>Ga0172375_10006804_pt1 | contig 15872 bp, 12 predicted proteins | sample LakKiv1m_FD_114537 | JGI IMG/M metagenome (GOLD analysis project Ga0172375, IMG submission 114537) | Freshwater microbial communities from Kabuno Bay, South-Kivu, Congo - kab_092012_11.1m | ecosystem: Environmental > Aquatic > Freshwater > Lake | place: Democratic Republic of the Congo...
CCCTGTGCACATTTATGTGCTTCCCAAAAATGTTGAGGGCGCCGTACTTGAACACGCGGGAATTCGCGCAGATCGCTTTGCGAATATACGAGACTGGTATATCGAACGCGAAAAAGTGTGGAAGTTCCTTGCCCGCGACAATTGACAATATATTGGTATTGCGGTACACTAACGTCTTGGCTTGCAACAAGAAAGTAGGGTGTGGAATGTAGTATGTAGCAACTCATATTGTTCGACGTCCTACGTTCCTCACTCTACATTCCACGCTCTATCGTGGGGGGCGTGGCGGAATTGGTAGACCTGCCTACCGGCAGGCAGGCGCGCTGGCTTGATGTGCTAGGTAAAAGCATAGAAAGGTTTTATTGTAGGGGGATGTGGCGGAACTGGTAGTATGCGCGGCTTGATGTGCTAGGATGGAGCATTGACCCAAGAATATGTTATGGGGATGTGGCGGAACTGGTAGACGCGCTAGCTTCAGGAGCTAGTGTTCGCAAGGACATGAGAGTTCGAGTCTCTCCATCCCCACTCAACTCGTCCTCGCAAAGCTCGACCTCGCTCGTGGCAGGCCACATTCAAAGAGATTGATGCATGAGACAAGAGGCAAGAACGTATGTCGCTTTCTCATGACTCCTGTATCATGACTCATGACTCAAAACAAGAATATTCGCACAGATCATTCATTACACCAAAGCGCTCAATTATTTGAACATTTTGGCATGATGGATTACTCATCTTCTAGGAACTCTCGCCCCGATGCGCTCGGCGGCAAGAGCAACCCTTCCTCGGCTCGTCCTGGAGCGCGAAATTCGCGACCACGACCAACCCCTGGTAAATCACCAATAGCGCCAAAGGTCCCGTCTACAGCACCCGCGCGAAAGACCATGCCTGCCGGCAGGCAAGCGCCTTTTCGTGCCGCACCACCACAGCGCCCTGTACGACGACCCGCACAACCTCAGCGTGCTCCCGCAGGAAAGCCCGGAGCCCGCGCGCCGTATCCGGCTCGCAACGCAAAACGATTTGCACCTGCATCACGTCATGCAGACGCGCGACTTCCGCACCCCAACCCATTTGTTCCTCAAATACAAAAAGGTGTGACCACGCACGAACCACACATTCGCGTGGTTCCTTTGGGTGGCCTCGAAGAAATCGGACGCAACATGTCGTACTTTGAGTACGTCGACCCTGCGTCTCCTCACAACGGAAAGATTTTAATTGTCGACATGGGAATGCAGTTCCCCGACGAAAACATGCCGGGCGTGGACTATGTGGTACCCAATGTCGAATCTATTAAAGCAAAAAAACACAACATCGTCGGCATCATTATTACGCACGCGCACATGGACCACATTGGTGCCATTCCGCACCTCATGCCGATGCTTGGTGAAGATATTCCGATATTTAGCACCGACCTCACCATTGCCATCATTAAAAAGCGCCAAGAGGATTATCATGATGGTCGCAAGCGCCTCAATCTCAAAGAGGTCAACAACGACACAAAATTACAGCTTGGGCCCTTTGCGGTTTCGTTCTTTGGTGTGTCACACAACGTGCCTGCATCGGTTGCGGCAGTTATTAGCACGCCGATCGGAATTATTGTGCACACCGGAGACTTCAAGATCGACACAACATCCGATATCGCGGGGCACACTGAAATTGAAAAAATTCGCGAACTCGGAAGCAAAAACGTATTGCTCCTCATGGCCGACTCAACAGACGCGCGATCTCCGGGACATCAAACATCCGAAACGGACATTGTCGCAGAAATTGAAGGTATTGTGAAAAACACATCGGGACGCATATTCTTTGCAACATTCTCGTCGCTCCTCGGTCGTATTAACGAAATTATTGCGATCGCCGAAAAATACAAAAAGAAGGTAGTGATTGATGGGCGCAGTATGCGCGCAAACGTCGCTATCGCGACTGAGCTCGGATATATGAAATATAATCCTAAGATTATTATTCCTATTGAAGAGGCGCACAAACACGATCCCAATTCTCTCCTTATTTTGGTGACTGGTGCACAGGGAGAAAACAATGCCGTACTCATGCGTATTGTAAATAAGCGCCATCGCTTCCTCAAAATTCAACCCGGAGACACGGTCGTGTTTTCTTCGTCGGTTGTTCCCGGAAACGAACGCTCCGTACAAGCGCTCACCGACAAGTTGTATCGCGACGGCGCCGAGGTGCTCAACTATAAAATGATGGACCTGCACGCGGGAGGACACGCAAAACAAGAAGATCTCATGCTTATGATGGATCTCGTGAAGCCTCGCTATGTGCTCCCCATCCACGGCATGCACGCGTTCTTGCGCATTCACGCAAAACTTGCGCGACAAGTTGGCCTCGAAGACTCGCACATTTTGGTCTCCGACAACGGCCAAGTGAGTATCGCCACAAAAGACAAAGTGGTACTCAGCGATGAACGCGTCCCCGCAAACTACGTCATGGTAGACGGACTTGGTGTGGGAGATGTTCAAGAAATTGTACTTCGCGATCGTCAGGCAATGGCGTCGGAAGGCATCTTCGTGATTATTGCGGTGGTAGATGCACAAACCGGAAAACTCAAAGGAAACCCGGACATTATTTCGCGCGGATTCGTGTATTTGCGCGAATCTCAAGATTTAATGTCCGAAACCCGCCGACGCATCAAAAAAACCGTTGAGGACATTTCGGTCGAAATGCACCCTATCAACTTCCAGTACGTGAAAGATCAACTGCGCGAAAAAATTGGCCAGTACCTGTTTACCAAAACAGAACGACGACCAATGATCTTGCCGGTTGTTATTGAAGTCTAGGCTTCGAACTATCTCAGGAATATGTAACGGTTACAAAAAGCCCCGACGTGTGTCGGGGCTTTGCTTTTCTACTCGGGAACGTACTCCAGTTTATCAAAGAAACGGAAGAGCGGATCGCGTACCTCTTTGAGATCCACGCCTACACTTTGCGTTTTCCACGCGGTTTCGCTTTGTTTTTGAAGCACATCAATCGCCTCAGCGCCCGTGCCTTGCGCATTCTCGGGGAGCTCCACGACGATGTAGATTCGTTTCATCATACGAATACGATTTCTCCTCCTTCCTTTTTCTTTTCGAGATCGTCGAGAAACTGAATGAGCTGGGCGTATACTTCTTCGTCGCTGCCCTTCGCATGAACCACGCGACATGCGGGATTTGCAATCGCCTCGGCAATAGCCTTGAGCGATCCATCCGATCCCTCTGGGAGCTCAATTATGACAAGGTGTTGTGTCGCCATCTCTTCGGACGTCACATCACTGCCCTGCCACGGGCGCTCCTCGGGAATATCGGTAAAGCCGATTTTACAATGCCCAACGCACGCAAGATATGGTTTTTGAGCAATTGGCGCGCTAATTGGCGTTATCCAACTGTCATAGTCCACAGCCCTGAAGAGACGCATGACGTCGCCCTTGCATACAGGGCACGTCGCAACGCGCACCGGTGTATAAGGATCAGGTTCTTCTAAACGCTGACGCGCTTCTTCCCTGACGTCAAGTGTTTTTTGGGACCTTGGTTTGAATCCGTCGCTTATTACCATTGTCGGTTCCTCCGTATTCGTTCCCCGCCATCATAGCACATTGCAACACTGGAGAAAAGCCCCCAATTTGCTACACTGTCTCTATGGCAAAATCTACACAAACCATTCTCACTGGCCTTCGTCCTACCGGAACACTCCACCTCGGGAGCTATTTTGGCGCAATCGCCCCCCTTCTCGAACTCCAAAAAACGCATCATGTGTACCTTATGGTCGCCGACCTCCACGCACTCACCACGCTCGACGACCGCAAGGGGCTATCAGAAAACACACTCAAAACAGCGGCACTCTATATTGCATTTGGCATAGACCCAAAAAAGACAACTATCTTCGTGCAGTCACATATTTCTGCGCACGCCGAACTCTCAACACTTCTTGGTATGATTACGCCGCTTTCCTTAATTGAGCTCAACCCCGTCTACAAAGAAATGCTTGCCGAACACCCCACGAAGCGCACCTTTGGGCTCCTCGGCTACCCCGTACTTCAGGCGGCAGACATTTTGCTGTATCGCGCAAATGCTGTTCCTGTGGGGAGAGACCAGGCGCCACACATTGAGCTCGCCCGAGAAATTGCACGCAAGTTTAATACAACATTTGGCGAAACATTTATTGAACCGAAAACTATCTTGTCCGAAGCTCAAAGAATCCTTTCGCTCAAAGACCCCGCAAAAAAAATGTCGAAATCACACGGCGAAGCATCATATGTTGGTCTATTAGATGACGCCGAAACCATTCGCAAAAAGGTGCGCACTGCAGTCACCGACTCTGACGGAATTGTAAAATATGACCCCGAAAGCAAGCCCGGCCTCGCAAATCTCTTAACACTCTATGCGCTCACTACTGGAGGCACGCCCACCGATGCCGCCAAGCATTTCTCCGGAAAACAATATAGCGTTATAAAACATGATGTTGCCGAGGCGATTATTGCCTTCCTTGCTCCAGGACAGAAAAAATACGCAGCACTCATAAAGAAACCTTCGGCGCTTAAATCCATCCTCAAAACCGGAACCACAAAAGCAAACAAAACCGCCCAGCAATCACTGCGCACTGCATATACCAAAGTGGGCCTCTACGCGTAGTCGGCAACCCCACACAAAAAAGGCCAGACCTTAGGTCTGACCTTTTTTGATGTTACTGCGCGTGAGAAAGAATATCGGTGATGCGTTGCTTTACTGCTTCGCTGTGATTTTCTTTTGTATTCTTTTTTTGCTCTACCACCAAACGCCACACGTCTTCGGTTTGCGATTCGCGAAGCACAAAACCCCAGTCGTCATACCGCACTGCAAGCCCGTCCAGCCAGTCGATGGTTCCGTCTCCATATACTCGCGCGAGTTCTTCTGCTAAAAATACTGCTTTCTGCGCCTTGGGAATAATCGTTGTCGTCACACAATACTCTTTTTCTTTGTGGAGTAACTGGAGCACATCTTCTTCGCGTACCGCCTCCATAAATGCCAACATGCCCGCAATACCAGAGTCCTTGCTTCCGAGTACTTGAAAAAAGTAGTGCCCCGAGCTTTCCGCACCAAACGATGCGCCCGAATCGCGCATTGCGCACTCAACATACGAATGTCCTACTCGCGAACGCACAAACACTCCCCCCATAGACTCCACAGTTCGCGCAATATCGCGGCTAAGTGTGAGATCACCCACGATGGTCGTTTTGGGATATTTTCGTAACGCCCAACGCGCCAACACAAATGCCACCTCATCGGTGGAAAGCGCTCCGTATTCACGATGCATAACCCCCACACGGTCTTCATCACTATCAAACGCAAATCCCCAATCGATATGTTTTTCGCGTAATGTATCTCGCAAATCCGTAAGCTCTCCTACATTGAGCGCAGTGGAACGATGTGTTGCCTTGCTTAAATCATTTTCAGGATGAATAACATCATACTGCCCTCCGAGGAGTGGAAGTGTGAGTGCCGACTCTCCCCATCCCGTGTCACAAACCACATTTGTCGCATCTCCCGCGCCCGCAACGCGCATGACGGCATCGCGATACAGTTCGCGCGCAGAACGCGTTTCTACTTTTCCGGATCGATCGTCTCGCGAAAATATTCCTCGTTCAGCGATGCCTCGAACTTCTGTGAGACCATCTTCTTGCGAAAGCGCAATCGCTTCACGGCGGCATAATTTAAGACCGTTATCGCTCACAATATTGTGTGATGCGGTGACCATCATACCGCCATCTGCTTTCCACTCAATCACGGCAAGCGCAAGCATGGGGCTCGAACATACGCCAATATCGATCACTTGCACTCCCTCTTTGAGAAGCGCCTCGGTAACTCCCTCATGAATTGCGGGGGATGTGGGGCGAGAATCGCGCCCCAACACAATAGTAGGAGGGGTAGCACTCACGCCACAGTCACGGAGATAACACACAAAAGCCCTCGCAATGCTATAGGCGGCCTGTGGGGTCATGATCGTTCCCGCATCTCCCCGAACATCGTAGGCCCGAAAAAGGGCTGAAAGGTCTGACATTTCGATATTGTAGCACCCCTTTCGCGAATTGACCTACGCCCCGTATTCTGGTACATTCTATATATGACAAATGACGCAAAACGCTACGAAATCGCCTACGTCCTCCGCCCCTCGCTTGACGAAACAGGCGTAAAAACAGCTATGGACGCGGTGCTCACCCTCATTGCAGATCATAAGGGTATTGTGGATGCGACCGATGAACCTGTGCGCACACACCTCGGCTATCCTATTTTGGGTACTCGCGACAGCCACGTGGGTTCTATTCGTTTTACCGTAGCACCCGAACTCATCAACGACATTCGCATAAAGGCATTGACCGTGAGTGGTGTGGTGCGTGTTACGGTGCTTTCTTGGGCAAAAGATATTGAGCGCGCACATCGCGCAGTACGCACTTTCACAGGAGACCGCAAAGAAGAAACTCCCGCAGAAAGCACCGAAGCAATCGACGCACAGCTCTCCGAAGCACTCTCTGACGAATCACTCAAACACGCATGAACCTCAATAAAGTCCTACTCATTGGCAATGTCACTCGCGACCCCGAGGTTCGCGCGCTCCCCTCTGGCCAACAAGTAGCAAACTTTGGCCTCGCGACAAACCGTGTGTGGAAAAAACCCGACGGTACACGCGGAGAGGCGGCAGAATTTCACAATATTGTCACATTCGGAAAACTTGCAGATATTGTGAAGCAGTACGCAGGAAAAGGTAAAATGTTGATGATTGAAGGACGCATTCAAACTCGCTCTTGGACGGCACAAGACGGAAGCAAAAAGAGCCGAACCGAAATTGTTGCAGAGACCATTCAACTAGGACCCAAAGGATTTGGAGGAGGCATGGCGCAAGGAAGCACAAATACTCCAGAACATGCTCCCGCAGCGCAAGAAGAGCTTGCAACGGTCGAATATCCCGACGAAGAATTAAACCCCGACGACATTCCATTTTAATCACTCGATATGAAAATACAAAAAGTAAAACCAAAGCAATGCGCGTTCTGCACCGCAAACGCTGATCGCATTGACTACAAAGACACTGCAACACTCAAGAAGTATTTAACACCACAGTCAAAAATCATCGGAAAGCAAAAGACTGCAACGTGTGCCCGACACCAGCGTCAGGTCACCAAAGCAATCAAGCAGGCACGAAACTTAGGACTCATCGCAGTGACCATCCGCTAACATAAAACTCCCGCTCGAGCGGGAGTTTTTGTTAGCGGGGAGACAGGAGTCATGAGACAAGAGCCAAGAAGTGTTAAGCATCGTTTATGAAAAATCTCCACCTTAGGGGGGAGATTTTTATTACCTAGCGAGTGAGTGAAATGCAAAAAGGTTTTTGCATTTCCGAGCGAGCGACGGTACGAAAGGGCGAATACCCCGCGGCTCTGCCGCGGATCCCTACTCAACGAGCTTTGCAAGTTGAGCGCTTCCTAGGGCCCTGCCCTGGGGTTAATACCCTTTATTCATGACTCCTGAATCCTGACTCATGCCTCTTCGTCACTACTCCTCTTCCCCTCTCTCACCTTTCGATCCGCCCTCTCCTTTTGCATTTCCTCCTTCAGTATCCATGGCAACCTTGAGCTCTTTCGCAATGTCTCTGCGAAGAGACGCGCTGCCCTTCAGAAACATACGTGCGTTATCATATCCCACGCCAAGCTTAGTATCTTTATACGAATACGACGCTCCTGAGCGCAAAAGAATGTTGTACTTCATGCCAAGATTGATAAGGTCGCCCTCGTACGAGATGCCTTCGGCGAACAACAAATCGAACTCAGCGACGCGAAACGGTGGAGCAACTTTGTTTTTGACTACTTTTGCGCGCGTGCGATTTCCGATAACCGTTTCGCCTTTTTTAATTTGTGCAATTTTACGAATATCGATACGCACCGATGAATAAAACTTGAGCGCCTTTCCTCCTGTGGTCGTCTCGGGGTTTCCAAACATAATACCAATCTGCATACGAATCTGGTTGATGAAAATCACCACCGTATTTGTTTTTGACACAATTGCCGTGAGCTTACGGAGCGCCTGACTCATGAGTCGCGCTTGAAGCCCCACATGCGCCTGGCCCATGTCGCCCTCAATTTCTGCCTGTGGCGTGAGTGCGGCCACCGAGTCAATCACAATCACTGCAATCTCACCACTTCGCACCAACGACTCGGTAATTTCGAGCGCCTGCTCTCCGGTGTCGGGTTGAGAAATAAGAAGCTCGTTAATATTCACGCCAATCCTTTTTGCGTACTCGGGATCAAGCGCATGCTCGGCATCAATAAACGCACACATGCCTCCCTTTTTTTGTGCCTCACGAACAATATGAAGCGATAGTGTCGTCTTTCCTGATGACTCGGGACCAAAGATTTCAATCACGCGTCCTTGTGGCACGCCACCAACTCCGAGCGCCCAATCGAGCCCAAATGATCCTGTAGAAATTGCGGGAATATTTTTTACCGCGATATCTCCCATGAGCATAATTGCCCCTTCTCCATATTTATCTTGAAGCGCCTTCACTGTGCGCTGCACGTCATCTTTTCCTGTTGTTTTTTGCTCTTTGTGTTCTGATTTTTTGACCATAAAATGATTGAATTATATTGCTATTGTACCACGATTTGCCTACTGACACGCGAGACCTTTCCTAACGACGACTTCGCCTCAAATGTGAGCACATGGAACCCATTTGCCAACGGAAGGTCTGCGCTCACCGTACCATCTTTCGCTGGAGCAAGGTGATAGCCGTCCATATTGAGATCAGACCCGGGAGACACGACACCGCGAATGGTCACACTTCCTGTCACCGTCGCCCCGTCAGATGGACTCGTAATTTCGAGGTCGGGAGAAAACAACACATCCTGCATTTGAAAACCCGCATAGCCCACAAAAATAGCCACGATAAGCACAATCATGCTCATCGTACGACGACGATTCGCAACTGCCCGCTTATCTCCCGCGAGTGATAAATAGTTATGCGAATCCTGAGGTGTCATTGAGAGGCCCGCTATCTGATTTTTCGAATACGTCGCGTGGCTTTGCGCCATCCCCTGGGCCAATCACTCCCTGCTCTTCAAGAAGGTCGAGTAATCGAGCGGCACGGGCATATCCCACACGAAGTCGTCGCTGAAGATAACTCGCCGACGCTTTTTGAGTTTCTACAACTATTTGTCGCGCCTCTTCATACAAATCATCGTCAACGTCATCTCCGCCGCCACTCAGTCCCCCGCTATCTTTAACATCATTAAAATCGTGCTCAAAATATGCGTCCCCCTGCGTGCGAATGTGGTCCGTCACCGCGCGCACCTCCTTTTCGCTCACATACGCCCCCTGAATACGTCGCTCTTTTGCGGAATCCCCTGACATAAAAAGCATGTCTCCATGACCCAATAGTCGTTCGGCTCCCGCACAATCAATAATCGTTCGGGAATCAATCTGTGACGCAACCATAAACGCAATACGTGTCGTGATGTTCGCTTTAATAAGTCCTGTAATAACCTCCACCGATGGACGCTGTGTAGAAACAATAAGATGAATTCCAACCGCACGCGCCATTTGTGCAATACGCACAATAGACGCCTCAATTTCGCGAGGCGACGTGGTCATAAGATCTGCAAGCTCATCAATCACGACAACGAGATACGGAAGCTGTTCATTGGTCGCGTCATTATACGAAATAATATCGCGACACTTTGAACCCGCGAGGAGTTCGTATCTTCGTTCCATTTCTTGCACCGCCCATCTAAGCGCCTTGACCGCTCCTTTCGCATTAGTGATAACTGGAGATACGAGATGGGGAATATCGTGGTAGTGCGTTAGCTCGACACGTTTTGGGTCAATCATCAACAGCTTCAGTGTTGCGGGTGTATTTTTTGACAACAAAGACATTAAAATCACGTGAATACCCACCGACTTTCCTGAGCCCGTCGCTCCCGCGATAAGCATGTGTGGCATTGCTGCAATATTGGTATAAACCGCGTCGCCCCGTACATCACGCCCCAGTGGGAACGTGAGCAGTGTTTTTTGAGACTCCTCGGACTCAAGCAACGAGCGAAGCCCCACAAGCGCAATTGAGCGGTTTGGCACCTCGATACCAACCAGTGACTTTCCGGGGATTGGAGTCTCCAAACGAATGGGGTGCGCAGCGAGTGCAAGTGCCAAGTCATTATGAAGCGCGGCAATACGCGCAAGTTTTACCCCCTGGGCGGGCTTGAGTGTAAATTGTGTAATCGACGGGCCAACATTGACTTCGCCCATTTCGACGGGAATACCAAATTCATTCAATGTGCGCTGAATAATATTTGCATTTGCCTTGACGTCTCCGCTCGATGGCTTGCCTTTGTCGCTCTCAAAAAGTGACAGTGGAGGAAACACATAACCACTCACATCAATTTGTGGAGGGTGCTGCTTGGGGGCACGAGAAAAAAGTGCGCGCATGGGAGGAGTGGAATTATCTACCTCTTCACCTGTTTCTGTGTTGTCTTCGGGTTCTTGGTTGCTACCTGCCACGGGTTCACGTATCACAACATCAATATCTTTCTGTACTGGATCGTCTTCGCTCGATCGCTTGCGGACAAGTGGAATATCGAGCGCCATCACTAAACCAATGAGTGCAACAACCGACCAAATAATAACCGTTGCAGGAAGCGCAAAAAAACGCAAAAAAGGCCATGCAAGCGCTTTTCCTACGTATCCCGCAGATCCATTTGAAAACACATCCCACAGCGCAAGCGCAGCAGCAAGTACAAGACCCGTGCCAAACACCGAAGATGTCCACAACCGACGTTCTATTGAAAACAAAAAGAGTAGCCCAAAACCCGCGGCGGCAATCGGAAGTGCAATAAATGCACCTCCAAATAGCGCGCCTCCTCCTTTTGCAATGGCATTTCCGACAGGGCCCGCCTCATCAAACCATGCGAGCGCAAAAATAACTGATACCAAAAGCGACAAAATGCCTACGATACCCTCTTTGGTTTCGTCGGACAAATTAGACCATGCGCGCACAAAAAACATACGCTCGTCGCGCTCGGGCTCATCCTTTTTCTTACGCTTTCCTTTAGCCACAAGGCTAGTATACGCCAAAATCCCTAAGGGCTCGAGGGATAACGGGGTGTGGATGAAGACCAAAAATCCCCCGGTATTGGGGGATTTTTGACTTCACCAGTGTTATTCTTTGACCGCCTCCTCGCTTTCTATGGGCGCATGAGCTGCGGTAAGGTGTGTCGCGCGACGCTCGTTGCGATCAGACGAACGGTACCCTGTCCCTGCGGGGATGAGTCGTCCAATGATGACGTTCTCTTTGAGACCCTGCAGTGTATCCACCTTGCCTTCGAGCGCGGCTCGAATGAGCACTTTGGATGTTTCTTGGAATGATGCCGCGGAGAGGAATGACGATGTGGTGATAGCCACTTTTTGAATACCCATAATGAGCTCCTCAGCTTCGGCCGACTCCTTTCCTGCAGATTTCAACTGCGCAGAGTCATCAATCCATTCATCTTTCTCAATAATTTCTCCTTCGGCATAGAACGAGTCATGCGATACCGCAATACGCACACGAGAGAACATCTGCTTCACCATAATCTCTACGTGCTTTTGGTTGATAGATGCTCCCTGAAGCGCATACATACGCGTTACTTCGTTGGTCACGTAACGCACCACCGCGTCTTTGCCTGCAATGCGATACAAATCTTTAAGTTCGAGAGGCCCGTCGGTCAATGTTTCTCCCGCTTTGAGTTGTGACCCCACCTTCACGCCGAGGAGACGGCCATACGGAATGGTATATTTTATGACTTCATTGTCTGCCTTGTCAGAAGTCTTGCCCGTTGCCGAAGGCATAAAGTGCACAACACGCTCTTTGTCTTCTTCGGTAATCTCAATCACCTCTCCATCAAATTCAGCAATAACTGCGGGTGATCGCGGCGTGCGCGCCTCGAAGACTTCTTCCACACGAGGAAGACCGAGTGTGATGTCGGCTCCAGAACCCACCGCTCCTCCCGAGTGGAAGGTACGCATGGTCAACTGAGTTCCTGGTTCACCAATGGCTTGCGCGGCAACGATTCCGACTGCGTCTCCGATTTGTACTGGCGTGTTGTGTCCGAGATCAAATCCGTAACACTTTTGGCATACTCCTCGATGCGTCGCACAGTACACAGGAGTGCGGAGCATGACCGATTCAACGCCCATGTCATCAATCATTTGTGCGTCATCCATCGAGAGCAGTGTTCCTTTTTTGAAGACCACCTTTCCGTCTTTGGGATCCTTTACCCCTTCGAGCAATGTGCGTCCAAAGAGTCGCTGGCGCATAGTCACACCGTCTTGTGCGAGATCTTTTTTCTCGAGCAGGAGTCCAACGTTGGTTCCACAATCTTCTTCGGTAATAACCACGTTGTGCGCAACATCAACGAGACGTCGTGTGAGGTATCCTGCAACCGCAGTTTTGAGCGCGGTGTCTGCAGTTCCTTTTCGTGCACCGTGTGTCGAAATGAAGTATTCGAACACCGAAAGTCCTTCTTTGTAGCTCTTCAAAATAGGGAGCTCAATAATGCGACCCGTTGGGTTACGCATAAGGCCCTTCATTCCGGTCATCTGTGTGATGGACCCCCATGAACCACGCGCACCAGACGTCACCATCGCGATAACAGATCCATTGGGATCAAGCGCCTTGGGAACATCTTCGGTTACTTTCTTGTTCACCTCACTCCATACTTCAATAACCTTGAGGTAGCGCTCATCTTCGGTAAGGAGACCCATGTCGTATTGCTCCTGAATGGCCGCTACTTCTTTTTGCGCCTCGGTAATATATTCGTATTTATTTGCGGGCACTTTAAGGTCGTCCATTCCCCAACTAATTCCCGACTTCGTTGCGTATTCGTATCCCAGCGCTTTGACGCGGTCGAGGGTTTCGGCCACCACTTGTGATCCGAACGTACGCAAGAACGAGTCCATAAGTCGTCCAAGTTTTTTGTTATCCATCTTATCATTCACGTACGCAATATCATTCGGAAGCACTGCGTTAAAGAGAATGCGTCCGACGGATGTTTCGAGTGTTTCAACTTCTCCTGTTTCTTTGCTGCGCAAACGAATAGCAACAAGTGCACGAAGGTTGATATCTTTCATATCATACGCAAGCACCGCCTCATTCTTTGATGAGAACACCTTGCCAGTTCCTTCGGCCCCCTCTTTAATTGCGGTCAACCAACTAATACCGAGCACAATGTCTTTTGTGGGAGCGGCAATAGACTCTCCTGTTCCTGGTTTAAGCAAGTTTCTATTCGCCGCCATAAGTTCTCGTGCTTCTTTTTGCGCGTCCTCGGTGAGTGGCACGTGTACTGCCATTTGGTCACCGTCGAAGTCGGCGTTAAATGCCGTACACACGAGTGGGTGAAGCTGAATAGCATTTCCTTCAATAAGCAACGGTTGGAATGCTTGAATACCCAAACGATGAAGGGTTGGCGCACGGTTTAAGAGCACATATTTTCCGGCAATAACCTCTTCGAGAAGTCCCCAAATTTCTGGCGATTTGTCGTCGATCAATCGGTTTGCTCCACGAATGTTGTGTGCGAGTTCGTTGGTGAGAATGCGCTCAATCACAAATGGCCTAAAGAGCTCAAGCGCCATGTGTTTGGGAAGTCCGCACTGGTGCATTTTGAGCGTAGGACCCACAACAATAACCGAACGTCCCGAATAGTCCACGCGTTTGCCGAGCAAGTTCTGACGGAATCGTCCTTGCTTTCCTTTAAGCATGTCTGCGAGTGATCGCAATGCTCTGCGTTGCGACTGTAATGCAACAGGTGACGTTGATTTGCGCATTGAGTTATCAACGAGTGCGTCGACTGCCTCTTGGAGCATACGCTTTTCGTTGCGCGTAATAACATCAGGCGCACCAAGTTCGAACAAACGCTTTAAGCGATTGTTGCGGTTAATGACGCGTCGGTACAAATCGTTGACATCAGAGGATGCGTGTCGGCCTCCATCGAGAGGAACCATTGGTCGCAAATCTGGAGGTATTACCGGAAGCACGGTCAAGAACATCCACTCGGGGCGGATGCGCGCGCGAATCATTGATTTCGCGAGCTTGAGTCGTTGCAGAATCTTCTTGCGGTTTGCTGCGGTTGCATCAGGAAGACTGTTTTCAAGCATCGTTACCATTGCATCGAGATCAATCGTTTCAATGATGGTTTTGAGTGCCTCGGCTCCTGACGCTGCAGAAAACACATTCCCAAACTTGAGCGACAGCTTGTGGTAATCCACCTCAGAAATCACGCGGTGCAGTGCGAGCGAACGAAGTTCGGCTTTTGCGCGGTCTGCCGCGTCTTTGAGTGCTGATTTTTCGGTGTGTCCTGATTTTTCTTTTACCTCTGCATCAATCGCGGCTGTTGCCTCTTTGCGCGCTTCTTCGTTTACTTTCGTAATGATGTATCCCGCAAAATAGATAACGCGTTCGATTTCGGCAATCGAAAGATCGAACAAGAGTCCTATGCGGCTCGGCACACTGCGCACGAACCAAATGTGCGCAACGGGTGCCGCGAGTTCAATGTGCCCCATGCGTTCACGACGCACGATTGAACGCGTCACTTCGACGCCACATTTGTCACAAACAATTCCCTTGTAACGAATGCGCTTGTATTTTCCGCAGTAACATTCGAAGTCTTTTGCTGGCCCGAAAATGCGCTCACAAAAGAGTCCATCGCGCTCAGGTCGTTGTGTACGATAGTTGATTGTTTCGGGTTTTGTCACCTCGCCGTGCGACCATCCATGAATAACCGCAGGAGAAGCAAGTCGAAGATGAATCGCTTCGAGATCATTGACCTTTCGGTCGTTCGCTTCGTTCATTTTAGTTTCCATATGTGTGCGTTAGGAAAGGAGAGTTCGTGTTTGGACGCGAGGACGTTCCTCTTGCCATTCACTCTCTTCATCTTCTGCTAATACTTCTCGCTCTTTGTAGTGAATAACCACATCGAGCGCGAGACCTTTGAGTTCGTTTACTAACACATGGAATGACGTTGGTACGTGTGGGTTTTTTCGTGTTTCTCCTCGCACGATTGCGTCGTACACCGCAGATCTTCCGGTCACGTCGTCCGACTTCACGGTAATCATTTCTTGTAGTGTATGTGCGCTTCCGTATCCTTCGAGTGCCCACACCTCCATTTCTCCGAATCGTTGACCTCCTCCTTGCGCCTTTCCACCCAGTGGCTGTTGCGTAATGAGTGAATATGATCCAATCGAACGCATGTGAATTTTGTCCTCAACCATGTGGTGGAGCTTCATCATGTAGTTGTATCCCACCATCACACGCTCTTCGAAAGGTTCACCACTTCTGCCGTCGTAAACTTTCACCTTTCCATCGCGAGGAAATCCTGCTTTCTCGAGCTCTGCTTCGATTTCTTTTTCTGTGGGGCCTGCGAGTGAAGGACAAATTGCGCGATACCCCAATGTGTGCGCGGCAAGCCCCAAGTGTGTCTCAAGAATTTGTCCGAGGTTCATACGAGACGCCACACCGAGTGGGTTCAAAATAATGTCCACTGGAGTTCCGTCTTCGAGGTATGGCATGTCTTCTTCTGGCAAAATGAGCGAAATAACACCCTTGTTACCGTGTCGCCCTGCAAGCTTGTCTCCGACCGAAATACGGCGGAGCTTTCCTACCTCAATGTGCACGCGCTTAATCACGCCTGATTCAAGTCGGTCGCCATTCTCACGGCTAAATACTTTCACACGAATCACGCGACCACCCTTTCCGATTGGAACACGGAGCGATGTGTCTTTGACGTCGCGTGCTTTGTCTCCGAAGATTGCTTGGAGGAGGCGCTCTTCTGGCGTTAAATCAACTTCACCTTTTGGCGAAATCTTTCCGACCAAAATATCTCCAGG
>Ga0172375_10006805_pt1 | contig 15871 bp, 8 predicted proteins | sample LakKiv1m_FD_114537 | JGI IMG/M metagenome (GOLD analysis project Ga0172375, IMG submission 114537) | Freshwater microbial communities from Kabuno Bay, South-Kivu, Congo - kab_092012_11.1m | ecosystem: Environmental > Aquatic > Freshwater > Lake | place: Democratic Republic of the Congo...
AAAATGTCACCCTGAACTTGTTTCAGGGTCTATATGAAAATATATATTACTAAATAACAAGAGATTCTGAAACGAGTTCAGAATGACAATTTAAAGCATTTTTGACTTTTGCAAGAGGCTCTAATGTTAAAAAGTTTTTTCGCATGTTTTGCGTAGGGGCTTGATTAATCAAGCCCCTACATCGGAAATTATTTTTTAGAACTGGTATATAATTGAGGGGATTGCTTCAAGGCTTTCAGCCTTTCGCAATGACACAATCTGGGAACTTCAAATCAATAAAGTGTCAATAAATCACTAACCTGAACAATTCATAAATTAGACATGATTTACAAGATTAACAAGAAAAAGCTTTGTATTATTAATAGGTTATGATATAAATAATATTTCTGTCAAGTTTAAACTCTGTTAAGTCCGAATTCATTTGTTAAAGTAATGCTGTTACCTGATTGTTCAGATTAAAATCGCTTGAAACTTGGTGAAGACTTTAAAATTGGGAATTATTAATCTTGTTAATCCTGTTAATCCTGTCAAAGCTTTTTAATTTATGAATAAGGCAGGCTAAAATGTCATTCTGCTTTTTCCGCAGAGCCGGAGCACTTCCCTTTGTTCCAGCAAGCCGATAAGTTTGCCGGAATTATTGTCGACAACGGGAAGGAAGTCAAGGTCTATTTTATGGAAGATTTCCAGCGCTTCGATCAATCCGGCATCGGGCGAAATGCGGGCGTCTTTCCATCTGACCAGGTCTTTGGCGATTAGGATTTTAGCCAGGCTGGGATAGTAGATAGCTTCCCGGACTTCCGGATATGATATTAAGCCTTCATATACGCTGTTTTCCGCGGTAACCGGAAAGTAGTTATACCTGTTGTGGGCGATAAAGTTCAGTATTTCCGGGAAAGGCGCAGAGACCGGAACCGAATGAAAATTTTTCCGCATAACTTGAAAGACTTTCAGCCGGTTGAGGTTTTCCGGTTTTTCCAAAGGAGCTAATCCCAAAGACGCAAGGAATTTCCTAAAAATTACTTTCAGAGAAAAGGAATAAGGATTTTCATCGGGACGGTCGAGCAGAGCTTCAATTTTGACTTCTCCGGCTTGGATCAGGGCGCTTTTTACTAATAAGGGGCCGATGATTTCAAAAATCATCACCAGAGAAACGATGATGGTCTGCAGTTGAATTCCGATTTCCGGCAGTTCCTCGGCGGCGGTGATGGTCAGGCCGAGGGCGATACCGGCTTGGGAAAGTAAGGCCCGGGGGATGAACTTGGCCGTTTCGGGAGCAGCACTTTGTTTATGCACGGCAAACCTGACAGCGCCGAATTTTCCGGCGATGCGCGCTAAAAAATAGGCGGCACTGACAATACCCAGTGATTGCAGGCTGTCAAGCTGCAGTTTAACTCCGGCGACTAGAAAGAAGAGGACATAAAGCGGTAATCCGATTTTATCCAATTCCAAGAGGATTTCTTGGGCAAATTCGGAAGTATTGACTAAGGTGACCCCCATCAAGAGAAAAACCAGCATATAAGAAATATCAAGGATAAAACATAGACCAAATATAAGCGTGATTAAACCCAGAAAGAGAATTAACCTTTCCGCGCCTCTGACCTTCTGTTCCAAATAACCAATGACGATCCCGCCGCCGATGCCGAGCGCGGGAGCTGACAATATCGAAAAGATTAAACTATTGGCGGTTTGGATGGTATTCGAGTGAAAGAAAGAGATTTTTAAAAGAGCCAGCGCGATTTCAAAGGCGATAATACAGACAGTGATGTTGAATCCGATCATAGTAATGAGACTGTCGGTGACATCGCCTTCCGAATCGAATTCTTTAATGACTAATAAGGTAGTTGCAGGAGCGGTTTCCATAGCTAAAATGCCCAGCAGTAAAGCTAATGCCAGACTGGCTCCGGCAAGCCAAGTCAGACCGAAGACAAAAGTGAAAGCGCCGATAATATCGGCGGCTATCAGGGGCAGCAGCCATTTGACCTGAATTTTCAGTTTATTGAATTGGAAATTAACGCCGATATTGAACATTATCAAAGCCAGCGCGAATTGGGTCAGCGGCTGCAAAGCTGTTACTACCTCCTCGGCGATGAATCCGGCAATTTGCGGGCCGACAACTAGTCCTCCCGCAAGATAACCGGCGATGCGGGGAATCCCCACAAACCTGGCAATACGGCCGAAGACAACTGCGGTCAGTAATAAAAGCCCGATTTGATACGGTATTTCAAGAGGGGGGAAAGGCATTTAGTAAACGATGAACGATAAATACAAGGGCATTGGGCATTGGGAGAACTGTCTGTCGATGTCATATTATAAAACCGGAGATTGCTTCAAGGCCTCCAGCTTTTCGCAATGACGCAATTGGGGAATTTAGTATGATAAATCACAACTTATTAATCAGACCTTTTTATATTTTACATCGTGTTCAGTTCCACATCTGATAAAAAAGACTGGATTCCCGCTTTCGCGGGAATGACAGTACCGGGATTTGAGCATAATTCATAAGGTTGAAATGTAAAATATTTTTCGCTCGGATTAATAAATTCGCAGGTAAAAGTTATTTCCTTTTTAATCCCAGCAGGGCGAACAAGCGGTGCCGGTCTTTGGCGGAAGGGACCAGAGTTTGACTGACAAAACTGACATCTTCAATGGTATAGAAGGCTTGCGGATGGAGTTTTTTGATGATTTGCACGACAGATTTAAGTTCTTTGCGACTGACGATGGTAAAGAAGACTTTTACGGGGCCGCGGTTGCCTTCGGCGTCCAAGGAGGTAACGCTGTATCCTTCGCGGCGGAAATGTTCGATCAAATCCGCATCGTCTTTTATGGTGATGACTCGGATAAGCGATATTCCCATCGCCAGTTTATTTTCGATTTGGATGCCGATAAATGTACCCAAAGCAAAACCGGCGGCGTAGGCGAAATAATTGATGGGATTAGTGAGGTTTTGCATAATTTGACCGATCGCCAGCAGCCAGATGAGCACTTCAAAAAATCCCATTATAGGGGCGAGATGTTTCAATCCTTTGGAAATGAAGATAATCTTGACCGTGCCGATAGAAACATCACAGATGCGGGCGAGGATAATCAATATGGGAATTATGAGAAAATTCCAGATTTCGGGAGAAAAGTGGGAAGAAAGGTTCATTGATTACCAAAGTTGTTATTTACACGGAAGATAAGAGGGCATTGGGCATTGGGCATTGGACATTGGGAAAAGCAGCAACAGATAAATCAATTTAGCAAAAAAGGAGGGAAAAATCCAATAGGCAGGGGGGAAAAGAGATATATGATATATGATATATGATATATGATTGATGATTTAAAAGCAAAGCCGGACTCCGGCTTTCGCGGGAATGATAAGGAAAAAATTAAATAGTGACAGAACAGTGTTCTGTCCCAAAAATGTCTATATAAGGTAAAATTTTATTCATCAGATATTCTTCACGTCGTCAGAATGACGATTATCGGGAAAATAGTCAAAACAGTGGCATAACTAATTGTAGAACAGAACACTACACTAAAAATCCTCCGTCTTCTTTTTCTGGTAGAAGGAAGCGCCTTTGCCTTCGATTTCGGAATGCTGTTCGGGTATGAAGGCGGTCATTGAACGAAGCAGTTCCGTTACTTGAGTCATAGCTTCCGCAACTTTATCAACTTGCTCCATAGTATTAAGTTTCGACAGGGAGAAACGGATAGCGCCGTGAGCTTGTTCGTGTTTCAGACCGATGGAAGTGAGGACGACGGAGGGAGTGAGGGCTTTGGAAGAACAGGCGCTGCCGGAAGAAACATAGATGCCGCGCATCGACAGATGCATCAAGATGGCTTCGCCTTCGATATAGCTGAAGGTGATGTCCACATTGGTGGGGAGGCGGCGGGAACCGGCGGGGCCATTAAGGCGGGTGTGGGGGATTTGCAGGAGTTTTTCGATAAGGCGGTTGCGTAATTTAATCATATGAGCGGTGTCTTGGGTAAAACCAGCCATAGCGATATCGGCGGCTTGGGCGAAACCGATGATGGCGGGGACATTTTCGGTGCCCGGGCGCAAATTGTTTTCTTGCGGCGCGCCTTCCATCAGTTTCTGCAGTTTCAACCCTCTCCTCTTATATAATAGACCGATGCCTTTGGGACCGTGAAATTTGTGGGCGTTGAGCGACATCAGGTCGATGTTGTCCTTATTGACATCAAGGGGGACTTTGGTAAAGGATTGAGCGGCGTCGGTATGGAAGAGCACTCCGGCTTCGCGGCAGATTTTCCCGATGGCGGAGATGTCTTGAATCGTGCCGATTTCGTGATTGCCGTGAATGACTGAACAGAGGATGGTATCTTGGCGCAGGGCTTTTTTAATATCGTTAGGATCGACGAATCCTTCCGCATCGACCGGGAGGAAAGTGACTTCAAAGCCTTCCTTCTGCAGTTTTTTCAGCGGATTGATGATGGCGTTGTGTTCGACTTTGGTGGTAACGATGTGTCTGCCTTTGGCGGAAGATTCATACGCAAGGCCGTAAATGGCCATATTGTTGGCTTCGGTGGCGGAAGCGGTGAAGATAATTTCGTCGGGATCGGTCGAACCGATGTGGTGCGCTAAGCGGGCGCGGGCGTCATTTACCGCGGTTTCCGCTTCCAAGCCAAGTTTATGCAGAGAGGCGGGATTGCCAAATTTTTCGGTGAAGTAGGGTTTCATAGACTCGAACACTTCCGGCAACATCGGGGTAGTGTCGTTGTTGTCCATATATATGTAGTTTGTCACAAATGCCTCGAAATTTTTTCATTAGTTGATAATAAAAGGAAAGTAACAAGTAGCAAGTAAAAGCAAATTCGAAATCCGAAACTCGAAATTCGAAACGAAAGCAAAAAGCAAGCAGCAGTCAACAAGCAGCTTTCAATTATATGCGGAAAGGGAAAGATTGTTTCCGGGGATTTAGATGATTTAAGAACCGGGATTTATTTGGGGGGAAGGGAAGCAAATGGTGGGCCAGAAGGGGGGCTGGGAGCGGGGGCTGGGGGAAAGCAAAGTAAAAACACACAGTCGATTAAAACTCGAACACAATTCAGATGTCATGATACGTGAATCCAAATACCAAGTAAAACAGTTAGATTATAAAGATATAGTATCCTATTTTCCTTATATATTCTTATCAACTGGTTTTTTTAATTGGCTAATCCTACCTTTTATTTGATCAAATTCGCCAATCTCTTTGTTAAGAAGGTCTGTTGAAGGTTTTTGAAACGGTGAATCATCAGGTTGTGAATGCGGTCCTATATATCGCGAGATTTCTCTGTGTTTATTAATAATTTCGTTCACCAATGTTTGATCCCAAATGACATCGCTTAGTCTTTCGACACTAATATTGGGTTTCCATCTTTTGATCGCATCTTTCAGGATTTTTTTCTCAATTATAACTTCGTAACCTCTTCTTAAGGCATCAAATCCTGATTTTATTTCCGCGTTTCTTTTTTCAGGTTCAGATTTTTTTGCATTAGCTAAATGTTTCTTTGCATTATTAGAGTTCTCATATTCATTATTAGATTCAGGATTATTATCTAAATAAATATTACCCGGTTTTTGATTATCAATCATTCCCCTTTCAATAATATGAGATCGCATACTCACTTGTAAATTAGTAGATTCACTATGCAACATATACCAAAATGTGACATCATGTGTAAAGATTATAACTTGTCTCGATTTTGATAGTTCTACCAAGATTTTCGCTATTTTATCCCGCCAGTTTAAATCTAAAGATGTAACAGGATCATCTAAAACAATACAAGAACAATTGTTTTCAATAGTTGATTCTGATAAAAAATCACATAAAGCCACTGCTTTTTTCTCACCATCGCTAAGGACTCGTTCAATCGAAATTTTTGTATTATTCTGTGAATCGTCCAATTTAAGTTGGAGATATTTTATTTTTTTCCCTTTGTCAGCATATGTGATAGGAATTATTTTAAATGGGCATCCAAGATTGTCTAAGTTTTCTTGAAATTTAGCTTGAAACTGCTCTGTAATTAATTTGTCAAACAGACTATCATATTTTTCTGTAACATGTCTTGTACTTAGAATTGATCTTTTTGCCTGAGCTATCCAACTAGAATTACGAATATATTCTCCAATTTCAGTAAGATATTTATTCAGTAAAATCTTATGATTTATTGAATTTTTTTGCATTTTGAGGTTACTAATCTCCTCCGATGAGTCTTGATTATTTAGTCTACCAATCTCTAAATCTATACTAGTTATGCTGTTCTGAATTTCTATAGTAGGACTTTTGAGAAATGACGGCACTTTTTTAAAATCTAATTCATTAATACATTTAATTAATAGCTCTTTTCGCACTCTATAAGCTTCTATTACACTTAATATCAATTTTTGTAGCTCTATATCATAATTGCTAAGGCGAAATCTTGTTTCATCTTTAAGGATGTCTAACTTGATATTATTTATTGTAGTCAGATCTGATTCCAAATTTTCTTTTGCTTTTTTCAACTGTATGGCAACTTCATTTTCTAAATATTTCCATAATTTTTTTAATAAAACAATTGCATCTTGACTTAAAGGCTGATGACATAATAAACATATATCTCCACTTTTTGGATACTCAGAGCTTGTTATATTATCTTCTTCAGAAGCAAGTTTTTTGGCTTCCTTTATAAATTCTACCCATTGATCAGTTCCAATAGTTTTAAGATTTTCATTTCTAAACTGATCTAAGCCAACTTTTTTTGAGAGTTCAAGAATTTCTTTATATAATCGAATGTGCGAAATTATTTGTTCAACTTTATCAGAATTCAGATGTAATGACATAGAGTCTAGTTCTTGATTTATTATTTGCAGTTCATTCTTTAATCCATTCAATTCTGAAATCTTTTCTGGAATTTTTAATAAAATCTGTTCGGCAATTTTCGTATCGAGAGCTGCGATTTCTTCTTCTTCTTTTCCATTTAAAGTCGCAAGTTCAGTTAAATATTCAAAGTCAGATTCGGAATTTAAATTGACGATTAAAGGTTTAATAGTTGAATCACCCTCAAAAATTTCAATAAATTTATTAATTTTGGTCTTGTTATTAATATGGTCACTAAAAATCTTCTTAATGTAATCTATTAATTCTGCAAGTTTTGTAAGATTGGCTAAAGAATTAGGCACAAAACTCATCTCGTTTTCGCCTTTAAGATGAATATAAGAACTATCATTATCAAAAACATAGACTGAAGATAATTCAGATAATATGTCTTTAGCATTATACTTTAAAGTTTTAGTCTCATTACCTATGTCAATTTCAATTTTAGCAGTTATAGTATCAGATGAACTTAGAGGTTTAGTAACATCAGGTAAAATCTCACTTCTAGCTCTGGTAAAACCTGCATTCCCTAAAACTCTAGAATAACCGGATTTACCGGAAGCATTATCACCATAAATTACAGTTAATTGTGGGTCAAATTCTAATTTCTGATTTGGTACTAACGCATTCACATTCTGAAGATTACTGATTGATTTAAGAATAAATTTATCCTTACTAGTCTCATCAGTTGGGTAAGAATTATCACTAGACCATAATGTCGGTCTTATTTCCTTTTTACTCTCCAACCCATTGTCTTCAAGAAAATATTGGAAAATCTGATAATAATCAGATTCAACTATTTCAGTACCAGAAATAATCTTAGTAAATGCAAATTGTTCCCAATAAGGACGAGTTTTAATCCAATTTATAATTTCCGCCAATATCCTCATTTTTCGCCTCTTCGGTTTTTTTCAATTAGATCAATAATTATTTGACATTACTTAAGTTAATGTTAATAATGTAACTATTGCTAGGTGCCAGGCGGGGGCGCCTGACACCACATAAGATGTTTGTAGGGGCGAACGGCCGTTCGCCCCTGCCAGTTCCCCCACGGCTAAAACCGTGGGCTATTATATTACCGCAGAGTGCGGGGACTCTGCGGCACGGAAATTTTCCCCCCTTTATTTAAAGGGGGGAATATAAGGGGGGATTGTTCCCCCACGGCTAAAGCCGTGGGCTATTATAATGCCGAATAGTGTTAATATTGGGTGGGTTTTTGACCCACCCCTACAATCACATTCCGTTTTTAATCCTCCGAGTCCCTCGAATCCTTCGAGTCCTTCGAGACGCTATTTCACCAGCATCAATTTCATCGTCTGCGAACTTTCACCATTCGACAGCCGCACCATATACACTCCGCTGGCATAGCCGCCCGCGTTCCACACTACGCTATGATTTCCTGATGCCCAATGCCCAATGCCTAATGCCTGAATTTCCCTTCCCAGCGCATCATACACTACCAAATTCACTTCACCCGGGGCGGAGATGGTGAAGGGGATGGTAGTGGAGGCGTTGAAGGGATTGGGATAACAGGGCAAAAGGTCAAAGGTCAAAGGTGAAAGGTCAAAGGATGAAGATTCCTCTTCATCCCAGCCGGAAGTTTCCCATTCGCCGGGTTGAACGGCGGCGTAATCGTCGGCGGTGACAGTGAAGGTGAAGCCGCCGCGGGCCATCACTTCATTTTCCGATTGATCGCCGATGAATACGACCAGGTAGTAGGTCCCTGCAGGCAGTCCGCCGGGGACGACTTGCGTGAGATTGCGAGTGACGCTGCCGCCAACCGGCAGGGTCAAATTGCGCAGGATGATGGGGCCGTAATAGCTGCCGGAAGGCAGGAAAATACCGGTCCAGGCTTCGATATTACTCGGTTCCGGCAGATTGTTGTGGATATAAGCTTGATAGCTGAAGCTGCCGCCGCCGGGGGGGATGATGATGGGCGGATTGACCGGCGTGCCTTGCGCGGTGTAATCGCCGATGGTGATGTCGGCTAATGCTGAAAAAGTGGAAGCGAGGGTGAAATTGGGATTGGTTTCACCTTCCTGACTCATAATCAAAGCCGACATATTGAGGTTTTCCGCCATCCAGATGTAGCTGATATAGGACATTTGGTCAGCATAGACTTCGATGGGGATGCCCCATAACATCAGGTAAACGGTGATGTCGATTTGGATGTCGTTGCGGATGCGCAGCGCGTTTTGCGTTCCGGCGGGGATGATGAGCGAACCGAAAGCGTCGGCGTCCATATTGAATGTGCCTTCGATGTCGATGCGGTATTCCATCCCGGCGGAATCGAAGAAGATTTGTTCGAAGAAGCCGGAAGTCCAGTCATCGCCGTAATCGAGCGGCATTTCCGCCCAGGTGGCGGGATTTTGGAAGACTATAGGAGTGGGAGTTCCTTGCAATTCGAAGCCCAGCCCTAAAAGCGCTAGTTCGGAAGTGGTCAAATGGAAGAACATATAGCCCGGGCCTTCCAAACCGAATTGAACGAGGTCATCGGTTTCCATTACCAGATTGGCGGAGGGGAATTCGTTGCCGAAAGGAGTAGCGTCGGCGGAAACGATGGTTTGGGAAAAGGAATTGGTGGAATCGACATCGGCGAAGTTCCAGGTATTGCCGCCGCCGGTTTGACCGACATTGACGGGGATACCGGCTGCGGTGTCGGCTTCACCCCAATAGGTGGAAATCATCCCCCAGTCGGCGGGGATTTCCAGGAAATTGATCGATACTTGTCCAAAACAAAGCGATGCGGTAAGAAGCAGCGCGGTGAAAATTACCAAAATGAGTTTCATCTGAGTATCCTCTTTGAAAGAAAGGAATTAGGAATTCGGAGTTAGGAATTAGGGAAAGCAAACAAAAAGCAAAGCAAAAGCGTTCACCACAGAGACACAGAGAACACAGAGAATCACAGAGAAAAGCGATAATAGCAGCGAATAGTGAATAGGGAATAGCAAATAGATTCACTGGCAATTAAGGCAATTATGGCTATTTAGGCAAATTTCAGTTCTCTGTTTATGGTTTACGGTTTACAGTTTACAGTTCACGGTTGACGGTCTTTAATAAAAAAGGGCAGAGAAACGGCTGTTTCTGCCCCGGATTTAAGTTATTGAAAAATTATGAATTTGTCAAGAATTAGTAACAAGTGCCAAGTGCCAAGTATCAAGTAAAAGCGGTGGATGGTGGTCAGTGGTCGTATGGGGTGATTGCTTTTCACTTGCCCACTTGAAGACTTGCTCACTTGAACACTTTATTTCAAATACACCATTTTCTGTGTTTTATTAAAATTCTTTCCTTTCATCTGCAGGAAATAGACGCCGGAGGCGAGTCTATCCGGGGCAAAGGTGGTTTCGTAATAGCCCGGGGAGTGATATTTGTCGATGATGACTGCGGCTAAGCGGCCGGTGATGTCATAAAGCTGGATTTCGATATTGCCGGGAGCGGGGACGGCGTAGGCGATTTTCAGGGAATTGTTGAAGGGATTGGGGAAAGAAACAATGCTAAAGGCTAAAGGCAAAATGCTAAAGGCGGGGGATTCCACGGCGGCGGATTGGTCGAAGTAGTAAGCGCCGATATCGGCGATGGTGGAATCGGGATCGAGCGGGGATGTTGGATCGCCGGCGTCGATGCAGGGGGAGGATGATATAAGGTAAAAATCGCCATTGACCGGATCGACAAATTGGGGATTGAGAAAAATATTATAGTAGATGTCGCAGGGATCGCCGTTGGTATTTACAGTAATCAATTGACCAAGTCCAGATGGATAATAACAATTGTTTGAAAAGAACTGATTATCATAGATATCACAAAATTTAATAGTGCATAATGGGGTGGTGTAAAAAGCTGTGTCCGAATTTGACATAATAATTGAATTGACCACAGTATAATAGCCATTGCCATTTACTCCAACAGCAGTTGGCAGATCGGCATTTCCATACAATACGCAATTTTGTAAATATGCTTGACTATTATCGACTCGCATAGCGCCATTGAAAGCATGATTATTTGAGAAAACAGAATTTTCAATATATGCGTTTGAATTATTTAAAAATAATGCTCCACCGTAATGTGTACCAAGGTCTGTAATAACATTAGAATCAAATATTGTGCTATCAATTTCTAGATTAGAATTAATGCAGTTAATCCCGCCGCCGTTTCCGTCAGAATTATTGTCATGGATGAAACAGTTATTTATTTCGAGAAAAGTATTATTAAGCATTATTCCAGAAGTAGAGCTTCCCATTATTTCGCAGAAATCCAATTTTGATAAATTAAATCCATTAAAATAAAAACCTTGCCAAGATGAATCGGAAGGAAAAGGCCTGAAAATAATTTCACTACCAATTGAGCCTTCTGCAAATAGAAGTCCTTCGACAATAAATTCATAATCACCTGTAAATTCAAGGACTGCGCCAGCTTGAATAATTAATGTGTCCCCCAGGTTTACTATTAAATCGCCATCAACATAATAGGTTGAATCGCCGGGGATAACGCCGGATAAAGCTCCTGCAAATCCGTTAAGATTTAAGAATACAGGTATGGTATCAGGGCTTCCGGCTATATTACCTGCATCAATGATAAATATATCCGAATAGGTTCCTGCGGTCAAACCAGATATATCAAATGAAACTATAATAGAATCATGAGGCGGGATGTTTCCGCCATTTAATGGCGAGATTTGCAGCCAGGGAATATTTTCTTGGATATTAAAAGTGTCGATTAATCCGGTTCCGCCATTAAATATCAATAAAGGTTGAGGCTCAGGAGGATTACCAATATAAGATTGAACCGTGAATCCAGAAGGTGCGGCTACTAAGGTAGGTTCACGGTAAACAGGCAAAGGATAATGGTATCCCATATCGACAATACCAACATCGGGGAATTCATCGATATTAGTTGTTCCAGCCAACACAATAGAAACCGGACTTCCCGCATCAATACAGGGACTGGTTGATAAAGCGCCATTGAAAATTGTACCAAGATATAAATATCCTTGAGGCCCTGAGGTAAAAACCGGATTCTGATAAATATTACCTATTCCGGTGAAATTGTTCTCTACACATGAATATGTCACTGAATTAGCAGATGGAATGACATAATTGATATTATCGTATACAATGCAGTTAGTCAGATCGACATCGTCGACGATTTGACGATAATTTTGGGAAGAACCATTTACGCCCCAGATACCTGAAGGTGGACCCCACCATATTGAACCCGGTTGTCCTCCTTGACCACCAGCAGCATTGCAGGGACTATCATGATGGGTAAAAGTACTATTAATTACTGTAATTGTAGAATTTAAATCGGTTCCAATAGCATTTCCCAATCCATTTATAGCATTTCCTCCGTTGCCGCCATTGCCTGTTTCGCCTCCATTTCCCCCAAGTGCGTCCCCTCCATTACCGCCCCATCCTCCACAGCAATTCCTGATCTTATTGTCAAGGAACAAACAATTCACTAAAGAAGCATTTGACAATTCAAAATAAACAGCTCCACCTCTGCCAGAAATGGCATTGCCGCCATCCCCTCCATCTCCTCCAGCCGCATATCCTAATGTACTGGCTCTTCCACCTAAACCTCCCTGACCCCCAACCGCAAATCCGACGACATTTTGCCTAAAAAAACAGTTAGTAATTATAGGTTCAGAAGATATTGCGTAAACCGCAGCTCCATTACCAGACAATCCATCACCTCCGTTTGCGCCACGCGCTGCATAAAAATATTGCGCAACTACTTGTTGTCCGTTTTGATCACCCGATCCACCCATACCTCCAGTAGCATTGCCTGTAGAGTTTGCTTCAAAGAGGCAATCTTGTATTATTGCATCCGAGGCAAATAGATAAATAGCACCCCCTTTTCCAGTTTCTACAAATTCCCCCGGTGTAGGTGGAGGACCGCCTTGAATATTGTCTATTCCATTAGCGCCGATTTTATCAGCGGTTCGATTACGATAGAAGCAAGAATTTATAATTGACAACTTTGAAGAGTGCTGTGCCATAATACCACCACCATTGGAATAATCAACTGTTCCAAAGTGGCGTGAGGATTTCCCATATGATAATTCACATAATACTAATCTCGAGCTATCCATTCCATTAAAATCTAAATCCACAAAATCGATCCCATCCCAGCATTCCACCGTGTCTTCATTGGTGAAGATGATAGAATCCATTTCCGTTCCCACCGCCAACAACTGCCCTTCGCAGAGCAAGCGGTAGTAACCTTGAAACAACACCTCCACCCCGGGTTCGATGGTTAAGGTCGAAGTATTACCGATGGAAATATCGCCTTCTATATAATAAGGAGAGCCGGCTTGCGTCCAAGTCCCGGACACGGGGCCGGCGGGGATGTGGGTTTCGGCGAAAAGGATTAAGGGAAGAAGGGCCAGGAGGAGGATTGTAACTCTCATATACACTCCGATGCGTTTGGTTTACAGGGGAAGCTGACAGCTGACAGCTGACAGCTGACAGCTCACAGCTCACAGCTCACAGCTCACAGCTTATAGTTTAAAGCTCAAAGCTTAAAGTTTAAAGTAAAAGCAAATCAATCATTAAATAGACAAGAATTATGCCAGATTAAAAGAGAAATATTTTAAGTCTATTTAGAATAAGGAAATGGATATTTTTCACAAGATAAGCAATTTTCTGCAATTTGTCAAATAATGCGGGATTTTAGGTCGGAAAGAAAATTATTCGAGGAAAATTTGCAAAAGTCCGAAAAAAATCCCATATTATAAAGCTTTAAAAAAAGCAGTATGTTTTATGGATTCTGGCTTTCGCCAGAATGACGCATAATGGAGAGGTTCGAGATTCCCGCTTGCGCGGGAATGACGGCTGGGGATACCGGGAAATGGTGAAATAATTCCCCGGAATTCTTGACAAAATCAAAAAATCTTTGTATATTATTAACCGCCTTGAAAAAGGGCGCTCGGAAAAAGGGGGCAGCCGGTCAGGGCGGATGTAAAACGATTTTTCAGGCGCAAGCCTTAAATATAAAATGTTCTTTGGAAAATAAGCGTGCCGGGTCCAATGTTCATTGGACTTTCAACTTTACAAGAAACATATCATCAAGATAGTACGACGGAGAGTTTGATCCTGGCTCAGGACGAACGCTGGCGGCGTGCCTAACACATGCAAGTCGAACGCGCAGGGGCAACCCTGTGAGTGGCGAACGGGTGAGTAACACGTGGGCAACCTGCCCTTGAGTGGGGAATAATCAGCCGAAAGGCTGACTAATACCGCATAACACGGAGATTTCACATGGGATTTCCGTTAAAGGTTTATCCGCTTGGGGATGGGCCCGCGTCCCATTAGCTAGTTGGTAAGGTAACGGCTTACCAAGGCAACGATGGGTAGCCGGTCTGAGAGGATGATCGGCCACACTGGGACTGAGATACGGCCCAGACTCCTACGGGAGGCAGCAGTGAGGAATATTGCGCAATGGGCGAAAGCCTGACGCAGCAACGCCGCGTGAACGATGAAGCCCTTCGGGGTGTAAAGTTCTGTAAGAGGGGAAGAAAAAGCGAAGTATAACTTCGCTCTGACGGTACCCTAAAAGTAAGCACCGGCTAACTCCGTGCCAGCAGCCGCGGTAATACGGAGGGTGCAAGCGTTGTCCGGATTTATTGGGCGTAAAGGGTGTGTAGGTGGAATGATAAGTCGGGAGTGAAAACTGTACCGCTTAACGGACAGCCTGCTTTCGAAACTATCATTCTAGAGTTCAGGAGAGGGTGATGGAATTCCTGGTGTAGCGGTGGAATGCGTAGATATCAGGAAGAACACCGGTGGCGAAGGCGGTCACCTGGCCTGCAACTGACGCTGAGACACGAAAGTGCGGGGAGCAAACAGGATTAGATACCCTGGTAGTCCGCACCGTAAACGATGGGTACTAGGTGCCGGAAGATTCGACCCTTTCGGTGCCGACGCTAACGCATTAAGTACCCCGCCTGGGGAGTACGATCGCAAGGTTGAAACTCAAAGGAATTGACGGGGGCCCGCACAAGCGGTGGAGCATGTGGTTCAATTCGATGCAACGCGAAGAACCTTACCTAGGTTTGAACTGTACAGGACCATCCCTGAAAGGGGACTCCTTCGGGCCTGTTCAGAGGTGCTGCATGGCTGTCGTCAGCTCGTGTCGTGAGATGTTGGGTTAAGTCCCGCAACGAGCGCAACCCTTGCCGTTAGTTGCCATCAGGTAATGCTGGGAACTCTAACGGGACCGCCCGGGTTAACCGGGAGGAAGGCGGGGATGACGTCAAGTCCTCATGGCCTTTATGCCTAGGGCTACACACGTGCTACAATGGCCGGTACAGAGGGTAGCAAGACTGTGAAGTGGAGCCAATCCCAAAAAGCCGGTCTCAGTTCGGATTGTAGTCTGCAACTCGACTACATGAAGTCGGAATCGCTAGTAATCACTGATCAGCAGGCAGTGGTGAATACGTTCCCGGGCCTTGTACACACCGCCCGTCACACCATGGAAGCCGGTAGTACCCAAAGCCGCCGGAGGAACCGCAAGGACCTAGGCGTCTAAGGTAAGACTGGTGACTGGGGTGAAGTCGTAACAAGGTAGCCGTATCGGAAGGTGCGGCTGGATCACCTCCTTTCTAAGGAGTAGGATGGCGCGCATAGATGGAGTTCGGAGGCGGTTTAAGAAATTAAACCCTTTTCCCCCGGATGTTGAAGATTTATGCGCCCCCTATCCAGGTCGGCCAATGAATGTCGGCCGGCGCGCTTATTACCAAGATTTTAAAAAGCAGAGAACAGAGAACAGAGAACAGAATAGGCAGTCTGTTTTGTGTTTGAGGTTTTCTGCTTTTTTTATATATAATAAGTCTCAATTAAAGGCGGTTGAAATGCTTTTTTCTCTAGCTAAAGCATTGATAGTTATTGGCATTATTTGCCTGTTGGTATTTTTGGTGATGTCATTATATAGTTGTTAATAGCTGTTATGGAGTGGCGCAGGGTCCCTGCACCCTTCGCCAAGTACTTGTAATATTGATATATGCTGCAGACTTCAGGGAGTCTGCAGCACCCTTG
>Ga0172375_10006807_pt1 | contig 15870 bp, 27 predicted proteins | sample LakKiv1m_FD_114537 | JGI IMG/M metagenome (GOLD analysis project Ga0172375, IMG submission 114537) | Freshwater microbial communities from Kabuno Bay, South-Kivu, Congo - kab_092012_11.1m | ecosystem: Environmental > Aquatic > Freshwater > Lake | place: Democratic Republic of the Congo...
CCTGCGTGTCGCGAGTATCCGCGGATTTAGTATAAAATAAGCGGGCGCGAACGCATTAAAAAAAGAGTTAGGGCGCGTCGCGTTCGCGTTTGCAAACAGGGCCGTAACCGCGGTGGTGGCAGCACTTGGGCCCGCAAGATTGCACGCGTGTCGCGTTTTAGGGGCCCTAAAAAGAAACTATCGCGTGTCGCGGTGTGTCGCGCATCGCGGGATGAGCATGCCTGGTCGCGGGACGCGGTATGCGGCTATTTTATGTATACCACATATAGTGCATTGTTTCATGGTTGGTCACCTCTTGTAACAGTAGCTGCACGTTAGGTTTCTACAGGTATCCCAGTCTGATATGGCCACAGGCCTTGCAGATGTTTAGGTAGCCGCGGCTCGGCGTCCAGTTTTCCTTGAAGCTAAATCCATCGCTTGACAATAATTTTCGCATGTCGCGCGCTCCGCATGCCGCGCATGTTATCCTGAAGAAACTCATCGGTTCACCTCGCCCCTCATTCCACATTATGCCACTGGTTAATCCACTCTTTCTTTTCCATCTTGCTCAGCATATAGCATACCTGGTTGACCAAATCCTTATGCTCCCAAGTGCTCACTATGCGGTATAGCTCATCCTCAATCTGTTCATTAGTCTTTCCTTTGCACCAATTTTTCATTGTCCCACTTCCCTCCTAAAGCATTTATTGCATTTGACTAACGGGTTGAAGTCGGCGCTTAGTTTCATGGTTCTGTCTATTTTGCCGCAACAATGGCATTTGGGCCAGAAGTAGAGGACGCGGAATTTTTTGTCTTGCGCGCGCCTTACTTCCCTGTCGTTATAGCAATAGTTGCACATAACCATCGTTTCGCTTATGGCCCGGTTGCAGTATGGGCAGTTGTTGTGGCGTTTTATAAATTCACCTTGTCGTGGGCCCAACATCTGGCCTTATTGACCATTGTGCTCGTGATCGCGCTGGAAAGCGCGTGCGACCCGCACACGTTGCACACTATTCCTCTTATTCTCATTGTATCACACCCAGTGCCACGATTTGAGTTTGCAATGTTTTGGGCATAGGCCTCGTTGGTTGAACTTTATCGGAGTTAGCGAGTTGTATTTAATACAATTTACCAATTGTTTTGTTCCGCATTGTATGCATATGTTTGCGTAGTGGTATTTCATTTTTGGCATCTGGCCCAATTGGCTTTGGTGAAGCTGTGATTATGGTTGTTTGTTTTCATCATCGCGCGCGTCCCGCACAGTCTGCACGGTTTTCTGGAGTTTTCAATATCCTTAGAGCTTGCCATCCTTTACACCCGTCATCATGGCCCGTAGGAAGGGATCCCTTACCATATGGCCCGTTGTTGACATGTGGTTGAGTTCCTGGTCGATGTTATATAATACTTTACCACAATTTTTGCATTTGGTTTTGTAGACACGTTTTACAGAAGTGCTCGTTGATCGTGCCCGTGCTGCTGAAGACTTTATAGCAGATTGCATATCTACCACATCCATTGCATTGCCATTGGTCCTTATGGAGCCAGTAGGTCATATGATCACTTCGTTGGGTCCACGATCTTGGCCACCTGGCTTGTCGCGATCTCATCTTTCATGATCTGGACCAGGAGCGTGTCCGCGTTCGCGCGGGACACGGGAACGCGCTCCTCGAGATTCCACGCGCGCTCGATCCTGTCGAAGCTCTCGGAGATGCAGTCTATGTCGCTGCGTTTGTTGCCGTTTTCCTTGTTCTTCAGCTGGACCATCGCGTAGACGGTCTTGGTCAGCGTCAGGTAGAACGTTCCCAGTCCTGCATCCTTGGCCTGTTTTTCGATTTGTGTTATTGTTGTTTTCATCGTCTCACCACCATTATGTTTCCGTTTTTCGATTTTACCAATTCCCACTGTTCCACGTAGTCTTTTTCTATGTGCTTGAATTCCGGGATTGGGACGACCCAGTCTTCGGGCATTCTTATCTTGGCCACGTCGTTCGGCGCGTTTGGGGGCCTGTAGATCACCTTGAACAGCTTGCCTGGCTGTGTCTTGTCTTGGTGTTGGGCATATGCCACGATTGTATTTCGGGCCCAGATTCCAATGTTCATCCATATCCTGCACGGCATATCTTCCTTGAATTCTTTTGGTCCTATTATTTTATAGTACATTCAACCACCGCGTCCTCCTTTATAGTCGTTATTAGTCGATTGTTTTATAATACTGGCGTTTTTTAATTCCATGCTTCCCGAGAAACCGCAACCCTGTTCGTAGTATTTTAGTGTAAATGTTAGATGCGGATAGCGTTCTGACATCGCGAAGATTACCGGTGTTGGCGGTGACCAGGCTGTATCGAACGTGTAAATATGCGCGGTTTTTGTTTTCTTTAGTTCGGTTTCTGGGCCGAAGTTCCATTTGGTCCCCCAGTGTTGCAGGCACCAATAGTATCCGCCATCGTTGTATCCATTCTTTAGCGCGGGATCTTCTTTTGCCGCGATGTCCTTTTGTTTGAACGTTTCTGGGTATGGGACGAATTGGGCCATATCCAATAATTTGTTTTTATTTTCTGGGTCTTTCGCGTAGGCCTCGAAGTGTTCTCTGATGTTTTTCGGGCCTTTTATGATTAAGTCGCAACTGCACCAATTAGGCATAGTAATCACCTATACTACATCTATCGCATTTTCCGTTCGTTTGGGTTGCTGGGCGCATACAATCTTTACAGCGTTTCATTTTATCACTTCACAATTTTCTCCATCTGTTTTATCTCGGCATATTTTTCAAAATGTTTTTCGATGAACGGGAACGTGTCCTCGTCCTTTTCTACCAATCCTCCTTCGGTCTTGCGCGCGTACGTCATGAGTTTGCGGAATTCCGTGCTCGTGGTTGGGCGCCAGCTCCTTATGTTTGGATTTAGCTTGTGGTCTAGGGTTATTAGATATTTTACAGTTCCTATTGGTAGGATACCCAGGAACCTCCAATTAATTTTACCCGAGCCGTTTACTTGATCCCTCGCGATGATATACAGGAGATATTTTCCATATGCCGTCTTTTTCGGGGCCATTATGCTTTCGCCGTCATTGTTGCCGTTATCTACTCCGAACTCGATGCTCATCCAATTGCAGCTCGCGTCTACTTTCGTTGCTCTGAAGTTGTCTATTGCCATTAAATCACCATTTTTACGTCGCTTTTCTTAAGTTTCATTTTTCTCATATAGGCTGTGAATACATATTTTCTTATCTCGTGGGTTGATAAATGATCAGCCCAATCTGCTTCATCCATTGCTAGTTGTTTTGAGGTTATTTTGTGTTTTCTCATATCAATGCCTCTTGAATCCTACATTTGCTTTCCTGCCTAGTTTTCCTGTGCATAACCTGCATTGCGCGCACGTCATCCCTTTCACGCGCTGACTCCCGCACGGGATGAATCCTTTCGGGCACGGTTGATCGGGCTCGTACACGCGCGCGACACCGTCGAACCGCGAATGCTCGTTCGGCCAGAGATTCTTGTCATCGCTTAGTTTCATCACGAAGTTGTCGGGCCGAGCGGAAAAGTCAAGGTTAAATGCCTTCGTGTACGCATAAAACGACACGTTGGGATTCGCTCTTGCTATTTCCATCCAGTCGTCGACATATTTTTGCGAATAAAAGTCTCCCGCAACGTGCACGCGCATTATGCCGATCTTCTGGAGTTTCTTGTGCGCTTTAATCTCTGTGTTCATTGTGGACACAAACGTTGGCAGTTGCGAATCGGCGAAGTTTGTTTTATATCGCGCGCGCGCAGATGGGTAGATGCGCTCTAACTTCTTGGCATAACAATGTGCTTTGCACCCCTGCGCTTCAGGACCGGGTATTAAATCACATGCTTCTGTTGAGATAGAGAATGAAGGTAATGCGCCTAACTTCATATTCCCATCTGATATATGTGGTGTTTTGTTCATTTAGATCCCTTGTGTTTTTCTTCATAGTGCCTTATTCTGTGGCAGTTTGAGCAGAGAACGTCACATTTCCTTAATTCATCTTTAAAGCGTTTGTTGGAAACTGCTCCGTTTATTAGTTTTGGGATATCGCCCGTTTTGGTTGTTGGGTCTCTATGGTGCATATCCATACACCGTATGTCAATCAGCCCACAATCAATACACCCGGTCTTTTTATACATAATGAGGATTTTCGCTAGCTCTCTTCCTCGTTTTGCGCGCCACGTGTTGTATTTTTTAATATATTCCTTGTTGTTTTTACGATGTTTATAGTTCCAATTATTTTGATATTGCCGCTTTCTTTCCTCTGCGGGAGTCCGAGGTTTAATTGGTGCTGCGTTAGGTAGTATTTTATCTAAATCTCTATATATTGTTTTCGCCATTTATTTCACCTTCACGCTGGTTCTACATTTTGGGCAAGATGTATACCACTTTGATTTGCCTTTATACTCCCATTCGTGTTTGCATCTCTGACACTTCATTTAATCACCGGTACTATGTATGTTGGTATGTATTTATAATACTATCGACACGAACATCGTTTTCCATTATACAGATGGTAACACCTCGGGCACTCCTTCCAGTTCGGGCCCTCGTATACTCGCGCGCAACACGCACAATCCTCAGCCCGTCTTTTCGGGGACCAGTTGAACCAACTCATTTTTAACCACCTTTTCGAAGTTCGAGATTTCTACCAGTTTAATGTGTTTACATTTTTTATTGCCGCGGATGATGTGATCCGGGCACGTGCACCTCGTCACGGGTTTGTCGCGCATGTCTACAAAGTATTTATTGTTTGGGTTTTTCTCGGATGTAACCGTGTACAGCCCCGGGAGAACTTGTTTTACGTCCATTTTGTATTTCATCGTTTCACCTTCCTTTTTCTCTTTGGCTTTCTTCCTGCCATTTTTAGCGCTTCGTTCAGCTCGCGTGCGCAATCGCGCACGTAGTCGTCTTCGGTATATCCCGTGTGCTCACCTCAGTAGCATATGTACTCCACGAACTTGAAGCCTTTCTTGTCGGCCTCAGCAAAGTCCTCGTTAATTTTCTTAAGGGCTTTCTTTTCGTCCGGAGTCATTGCGGGCTCTTCTTTTTTGATCATGGCGAGCTCCACTTGCGTGATGCGCACGACTCCCCACTGATCTGCGTCCTGGATGTTTAGGTGTTGGATTATATGCGCATCGCTCCAGATATCGAAGCTGGGGACCAGCGAGGATATTCGTTTCTCCACCATCTGCTTCTTGTTGTTCTCGAACGTTGTCGAGATTATTGGGTATGCTTTTGAACTCATATTTATCTCCTCCTTATACTTTTAGTTTGAACCCTTCAATCATACGAGGGCATTCTGTGGCTATTCCATGGATGTATCCTTTTTGTTTCCAGTTAAGTACTATATAGATACAGGGTTGGTTTTTGCCAATCAATTCATGACACATTTGGCACTTTGCTTTTCCTGATCCTAACCTTAGACTAAGCCCAACTCCATACATTTTATCACCTAGATTGTTACTTTCCCGAGAACCTGCGCGCTTTGGAGTTCTTCTATTGATGTTTTATAGTATTGTTCATACAGTTTTGTTGCCTCCGTCGAAAATTCGATTAACTTTTCATCGACTGCGTTAAGTATATCTCTGGTTTCTTTGTACTCTTTGATTGTTTTTACGAAGTGGTTGTTCAGTTCCTCTTTGGCTATCTTTGTGATTTGCGGGAGCACGTCTTGTATACGTTTAAGTGTTTCTCCTTGGCCGGAATCCTCGTTTAAATGTATAGTTGTTTTACCGAACACAACATCTTTTCCTGACGGGTCGAATTCGAAATTAGTGGAGATATTGCAGAAGTTGAATGTGCTTCCTTCACGAATATCAGAGATTGATGTTTCGAGGCTGCTTCGGTGCGTTTCAACTTCGAAGGAAGCATTTTCAAGTTTAAGGTTGCTCATGCGCGTCTGCATAGGTGCCTGCATATTGCCAATTGTTTCTTTAAATGTTTCTTCAAGCGATTCGTACTCTGTCTTTTTTGTGGTGTTCAGATAGGCATCAAGTCGTTTTGCATAATCAAGTACCGCGGGTTCTACTTTGGCGCCCGGGTATGCCTTGGTGATAGAGTTAAGAATTTCTTCAAATTCTATTGGATACGCACCGACGCTAGGACTTACGTGTTTATTCACTTGTATTCTACGCATACTACTATAGTAGTTATTTTTGCGATCGTAGTCCTTTGCCATGTAATCGAACTTTGTATAGCAGTGGATTTTATTGTCTGCAATCCTTAACTTTAGCGCAGGAGTATCGAAGACGCGTCTCTTCTGTTGTGTCATCGCGTGAAGACACGCATAGAATGGTAGGGCAAGCGGCTCGTGTTTATCAAGAGTAAACAGCGCCATTACCGCCTTTGGATATATCTTTTCACAGTATACTTCTTTTATTGTTGCTCCGTACATGTTTTCACCTCGATTTTATTCTGAATACTTTTCCGAACGGGAACGTTGGGCGTTCATCATTGCAGATCCACCAGGCGCGCATCCAGTTTGGCGCTTTTTCTATACTGCTTTGATCGCCATACCCGTCGGTGAATACGATAACCTCTTTGGCCTTTTCCTGTTTTGCATATTCAAAGAGATCAACGAACGACGTTCCTCCGCGCCCGCCGGCCTTTGTTATTTGTTTCATGTCTTTGATGCTCTTCAGCAGGAATTTGTCCGTTATCTTTGTATCGAAGAAGGCCACTTCCACCTCTGCACCGAAGTCGGCCATCAGATATCTGATCTCCGACAAGAACTCTTCGATGTTGTCGTCGCTTATGCTTCCCGACACATCAATGCCAATCAGAGCCTTCAGGATTGGTCTCTTTTTCCTGCCTTTGAACAACACCGTTATTGGTGCCATTTAAATCACCGTTTGTAGTTGATTTGCCCCCTTCAGCATCTCAATTGCCGACTTGCAGTGCTTGACGTAGAAGTTGTCGATATCCTTCTCAAGCGTCTTTATGTCGGCCGCGAACTTCGCCTCGCTCTGCGCGTATGGCGACGCTTTCAGCTTCGGGATCATCTTCAGCGCGTGTGCTTCCAGCGCGGGTTTGCGATGTGTGACAAAGTCTATGAACGTTTTGTACTCCTTGTCGTTCTGGATAAGGGCCCGGCTTGCGAGCGTTGTGTCAAGTTTCCCCGTATCAAGGTTCATTCCTACATATATTTCGGTACCTCCTCCCGATTGCCTTAGTTCTAATTTGAATCCCTGTGATTCAGTATAATAGAACGATTCTCCAGGATTAGTGGCGAACGGAACGGTTGTTGTTTTTGCGATTGCATCTTCGGATAGCGCTCCGTGGCTGCCCAGATGGGTAGAGTATAATGTTTCAACCCTTTGAACGAGCGCTTTGTAATCTGACGCCGCACTCTTGAGGTCCTTTTCCACTACTGGTGTTGCTGCTTTTAGGTATTCGGGCCATGATCTGAATACGGGCTTTGGTTGTGCCCCCATGTTCATTTTGGAGCCGGCATATACGCTTGGGCCTAGAATTCTTACAAGTTTGCCGTTTTCTATCTTGAAGTCGTATTCGTCCGTGACCAGATTCATTTTGCCTTTGCTTATCATTCCTGCTATGATTACATAATATGGCAGGCCGTACGGAGTGTACGCTTCCGATATTGGGTCGGTTGCTATCTTTTTGAAAGCGGGTATCGCTTTTACATAATTCCAGTTGTTTGCTGAACTCATTTATATCACCTTTTCTAGTTGCTGTGCGTTGAGCGTTTCGAGTAGCGCTCGTTTTGATATTTCGTATGTTTCGTTCATAAACTCATCATTTACTCTATGGCGATTTCTTTCGAGAAACTGCGCCCAGTATTCGCGTAACATCTCTTTGTTGCCGGTAATGTGAATAAATTCCGGCTTTGAGATCGGGACAATGAGGTTTACAAATACTGTGTTTTTCATCATATCGGTTATGATGTATTCTCGGATACTGTGGAATTTCATGAAGGGTTTTGAGTGGGCTATCGTGTAGGTGGAGAATGATTCATCAACCCCAAACACACGAGGGTTTCCTCCATATTCCGGGCTGTATATCGAGGAGCCGTACACCATGGATGTATCGGTTTTCATAATCGTTTCGCTAAATGGTTTATGTGTGTTATTGTCATATTTTCCTCCATTGCAAACAAGTTGCATCATTGTATACGCGTCGAGAAATTTTTTTCCTATTTTATCGGTTGTTAGTGGCGGTAGTTCCTCGTTGGTTGTTTCGAACACAATGTCCTTTGGATTATTGATATAGTTTGTGTATTTTACCATATCATATGAATCAAAGGCGTGAATTCTTGATGAACCGCCCCGACAATGATAGTTGATCGGGTTTTTTCGTTCAGGGCTGATGGTAAATTGTTGAGTTGCTATGTTGTGTTTAATGGTCAATACTCCTTTACTAACATGCTGTTGGTAAAGCGCTATTGTTGCAGCTCGTATACCAGGCGATTGGTTATCGGAATACCACTGCCCGCGTTTAAACAATTCATGGAATTCTTGCGATTTTGTTTTCATAATCGAAAACAGTTCCATGATTGTTGTTGACACGTGCTTTTCCAATTCTTCAGTAGACATTGTTGTAGTGTCTTTGTTTAGAAGCTCGTTCATTGCTATTTTCATCACCTCAATCTAAATTCGTCGCAGTCGCAATCTTCGCAGACAAGCCTTCCATATTTGGATTTGTGTCTCCATCGTATACATCCGCATTTGCATACTGTGTTTTCTTGTGCGCACATGGATTTGATTTCTTCATCTGAACAATATCGTCTTATTTCAAGTAGAGGCGTCATCCATACGTCCATGATCTTTATTCCTCCATCTGGCCAGCGTTGAAATTTGAACAGGCATAGGCGAGGCCAGAGAAGAACTTGCCATTTCTTTGATGTGTATAGTTCCCAAAGATACATTGTCTCACCTCTTTCTTTTCCTCTTAGAAGCGAAGGACTGAATGATTTCGACCTCGTGCATCCCGTCCTCCTTCTCCTGCGCGAATTCGCGGAACTCCTTCGTCATTGACATGGTTTCACCTCTTCCATCTTGCCAGTTTCTCAATGGGGCGGCAATTCTTGTGATAATGCTCTGGGTCATCTGCCCCTCCACTTGTATCAAGGCAGAAAAACTGTTTGTCGGTGATTTGTTTGCCACAACCCTCGCATAATATCGGCGCAGGCATCTTACACATCCCACATTTCAAATCTATGTTTTTTATGACCATCTTATCCCTTCATTTTATAAAATAACTTTTTCTATTTATACGTGACCACGTCTTTTCCCTTTTGAACCGGCTTAGAACGGCCTGCGCTATGATGCGCGCCCACGGTACTTGCTGCTTAATCCAAAGTTCCTCCAGCTCGCTTTCGAGGGAACCTCCGGTGGTTCCACGCATTTTGGCCGCTTGAATACTGGCGGCGATTTTAGTTTCGATTTCTCTTTGTATGTCCGCATTGAATCCCTGCCCTAGTGTTCCATCTCCTTCAACAAGCTCAAAGCCAGCTGGAAGCTCGATCGGTTTGTAGAGGAATGGCCTGAGTGCATCGAACGCCGCTCGTGTGTCTGTGATGTTCACGTTTTTCAGCGCATCCTCCCATCCCTTGCGAAGATTCCCGTCGAGTATCTTGCATACGTTGTCCACCTTTATGATGTTTGGATATTTTTTCCATTCGGCTTCCGAGAAGTTGATTCGGTGGCGTGCCTGTTCGTTGATTTTCGCATCGGTCAAGATGTTGTGCAGTTGGTGCTCCCATGGTTTACCTTGTAACGCCATGTAGATCGGGATATGCCCGAATGCAATATGCCACATCTCGTGATATATTGCAAACACCCCACCTCTTGGATGCGCTTTCGCGAACTTATCTCCAATAAAGATCCTCCTACCGTCGGTGAAACATTTGTCATCGTCGGTATAGTATATCTCGATCTGCGAGAGAAATTGTGCGAGCATAGGCTCGAACATTTGCACTGCACGTCGAGACGAAATCCTGTCTCTCGTTATCGCATCTGTTTGCGGCAACGGTGAGCCGTGTGGCGCTTTTACCTTTGTCATTTGATCACCTATTCACTTTGCATTACCCCACTTGCTGCGAACTTATACTTGGTGATAAGCGCGTTGAGTGTGGTTTTCTTTGGTGCGGGCAGCTTGATGAGTACATCGCTCAGGCTGGCCTTTTTCTTGGTCAGATAGAACCTGATTGTGTCCAGGATTGTGTTGGCCTGGATATCAGAGTCCATACCGTGCATTTTTTCTTCGAAGACCTCAAAGACCTTGTCTTCATATTTTGCTTCAGCCCCGAGATTAGACATAATAGCTGCATATACCGCCCATTGGTCACCAATGTCGTCCGGGCAGCGCAGTTTGCCCGACACATACTGGTCTACGTTTTTGAACATGTCCACTTTTTTGACGAATTGTTCAAAGACGATGAATGTCGCCGGGGGCATGATTGTCTTGACCAGATCTAGGTCTTCGAGATTCTTCATCACCTTCTCCCAGCGCCTTGGCGTCATCAGAACGCGCCCGTTTTCCGGCTTGAGGATGAACGACTGTTGGTTGAACTTCAGGAACGAGGTAACGATGGGCCCGTTTGGATAGTTCTTGCCCGTTATGTATGTTTCCCAGTCCTTAAAGTCTGCCACAACCTTCATCCTGTGTGTGAACCGGTCGAACAGCGGTCCTTCTAGGTCTTCCGTCATTGCATCGGCTGCTTCGTTGCTGATTGCAACCATTACCGTGCCTGGCGGAACGTTGTATGCTCCGAGACATTTGTCCTGCAGCAGCTGGTAGCAGCCGCGCCTCACATCTTCGGCTCCGTGCCTGAACTCATCCAAACGGATGATGTTGTTGGGCTCTTTCGGGAACCGACTGAGCACAATCTCGTGGATCGATGTGTGCTCGGCGTTCGGTAGCTTCATCACCATGTCCGATGCATCTGCCATCTGGCCCACACGGATATCGGTTTCCAGTACACCAAGCTCTTTGGCAACGGCTGAAACTATCTGGGATTTGCCGATCCCAGGCCCGCCCTCCAGCTCAATGGTCTCTATATCGCCGTTTTTGATAGTCTGTGCGGCGATCTTCTTGATGATGCGTTTGGCTTCAGCTACGCTGACAACCGCTCGCTCTTCATCAACTAGTCTTGTTTTGTCTGCCATGTTTTCAATCCTCCTTTATTGCTGTTCAATGTGCACCTTTTTGAAGAGGGCGCACATTTTTGCTACATCTTCTGATGTAAGTGGCGTTTTATCTTCGAGTCTAGCTTTATCAGAGATAGCAAGGCTAATCATGTAGCCAGGATCAATCCTGTCGCTCATGATGAATTTTGTTGGCCCGGCACCAAACACAGGCATGGTTGTTTGGCCACTTGCAGCTTCAATTAATTTAATTGATACTGCATTGCGATAACCGTTGTTGGTATAAAATTCTATTTCAACGGTGTCGCCTATTTTCACGTCACCTGGCTTGAAACTGGAGATCATAATACCGTTGACGGTAATATCGCTCCTGTCTGTTGGCCCGGTCCTCGTGTTGACAGGTCTTACGTTTATTGCCTGTATTTTTCCTGTTATTTTTTCATTTACCATATTGCTCACCCCACCTGTATACTTATTAACCTTTTTTGCGGCAGAACCATTTCTTGTACTAATCTGCCACCTTGGTCAAGGTCGTATACGGTTTCTACTGATTCTGGCCCTCGGGCTTCAACAGACACCACTAACCCGCATTCGGGCAATGTTTCTGCTGGTACGAGGCCACTATCTCTTAGGCGGGTAACCGCTTCAGAGAGTCTTTTGTTCTTGTTCATATATCTCACCTTCTCAGAGGCTGCTAATTGCAGCCAAGAGTATAATTTATCTGTCACAGTACCCTTCTCTCATTACTTCCGCTCTGTCCGCTGCAGCCTCTAGAGCTTCATCAAATGACATAAGCTCTAGTTTTTCTTGAGCATATTCGGTAACAAGATCGACGGGTAGCGCATCCAGTATTGCGTATACTAGATCACGCAATTCGTTTTTTTTGCACGCGGCGCACGGCGGCAACACGTTTCCGAACGGGGTTTGTATTGAGTTTGTTTTCTTTTTCATTCAAATCACCTTTTCATTTGTATTTCAATATTGGCTATTAACGACTTTGATATTTCAACGAAGCCCATTAGGTTTTTCTTTTCGTATTTATCCATCACAAGCTCTAACCCCTCAATTAGTAATTGAGAGAGCATATAGTCGTGCGGTATTTTTAGATATTTTCTGGCCATTTATATCACCCTTAATTTGTTTCGTATTTCGTCGGCCATAGTTGTTCTATTTTCTTTGGCTTGGGTTTTATATATGTTATACAATACCAGTGGCAATTTCAACCCTATAGAACGAATTGGCCCAAGCGTTTTGCGGTGATGGGGTTTTGTAAGAATAACCCCAACCATGGTTGCCGTGTCTTTGTAACTAATACCATATTCGAACTCGAACCCTTCGAATATGGTCATTAGCTTTGCAACCAACTCCATCTTAAAGTCGCCGTTTTTGTTGGCTCTCCATTTCCATTTGCCTTCTCTGACCGCAAACGTAAAGGCTAGCTTTTTACATTCCTTAAGGAATGGCTGCAGTTTATATAAATCGTCTATTTCCGTATGGAATGTTTTGCAATAATCCAAGAAAGCGCAATCGAAATGCGTATCCGGATATATTTCTGGAGCAGCCTTTATATCATTGAACTCCAGATGTACGACGTTTACTGGCATGTGTGTTTTCATTTCATTGTATTGGTCCACGTTGTTTTCAAACACGGTGTGTTTCATGTCTGGTAAAGCCGAAGTAAACAAAAATTTCGGGCTTTCCAGACTTAAACACGTTGTGCCTATTTTTCTAAAGCTTCGGACTACAATCTTTCTAAAGTGGTTCTTTTCTTTTGCGTCGTAGTCCTTTTTAGGGGCGTGCTTGTTTCGTGTGGCAGCGGCGTGACATGCTCGGTTATGGAGCGCTATCCGTTTTTCTTCATCGGATCGGATACGCCCATATTTTCTCATTTCCATATACCATTGGCAGTATGCACGTTTATTCCCCGTGCCAATATATGGGTTTTTCTTTGTCCAACCAGTAGCTAGTTTGGTTGGTTGTTTCTTCGCTGCGTTGGCACGTCGTGTAACCCACGCCTTTTTTGCTGCTTCCGTTGTCATTCCCATTTTACTCACCTCTCCTTGTTTCCCATGCTTTGACTGCGGCCAGATGGCGATTTATTTTCTTAAAAAACTCTTCGCCGGTTGGGGTTAATTCGACAGATGTTGCGTGTTGCATCCGTCGTGTTGCCCAGGCCTTTTTCGCTCTTGCCGATAGTTGTTTCTTGTTCATCTATCTCACCTCACTGGCGCAACTGATTAGCTATTTGTTGCGCCATTGTTTGTTTTCTGTGGCCCTTGTACGTTTGTTTGCTGTTTATTTTAGCTAGCCATGCCGCACCTTCGGGTGTTTTGATATATGCCTGATATTGTGCGTTGACGTACTCACTGTGCTTGGCTTGCTCTGCTGCAACGGCGGCTTTACCTGCTTGCCGTTCGTCGTCCATTTCTTTGAGACGTGCCGCTTCGTTCGGGTCGCTGTGGTGGTAATCGAATTCGGCAATGTCTTCTATTGTCTGGGCGTTAAATACGTCCAGTATTCGTCCTGATGTCTTTGCTGCCATGTTCACACACCTCCAAGGTTGTGTTGTCCGGAGTTCACACTAACGGTGAACGCCATCATTCCATACTTGCCAAACGGCTAAGAAATTTATTCTGTGAGTTGTTTGAATGTCTCGATCGGATAGACTTTGTCAAGAACAGAAAAACGGTCTATCTGATTAAGATAATACCAGGCCGGATCAACCCCATCTGGACATTCAAACACCTTTGCGATATAGTGTTTGAAGTCGGTTGTTACTATTGCTACTTGTTTTGTCATGGGCATCACCTAATCAAAGAGACTTGCAAGACTGACTTTTTCAACGTCGTGCCGTGGCTGGATGTGATTGAGAAGAGTGTGCTCTAACCCCTTAAATCTAGTCTCTCTTCGTTGTGAATACTCTGTCAGGCTAGCATAGAAGTCTTCTGAATTTGACGCCGCCTCACGCCATCCAAGCATCAGCCAGGAATGTGTGGGTAACAGCTGCCTGGATATCTGTTCCCCTATGCTCGGCATATCTTCCCGGCTGCCGAATATTGCCTCTATTATTTCCTTATCTTCCATAGTTCTCACCTCAATGTTTTTTTTTATTCTCGTTCTAGCTACCGGCCGACTCTCGACACACTTCACGGCCGTCATAATCCATCACTATTTACCACCCTCTAATTCATCATAGGTACCGTCGTAGAAATTACAGATTAGAAAACAATCTACCAGGCGGGTTATGTGTCTTTTACGAAACGATAGTATTATAAACGTCTGTAATCAAAATAACGAATATGGATCGCCGTAAAAAATTTTATAATTTGCACAGAGACGAGATGATTGCTAATGCAAGAAAGTGGGCAGTAGAACACTCTGAATACACAAAACAATATCGTAGAGAATGGGCTCGGCGTAAGAGGGCGTCTATGCCAAAAAAAGAAAGAGTAAATATGTGGTTTGAAAAAACACAGCAGCGCATTGCGTTGCGCGGGGAAACGTTATTATCAACGGTGCATCCAGGTAAAATGCCTTGGAAAATTCAATGTAAATTTGGGCACGTTTATAATCGAATAACGAGAGAAATTAAGTTTGGGTGCCCTTCGTGCAATTCCACTGGAGGGGAGGCGGTAACTAGATATGTGTTTGAGAAAGCGTTTGGGGTCCCTTTCCCGCGCATTCGCCCCGATTGGTTAAGAGGCCCACATGGCGGAAAACTTGAATACGATGGATATAACGAAGAACTACAGTTGGCCTTTGAGTATCAGGGGGTTTATCATTATAAACAGATCACAGAACGCGGCAATCTTGAGGAACACAAAGATCGCGACGCGACAAAACGCGCGATTTCACAACAACGCGGAGTTTGCTTGATTGAGGTTCCTTATTGGATTGCCCGTAGTGAAAGCGGGGAATATGTTTTCGGGAAACTAAAAGAAAACGGGGTTGTCCCGCCAAACTCATGCCCTTCTTTTGACGAGATTAAATTAAATGCTATACCAGAGCGGCTTTCTCGTATACGTTCCCATCTGCAGGCAAATGGGTGGGTATATAATGGAATTTCAAACGATTCCGGGGCATGGGTTGTGTCAGCGACCTGCCCGCAGGGGCACGCGGTTGAACTGGCAATCGCCCGAGTTTTCAAATCCCCGTGTTGTGATATTTGTACACCGGGTCGCATTGAATATCTCAATAAGCAAAGAGATGTTGGGTATAATAATCTAAAAGAGGTTGTTTCGCGACGCGGATACTTACTAAGTGGCAGGGAAGACTATTCATCGGGTGAATCGCAGATGAAAGTCAAATGCTTTAATAATCACGAGTGGGTGGCCCGTGCGGAGTTTTTACGGCAGGGGCAATGGTGCAGGCAATGCGAAATGGCTCGCAGAATAAAGGCACACGATGATAGTTGGAGGCAACTTTTAACCCATTTAGGTATGAAAGATGTGTGTATTTCGGGGTCGGGGCATACAAAAGAATATATTTTTGGGTGTTCGGTATGCAATAAGATTAATCATATTACATACCCCTTAGTTTGGCAGCGAATTTCCAGGAACGTTTCACCTTGTAGTAATTGCGCTAAGGAAGCATATCGAAAAAAACAACTCGCGGCTCGCCCGATTACTGCTAAAGAGGTCGGCCGCGCCTTGACGGCGAAACTTAACAGAGAATGGAGATGGCAAGGATATGGAGGTATTTTGAATGACAACGACGACCATAGCAATCAGTCTAAAGACGCGCGCGCGACTCGCGGCGTATAGAACCCACCCTCGAGAC
>Ga0172375_10006808_pt1 | contig 15870 bp, 13 predicted proteins | sample LakKiv1m_FD_114537 | JGI IMG/M metagenome (GOLD analysis project Ga0172375, IMG submission 114537) | Freshwater microbial communities from Kabuno Bay, South-Kivu, Congo - kab_092012_11.1m | ecosystem: Environmental > Aquatic > Freshwater > Lake | place: Democratic Republic of the Congo...
AATACCATTGTATAATTGTTGAAAGCGATAATGCGTATATCCAAGCTGATCAGTTTCAGATTTAATGACTTTCATTTTGTCATTAACGTTCAAACCAAAGAGGTATTTATAGTCATCTAAAAGGGTTGATGGATTTAATTTTAAGTTTTGTTTAAATTCAACCCAGTTTCCACTTTTATTAGTGGTTGCTATTTGAGATAATCGTTGAGTAATTTGAGCTTGAACTTGAATATTCACTACAATAAATAAAAAAATAAAAAAATGTTTTGTCTTCATTTGCTGTTCTTTATTAAAAATTTAGAGTGTAAAGATAAAATATTTTTTAGATATTTATAATTCAAAAAAAATTTATATATTTGCATATAAAACATTTTTTAATTTAAAACTTAATGATTATGAAAAAAACTCTACTATTATTTACGGCATTAGGTATTGGCCTATTTAGCGTAGCCCAAAACAAGATGATTAAGCCAATTACTTATTCAACCAAATCGGTTAAAGTTAATAACAAAACCAAAATCTTCAGCGGTGATGAAGTTATGATGCCATTGAACCAATCAACCCATCTTTTAAAAAATCACCCTAAAAACACGAATATAAATTTAGGAACAAAAATCGGAGGCACCACTTATGATCTTCAGACTAACGGTAGCACTGATAATCACAGAATTTACAAATATAATGATGGAACTATTGCAGGTCTTTGGACATTTAGTAATACTTTCGATTTAGCTGCATCAGATAGAGGTTCGGGTTATAATTATTATAACGGAACTAGCTGGGGAGCATTGCCTACTGCTAGATTAGAAGGTTCTCGTACAGGTTGGCCCACAATGGCACCTGTAGGAAACAATGAATTTGTTATTTCTCATGCTGTAACACCTGGTATTAGTTTTGTTGCCTATCAATCTCCAAAGGGAGGAACTTCATGGGCTGCAGCTAACACACCGACATCAGTTTCTCAACCTATATTATGGCCTCGTTTAGCCAGCAGCGGTCCTGGTACTCAAAAACTTTATGCTATTGGTCTTACTTTGCCAACAGGAAACGGCGGGGCTGTTTACAATGGCTTAGATGGTGCTATTGTATTTACACGCTCTTTGGATGGTGGTACCACATGGGATGCGCTAACTCAAATTCCGGGAACTGAAAGCACAGATGGATATTATGGCTTCTCAGGTGACGGTTACGCTATTGACGCAAAGGGCGACACTGTAGTTATTGCTGTTTTTGGAGACTGGTTCGATACCTTTATTTTAAAATCGGTTGATGCTGGTGCCACTTTTACCAAAACTATAGTATGGCAATTTCCTATTCCAAATTATAATTATATTGCTGATACTCAAATTTCTGATGTAAACGGAGATGCTATAGCAGATACCATTCAAGGTACTGATCAATCAGGTGCTGTTATTATAGATAACAGCGGTAATGCTCATCTCTTTATGGGTTATATGAGAGTTATGAATGATGCAACCGGTGATGGAAGTTCATCCTATTTCCCAGGAACTGATGGAATCATTTATTGGCGTGAAGGAATGCCATCTATTGATAATGGCGGTGGATATGTAATTACCAGTATGGTTGATGTAGATAATAGCGGTACTATTGATGTAACCGATTTTGGGGTATATTACTTTTCACTTTCATCTATGGCTAATGCAGGTATAGATGCTGCAGGTAACATCTATTTGGTTTATTCAAGCGTTGTTGAGAATACTGATTATGGCGATGGTCGTTCATTAAGAAACTTGTATGCTATGAAACATACTTTTGGCGCAAATGATACGGTTTGGTCTGCTCCTTACAATATCAATCAGGATGACTTTACAGAAAGTGTTTTTGCTTCGGTTGCTAAAAATGTTGATGGTTACATTCATATAGTTTTCCAAAATGATCCTGAACCAGGTTTGGTTGTTAGAGGTCCAAACCCAAATCCAAACACTACTTATACTGAAAATGACATTCGTTACCTTGGTTTTGATGTAAATCTTCTTTTAGGTGTTAATGAAATTAGTGAAACAAATCTTTTTGAGGTTTCACAGAACTATCCCAACCCTTTCAGTTCAAATTCGGTTATTGATGTTAAATTAAATAAACCATCTGAATTGAGTCTTGAAATAAGCAATATGTTGGGTCAACAAATAGTTAATTACAATGCTGGAAATTGTGCAGCCGGAAAACATCAGATGGTAATTGATGCTAACAAGCTCACCGCAGGTATCTACTTTTATACGGTAAAAGCAGGTGAAATCAAAGTTACTAAAAAAATGATTGTTGAATAAGCATTCATTATTACATTATAAAAAAGCCCTGAAAACTTCAGGGCTTTTTTTATTCAAGATAATTGCTATATTTGCAATTAAAATGAATATTTTAATAAATTAAAAAATTATGAAAAAATTATTACTTACAAGTATTGCACTGTTTATTGGTATGGCTGCATTTGCTCAGCATCATTCTTTACCTATGACGGGCAAATCTGTTAATGAAACAAAACAGGGTAAAAGAATTAGTATTGCAAATGGTATAGCTACTATTGGTGTGCAACAATCAAATCCTTATGTTAACTCCAAATCCTTTTTAGGAGATAGCCTTGGAGAAACATGGTACGACTTACAAACAAATAAATGCGTGCAAAACAGAATTGTAAAACATTCGGATGGAACAATTTCTGCTGCTTGGACAATGAGCGACAATTCGGGTTTTGCAGACAGAGGTACCGGATATAATTATTATAATGGAACTTCTTGGTCGGCATTTCCTTTAGCAAGGATAGAACCGGTTAGAGTGGGCTGGCCTTCAATGACTGTTTCGAATGGGAATGAAGTAGTGATTACCCATAGTGCTACAAGTTTATATATGGCTACAAGAACCAAAGGGACAGGAACATGGACTTCAGCACCGATTGCTCATACTTCTGCACAAGAGCAAACCTGGCCAAGAGCTATGGGTGCAGGATTGACCAGTCAAAAGATACATTTAATTGCAACGGATTATACCGGTTCTGTTGCAAATGGAATACTCTATTCACGATCGACAGATGGCGGAGCTACTTGGGATCTTCAAAATATTGTTTTACCGGGAACTAATCCAGTTACCGAATTGCTTCCTACAGGTGCTGATTCTTATGCCATGGATGTAAAAGGCGATACTGTTGCAATTGTAACAGGCGATATGACTTCAGATATTGTTTTATGTAAATCAATTGATGGTGGAACTTCTTGGACCAGTCAAATTGTATTTCAACATCCAATTCATTTATGGAATACAAGTCTTTCCGGTGATCCTGCAGGAACATCTGATGTTGGTGGTGATGGCACAGCGCCTGATACACTAACCGTTTGCGATGGACGTTTATCTGTAGTAATCGGCAATGACGGTGTTATTCATGTATTTTTTGGTACTACAAAAATCGCAAGGGGATTAACAGAAGCAGCTGACTTTTTCACCTATTGGTCGCATATTGATGGAGTTGTTTATTGGAATACGACGATGCCAATCATCGTTCCTCAAATCTATTTTGAAGCGGATACTTTGTTAAACAAGGTTGGTTATATGGTTGACAGAGACGGAAGTGGCACCATTGATTTTAGTGGTTCAACACCCGATATTGGTGATTATCCTTTTACAGGTCTATCCTCTATGCCTAGCTGTGCTGTTGGTTCTAACAACGATATTTATTGTACATATTCCAGTGTTGCCGAACTTACTGATTTTGGTGATGGTAGAGCTTTTAGGCATATTTACGCTGTAAAATCCACTGATAACGGAGCCACTTGGAGTGAGCCAGTTGATCTTACTCCTGATGTAGTTACTGAATCTGTTTTTGGATCATTAAATAGAACTGTTGATACTGATTTGCATATGGTTTATCAACTTCAATCAGAACCGGGTAATTCCTTACAACCTTCTACTGGTAATATTCATGTTGCACAAAACAATGCAACTATGTATTTAAAAAAGAACAAAGATCTTACTTCCGGTATTGATGAAATCTCATCAAGTAACTTTTCAATTAATCAAAATTATCCTAACCCCTTTTCTACTTCAACTACCATTAAAGTTGATTTAAAACAAGCGACAACTTTAAGCATTGAAGTAACAAACCTAATTGGTCAACAAATACTGAAAATCAACAAAGGCAATGTTGGAACAGGAACACATACTTTTACTATTAATCGCAACCAATTGGAAGCAGGTATTTATTTCTATACGGTAAAAGCTGGAGAGAATAAAATGACAAAGAAAATGATTGTTGAATAAACACTCATTATAACCTAAAAAAAGCCCTGAAAAAATCAGGGCTTTTTTTTAAATTAGATTTTTTACTATAATTCACTTAGTTCAATCCAGCGATTTGTTTTTGTTTCAATGAGGTCGTTTATAACACTTATTCGAGTTGACACTTCAATTATTTTATCATAGGTAAGATTACCGGAGCTCAATGAAGACGAGAGTTGCTTTAATTCAGATTCGAGTTGCTCTATTTCAGGAGTAAGGCGATTGTATTCCTTCTGCTCATTGTACGTCATTTTTTTGACAACGGGCTTGATTTGCTTTAGTTCAGAAGAGGTATTGTTGTTATCAATTTTCGTTTTTTGTTTTAATTGTTTTTCTAAATCTAACTTGTAAAAACTATAATCTGTATAATTTCCTGGAAAATCTTTCACTTTTCCATTGCCTTCAAAAACGAATAAATGATCCACAATTTTATTCATAAAATAACGGTCGTGCGAAACAATGATAACACATCCTTTGAAATTTTGAAGATACTCTTCAAGTACATTTAAAGTAAGGATATCCAGATCATTTGTTGGCTCATCCAGTATTAAAAAATTAGGATTTGACATCAGTACTGTTGCCAAATACAACCTCCGTTTTTCACCTCCACTGAGCTTATAAACAAACGAATGTTGCACTTCGGGAGGAAATAAAAAATAATTAAGAAATGACGAAACGCCCATTTTTAGTCCGTTTCCAACTGTTACTTCTTCGGCAATTTCGCGCATCACATCAATCACTTTCATGTTTTCGTTAAACTGCATTCCATCCTGATTGTAATAAGCAAATCGAATGGTCTCCCCTACTTCAATCGTACCGGAGTCAGCAGGAATTTTTCCTGTAATCAAATTCAAGAAAGTTGACTTTCCAGTTCCATTGTTTCCAATGATACCAACCTTTTCGAAGCGAATAAAGTGATGAGTGAATTTTTTTATAATAGAAATCGAACCAAAACTTTTAGACAGATTTTCGATATCAATAATCTTATTTCCTAATCGCTGACCTTTAATATTAATATTTATTTGCTTCTCGGTGGGCTTGCCTGTTGCTTTTTCTTTCAATTCGTAAAATGCATCGATACGAGCTTTTGACTTGGTAGTGCGGGCTTTCGGCTGTCTCATTATCCAATCAAGTTCTTTACTTAATAGGTTTCGCGCTTTTTCAACATTGAGATTTTCGTTGATTAACCGCTCTTCTCTTTTTTCGAGAAAGCGAGTGTAGTTTCCTTGATAAGTATATAATTGTTTACTCTCAATTTCTATTATTTGATTGCATACTCTATCGAGAAAGTATCTATCATGAGTTACCACTAATAGAGTGACGGATGATTTCTTCAGATATTCTTCCAGCCACTCAACCATTTCAATATCCAGGTGATTGGTTGGTTCATCCAGAATTAATAAGTCGGGTTCGTTAATCAACACATTTGCCAAACCAATGCGCTTGCGTTGTCCTCCAGAAAGTGTACTGATTTTTTGATTAATATCAATGATTTTTAGTTTGCCTAAAATCTGTTTTATTTTAGCTTCATAATCCCATGCATTCAACAAATCCATTTTCTCTGTTGCATGTTGCATACGAGTGGCATCGCCTGACTCCAGACTGTTTTCGTACTCTCCTATTGCTTGTGTTATTTCACCCGATGATAAAAACACATGTTCCATTATAGTTTTTGTTTCATCAAAAACAGGATCTTGTTCAAGGAAACTAATGGTGATATCTTTATGAAAAGTGATGGTACCGCTATCGGGAGTATCTTTACCACTCAGGATATTAAACAGCGTTGATTTACCCGCGCCGTTCTTTGCAACAAGTGCAATCTTTTGATCTTTGGCAAGCTGAAACGAAATGTTTTCGAACAACACTAAATCACCAAATGACTTAGTGATATTCTCGAACTGTAAATAACTTATCATTCAATTTTATTGGGCAGCAAAGGTAAAGAAATCAAATCCCGTATCCAACAGTAAAGAAAACACATACACAGATTCAATCAGCACTATGGTAGTGTTGGAGTAGGAATCGCATCAACTATTTTACCGAATCTGAAGCGAAGGAATCCGAAAGTACCTGAAATAGTTGGATTATTACTTTTAATAAATGTTAATGCATCGCGCGAAGCAATACCCAGTTCCCATTTGCCTTCGTTTAAATTAAAAACAATTCCTAATGGAATAACAAAGCCACCATTTCCGCCCATACTAAAACCGGCCGAAGCAGTGATTGAAGGAGTAAATCCAATGTTAGCACCCACGCCAATAATCGCTTTATCAAATGCACCGGCATTATTATTTATCGGGATGTAACAATCAGCACCTAAACTTGAACGCTCTGATAATTTATAACTTGTACCAAAACGAAAATTGGTAGGCAACGAAACCGTTTGTGATGATTCGCCTTGCCAGTTGAACAGACTACTATCCTGAACAAGATCTTTCATTTCGCTTACCATTTTATAACTGTAGAAACCTCCATTGTAGAGCATATTAACAACGGTATCCTTGGCTTCATAGACATTGCCTTTCCAGTTGATGGAACCAATGTCGTTGATAGCTGCACTGATTTTTAATTTTTTAAATAATTCGACAGTAGCGCCCACATCAAAACCAACACCCGATCCTACTGTTTTCATTCCTGTACCAGCGATTTGAGATGGTGTGGGGTTTGCATAACTCACTTCCATGATTGGAGATAGTGCAGAAAAACCCGTAAGCTGTTTACTTTCATCCTTAATATCCATAATGCCATAGCCAGCTAAATATTTGACATCAGCACCAACATAAATAGAAAGAGCTTTATTATCAATTAAACTTCTTCCATAACCTACAACATATTCGCGATACCATGTGCCCGTTATTTTTGAGCCATTGGCAAGTTCGCTTAAACTTTTAGGCGCTTTGGAAAAGCCCGCAGTGTCATTGCCAGTAATAACAAGTGAATCGAAGTAAGGCGCGTTGTACCCTCTAAAAACAATTTGAGCAAAATCTTTATTAAAGAAGGAATTAAATGTACCCCTTTCGCGGATGGTCATTGCAAAGCCACCAATTTTTTTTTCCTGAAAAGAAAAAGATAACCAAGCGATATCGGCATTTGCTGCAAACTTATTACTGGCAAATGCTTCGGCCGCAGCAATTTTATCGGCAGTAGAAAAGTGAGTGTCCTTGTTATAAATAAAATCCCGTGCAATTTCTTTTTTTTGAATAGCATCTGAATAAACAGAAAAACCGGATTCGAGGAAGCTCAGGTGCATGGGAGCGGGGTCGCGTTGCCAACCCAGATTAGCAGGGTTTACGCCAAGGCATTGGTAATCGGATAAAAAAGGAGTTGCAATACCGGATCCGGTTGCACTAAATGAGCTTATTTCTTTTTGAGCGTTTGCAAAAATTGAAATAAAAATAAGTGTGGAAAAAATAATTTTCTTCATAAAATTCGTTTTTACAAAATTAAAAAAAAAATCGAGAAATGATATTCACTTGAATTGATTATAAATTCAAATAACAGCAATAATAAATAAAAAAATAAAATCTGAAATAATCTATTTCTTTAGGTACTTTTCAATCTCGAGTTCCAAAGCGGGACCTCGTAAATTTTTTGCTAAAATAACACCATCTTTGTCAAGTAAAAGGTTGGAAGGAATACTATTAATGCCGTAAATAGCTGCCGGCTTTGATTGCCATCCGCCTAAATCGCTCACATGAGATGCCCAGGAGAGATTGTCTTTTTTTATTGCTTTTTTCCAGGCGTTTTTATCCTGATCGAGGGAAACACTGTAAACAGTGAATCCTTTGCCGTTAGTGAATTTTTTGTCTTTATATTTTTGATAAGCACTTACCACGCTTGGATTTTCCATACGGCAGGGACCACACCATGATGCCCAAAAGTCTAGCAGAACCAGCTTTCCTTTCAAAGATGAAAGAGCAATTTTATTTCCACTGGTATCAGCATAATTCAATTCAGGGGCTATGTTCCCGATTGAGGTACCAATAACTTTGGAATTTTGTGCAATAAGGTTTCTGTTACCACCGATAACAATTAACAATGCAATTAAAAAGCTTGTTGTTTTACTATTTTTCATAATCTAAAATTTATATGGGCTTATTTTCTAACAATTTTTGCACCAAGTTTTTGAAGGCGCTGTTCAATATTTTGATAACCTCTATCAATTTGTTCAATGTTATGTATTACGCTTTTTCCTTCGGCAGACATGGCTGCAATAAGCAATGAAACTCCGGCTCGTATATCGGGTGAGGTCATTTCGATGCCACGCAAAGGAAATTGACGGTTCATCCCAATGACCGTTGCGCGGTGGGGATCGCATAAAATAATTTGTGCACCCATATCAATCAATTTATCTACAAAGAACAAGCGACTTTCAAACATTTTTTGATGAATGAGTACACTGCCCTTAGCTTGTGTTGCAACAACCAAAATAACACTTAAAAGATCGGGTGTAAATCCAGGCCAAATGGCATCTGAAATATTGAGTATAGACCCATCAATAAATGTTTCTATTTCGTAACTTTCTTGAGCAGGAATATGAATATCATCGTTGATGTGCTCTAACTGGATACCAAGTCTTCTGAACACATCAGGAATAATTCCTAATTGCTCGTAAGCAACATTTTTTATTGTCAAGTCGGATTGTGTCATGGCTGCCAGGCCAATAAAACTGCCTATTTCAATCATATCAGGCAAGAGACGATGCGAGCATCCTTTGAGTGAAGTAACACCTTCGATGCTTAATAAATTTGACCCAACACCAGAAATTTTGGCACCCATATTATTCAACATCAAACAAAGTTGCTGAATGTAGGGCTCACAAGCTGCATTGTAAATAGTTGTTACTCCTTCGGCTAAAACAGAAGCCATAAGAATATTTGCAGTTCCGGTAACTGAGGCCTCATCCAGATGCATGTAACATCCTTTAAGGCGGGGTGATTCGACTTTAAAAAATTTATCACCGGGTAAATAATTAAATTGTGCTCCTAGTTTTTGAAATCCAAAAAAGTGAGTATCTAATCTGCGGCGACCAATTTTGTCGCCACCAGGTCGTGGAATGTATCCCTTGCCGAAACGTGTTAACAAAGGGCCGATAATCATGATTGAGCCGCGTAGTGCACCGGCTTTAATTTTGAAATCATCGGTATGTAAATATTCAATATCAATGTTATTGGCCTGAAAAGTGAATTCTTCGGTTGCTATTTTCTTTACATCAACACCAAAGCTTTGAAGTAATTCAATCAGTTTATTTACATCACGAATATCGGGAATATTGCTAATGCTTACTTTTTCTTCGGTAAGCAAGGTTGCACAAATCACTTGCAATGCTTCGTTTTTGGCACCCTGTGGAATAATTTCACCACTGAGTTTTTGTCCGCCTATTATTTCAAAAGAATTCATTCGAGTAAATAATTTTAACGAGAGTTATTGTTTCGGCGGTTGCGGTTATTATGATTGTTATTATTTCGGCGGTTGTTATTATTGGTTGGTTTCTTTTTAGGAATAATACGGTTCTTGAACAGTATATCACTGGTAGATGACAATCTTATATTTTCTCCTAATTTGAGTTTGCCTTCGGACATCATTTCCAAGTGTTCGGCTATCACTTCGTCGCTGACTGTGTCCCGATTCCAGGTAAGGTATGATTTCTTTAAATTGTTGGCTATGTTTTTAACCAGATTTTCTCTTTCAGGACAATCTTCGAGTGTCATTGCCTGCTTAATGATAATCTCAATATTTTTACCGTAATGACGGAATAGTATTTTTTTATTGGGATATTCGAGGGGTTTTGATTTTAATTTCAACACTTCCGGAGTAGGCATCGGATAGGGAGAATCGACATCCAGTTTAAAATCAGACATGACAAATAAATGATCCCATAGTTTATGTTTAAAATCACCGGCATCTTTTTGCGATGGATTAACTTGTCCCATAGCTAAAATAATTCCTCTTGCCATTTTTGAGCGCACATTGCGATCTTCGATAGTGATAGTATATTCAATCATTTTTTGAATATTACGCCCGTATTCTGTAATCGTAAGTCGAGGACGTATGGTGTTGTATTCCATAAAATTTATTTAGTAAAATATGCTGTATAAATTTTTTTTATAAAGTTGAAGCTGTTTGAATTCCTGCATCAAAAACGCAATTAATACAAATCAAGTATTTTATTTTGTACTGAAAATTTGGTTGCGAAATTTGTTATGAATGCAAATATATAAAAAAATGTGTTAGTGTAAAAAAAATAATACGGTAGGTTTTACCGTATTATTCATGATGGTATTAATAAAGGTGCACTCACTTAACGCACAAGTATTTTATTTACCTCCTTTTCCTACACCGCGCTTGTTCCCAGCTTTACCGGGGCCTACTTTAGCTGGTTGTTGGTTCATTTTTTGATTTTGTTTTACTTTACCGTTATTTGGTTGTTGTTTCCCATTCTTACCTTGATTTTGCGGCTTTCCTATCGTGCTTTGTTGTCCTTTTGGATGATTGGCTCTGTATGTTGCATGAGCAGGCTTATTTTTCACAACAACTACGGTTGATACTTTACGATAAGGTTTGTAAAAATTATGAACAACAATTACTCTGTGAACCGGAACCGGATGAAAGTAGGTATGATAACGCACACAACGTTGGCGGTGGATATAGAGTGGATGAATCTTCCATGGTTTCCAATAAGGAGGATATTTGTGCCATTTCCAGGGTGATGCCCAAACCACATAAGCAGGTGCATACACAAATTTTACGCATGGCCACAACCAAACGTTAACAATAATTGCTGAAAAAGTAGGTGTTGAAACCAATGGACCTTTTCCCCCTTTTATTTCGCTTTCAGCAATTGGTTCGACAAATGTATTATCGCCATATAGCTCTTCGTCACCTACTATCTGGACAATAGCAGATGCACTTCCATTTTTTTCTAATTCAATAACGGCAACATCCTGTGTTTCGGATTCGCTAACCGAAATCTGTAAGACAATAGCATGAATGGAATCTTTCATGTTATCCACCACACGGATATAATCAGTGTTTCCATCACCATCTAAGTCGAGATTGTTAACATCATTATCTTGGGCATTTAGTTTCGTTTCAAAATCTTCGAGCGAAGTAGCTGCTTTGAAATAATCCAATGCCCCTTGCAAACTAAAGTTGTCGCCTGGAAGACCCGTGCTGTCAGACACATCCGTTTTGTCATCTGTTTGCGCAAAGGACGAATTTGCAAATAAAGCAAAACAAAGGACAGTTGATAAAATAATTGTTTTCATGTGTAAATAATTTATTGTTAATGGTCACATGGAATACGCCATGTACGTTATTTTCATTATATTTGGTGTTAGTACTATCATGGCTATTTCATAATAATCTGTTTTTGGTTTTTAAATAGACAATCAAAAGTAAAAAGGTTTAATCAAAATAAAAAATTATTTTATTATTTTAAGTTTTTTTGTGTAACTAAAATCTTCGCTTTGTATTTTAATAAAAAAAATCCCGCTCTTTAAATTCAATGATAAAGTTTCATAGTTTGATTCTATAGTTTTTAAGAAAACAATGTTCCCAAGCACATCTATCACTTTCAAATTATATTTTTTACATGGAACCGAAAGTTCAACAGTAAATATACCAGATGAGGGATTTGGAAAAATTGTGAGCTGCTGATTTTCGATGTAATTATTTTCGACATTGGCTACGAGATTCCAATTTAACAATTGCAGACCACCCACATTAGAAATAAATGGGAAACCTAAAGTATGAACATTGGCTAGGGCAATCAAATTTCCGTAAGTATCGACTCCCCATGTGCCCACACTATCATTTGGCTGGCCCCAAGCGCCCATAATGCGTGGTTGTGCTGGATTGGAAGGGTCAAGAGCAAGTACTTGCGAATCGGCTCCTGAAAAGAACAATACATTTTGAGAGGGTGAATAAGCAATTTCATTTGTATGTCCGTCGCTCCCATTCCACGAACCGAATGGAGGCGGCACATTGGTACAATTCCAAGGATTGAGCCAAGCAGAACTAGTCATTAATGATGGATTAAAGACATCAACAACTTCCACTCCACAAAAATCGATAGCGCAATAAGCACTATTCCCAATGCGATAAACATGATTGTAATAGCCAGCGGCGAGAGTTGAAATGGAACTGTTCATGTATTTTCCAATCTCTATTGGAGCATGTTTATCTGATACATCAATCATTCGAAGCCCGCCATTATCATCAGCAACAAGCAGGGTATCACCACTAATATAAAGACCACGCGCATGATAAACAAAACTTTGAGGACCGAACATAGTATCAGGAATAATTTGTGAAACAAACTGTATGTTGTTTTTATTCGAAATATCAAGAATAACAACTCCTTTGCTCATTGCGCTGAGATAAGCATAATTGCCTTGCCAAATCACAGAAGAAGATCCATTATCAAATGAAGCAGAATCCCACCGATCGAGTAAAACAGGCGCTACGGGATTAGTAACATCAAATATGGCAAGACCTGCAGGGGTTGTATTCATAAAATCGCCAAGCGAAACCAGCAGATAGTTATTATCCTGTGCAACACCAGTTACTTTAAGATTTCCAAGCGAAGCAACGGTTTGTGTATCGACAGGTATTGGATTCATGGTGTTTGAAATGTTGAATGTTACCAAACCCAGTTCTTTCGTGGCAAGGTAAACATAGGGCCGGCCAAGACGATCGATAAGCGGTGTGTATCCGGAATAGGTCCAGTTAAAATTATAGTGACCTTGAGGAGTAAATAGAACGGTGTCGTTTGATAACTGAGCATTTACGTTTTGAAGCATAAAACTGCTTAGTGCAATAAAGACTGCGATAAAAAAATAGTTTATTCTCATTTGATAAATCACCTAATGGTTGAACAAAGTTAATATTATTTTAATAAAGAAATAATTATTGCTAGCATTTGTTTTTGTAATTTTGCTTTTTATATACTACTAAAATTATTAAATTATGAATACAAAATCGTCATTAGACATTTTAAAGGAAGCCATTTTATTAGAGCGTAGAGGCAAAGAATTTTATTCAATGGTAGCAAATCAAACGAAAAGTGAAGCAGTGAAAAAAATATTCTCGATGATGGCAGAAGAAGAGATAGAGCACATTCATTTTCTATCGGAACAATTTATACATTTTGAAAAGAATGGTTTGTTCAAGGAAAATGAAACACCGATGAACAATGCTGAAGAAGAAGTAGCAATGAAAGTACTTTCGGAAAATATCAAAACTCAAATTACCGCCGCCAGTTTTGAAGCTGCGGCCATTTCGTCGGCTATAGATTTTGAAACACGTGCTGTGCAGGTATATACTGAAAGAGCTGAATCAGCAACAGATGAAAACGAAAAGAAATTATATCGGATGCTTGCCGATTGGGAAAAAACACATCATTTTTGGTTACACAAAATGAACACTGAACTTAAAGAAAGTATTTGGTTTGACAATCATTTCTGGCCTTTTTAGGGCAATAATTAATGCATAAAAAAAGCGGTTGATTAACCGCTTTTTTTATGATCGTTGTTTAGTACATCAGATGTTTTTTACTGTCGTTCTTCCAGCCAGCGTAACTTTCGCTTGTAACAAAATATATCTTTAAATCAGCGTAAGATTCTGAACTCACAAAATATATTTTTTTCTTGGCATAGCTTTCGCTCGAAACGAAAAACCATTTACCATTGTTATCACCGGCATAGCTTTCGCTGCTTACTTTGTAAACAAGTAGATCAGCATAGCTTTCGCTACTTACTACATATACCTTAACATCAGCATAACTTTCGCTACTTACTGAATAAACTTTTTGTGCCTGCACTACGCAGAAGCCACAAACGAATAAAAGAATAAAAAATAATTTTTTCATTTGTACTAAATTTTGTCATTACCGCTCCATTAGTATTGAGCTATCCCCGTTTTTTTGAGTGGGTTCTGGTCTCCACTTTTATTAGGTAAAAGTAAATAAACCTATTGTTTGAAAGAACTAATAATATTTAATATTTAAGGTAAATCTATGGAATACTCAAGCCCAATAACATGAATTTTGTTCGGGTTTACAACACCAAATTCAAATTGATTTAAGTAATATATTCCAACAGAATTTGTTTTATTTATTTCGTAATCTACTCCGGCAAATGTGCGCATGCGGTGCCAACCTGCATTATTCTCAGGACTCCGTGGGTCATTTAATTGATAACGTAATTCCGTTCCAATGTAAGGGTTGAATTTTTTAATTGAGTATTTCGCTTCAAACTTATGGCGCCAGAACCATTCTTTTAAGTGTCCGTTCTCGCTGGTAAAGTAATTTTTTACCTCGGCTTGTAAGCGACTACGATAGGATAAGGTCAGTAAATTAATTTTATGTTTTACACCCATATCAAGCATTAGACGATTACGATAGGAAAATTCCTGTTCCAAGTATTTTTGAATAAAGCGATAGGTAAGACTTAGCTTAACATCTTTGGCCACTTTATAGGTAAGTCCAAGATTTGTATAAAATAAATTCAGTTGCGAGAAATTTTCGCGTAAACGCAATTCTTCGTCAATTCCCAAAGATAGTTTGGAATTCAAAGGTTTTGAAAAGCTAAATGTATTCCATGAACCCCAGTCGAATTGGTTTTGAGCGCAGGACCACAAGGAGCAATACAATAGTAGAAAAAGAATTAAATTTTTATAAAAAAGTTTAATCATTCGGTTTGGTTATTCAGGTTTGTTATCACTATATTCAACTCTAGAATCGGAACTTTTTTTATTTTTTGGAGCATAATAATAAACATCCATCCACGCCATATCGCGCAGAAAATCTACTCTGTTAATGGATATGCGATGAATATTCAAACCCATTCTTGCACGTAGATCTTCAATTAGTTTGGTGTGATTTTCTGGTTTAATCATTTCAATATTTTCATATTGCACTAATTTTGAAAATTCCCGTTTCATTAAAATATTTCCATCTAAGGCAAATGTGAAAATGATTAAGACTCCATTAATAATGCCCAATTCATAATATTCAAGTTGAATAGCGCTCATCAAACCTACTGAGATTACAATAAAAAGATAGGTCATATCTTTCATAGATATTCCTTCCGTTCGATAGCGCAGCATGGAGAATACAGCAAACAAACCAAATGCAGCTCCCATCGAAATTTTTATTTTATTCAATAAAAATGTCAATAGAAAAATTGCAATATTAAAAAGGAAATAAGTAAAGAAAACTTCTTGCTTGCGATAGTTAGGAAAATAAATAAAAACAACAATTATAATGACTGTAATCAAGTCTATCAAAAGACTGATATAAAATGTTTCACCAATTTGGATTTCATCTTTCACATTTGCTTCTGCATCTTTGTTTTTCTTTTTGTCTTTCTTTTTTTCTTTCCCCGAATTGTCATCCACTTGAACTGTTTCGGTTTCAGAAGACGTTGGAGTTTGGGTCGGTGTTTCTTGTGCCATTGCAGTTCTGTATATCAACCCAGAAAACAGGAAAACAACAATAAGCAAATAAGTTTTAAATGGTGCCATAACGAATTTTATTTAAGGTTAAAAGTTTACGTTTGAAATTATTCATTTTAATATTTTTAA
>Ga0172375_10006810_pt1 | contig 15865 bp, 15 predicted proteins | sample LakKiv1m_FD_114537 | JGI IMG/M metagenome (GOLD analysis project Ga0172375, IMG submission 114537) | Freshwater microbial communities from Kabuno Bay, South-Kivu, Congo - kab_092012_11.1m | ecosystem: Environmental > Aquatic > Freshwater > Lake | place: Democratic Republic of the Congo...
AAAACAGAACCCCACATTCTTTGCCGGCCTCAACTTTGGTAACTGTATTCTTGCCGATACGCAAAGAACGAATACGGGCGTTTTTGAGTTCACCATCTTTTTTTTGAACGTGAACCAAATCCCCCTGTTCAAAACGACCGATTTCAACCAGGCTGCCGGCAATTTTATCCTCGTTGATCTCGAAAATTTTGATAATCTTCCCCTTCCCTAGTTCTTCCTCATCGATGGTCGGTTCGAAAAGACGCAATACTTTTTTCTCAAGAAATTCCAGAAGCTCGTAAATAACCCGGTAAGTTTTGATCGTGACCCCTTCGGTTTCAGCCAGCTTCTGAATGGAGTTACTTAATTTGACGGAAAAACCGAGAATGATGGCACCGGTAGTACTCGCTAACAAGATGTCGCTCTCGGCAATATCACCGGTTGAAGCCAAGACAACGTTGATTTCGGTCGCAAGACTACTTTTAATGGCTTCAAGCGCGCCGAGAGAATCGGCTCGCAAGATAATGTTAAGTTGGGGTTTGGGGACGAGAGGAACTTCCTCTTCCGGAGTAAGCGGGGAAGTGGGAACTGGCTCAACTTCTTCCTTGATTGTCTCTAGTTTGGAGGGGGTCGTCGTTTCTTGTTCAAAAATTAGAGAAGGGTCAAATAGAGAGATGGTTTCACCAACTTCGGGAAGGTCAGAAAAACCGAGAATTTGGACCGGTTCTCCGGGGAGAGCCGATTGAACCGGCTTACCAAGGTCGCTAAAGAGAGCACGAACTTTACAATGAGTTGAACCAGTCATGATTTCGTCACCAACGGAGAGGAGACCATTTTTGACAATCGCACTGACAAGGTTCCCTTTATGCATGTCTTTTTTAGCTTCGATGATGGGAGCGGAGAGCGGATCATTTTTCGAGACCGTTAATTCTTCAAGTTCCGCCATCAAAAGGAGATTTTCAAGGAGAGTGTCAACGCCCTTGCCGGTTTTGGCGGAGATTAAAACTACCGGAGTATTGCCACCATAGCCCTCGACAAAAACTTCGTGTTCGGTAAGCTGGGCTTTGGTGGTATCCGGCACAATCCCCTCTTTATCGGTTTTATTAATGGCAACGAGAAAGGGGGTTTTGGTCTCAAACAGATACTTAATCGATTCAGTGGTTTGGGGTTTAACCCCGTCGTCACCGGCTACGACCAAGACGGCCAGATCGGCTACCACTGCGCCACGAGAACGCATGGCGGAAAAAGCGGCATGGCCAGGGGTATCGATAAAGGTGAGCCTTTTGCCTTTAAACTGTGCTTGGTAGGCACCAATAGATTGGGTAATCCCTCCGACTTCCTTGACTTGGACGTGAGTTTTCCTAATGTAATCGAGGAGGGTGGTTTTGCCGTGATCAACGTGACCGAGAATCACGATGACAGGCTGACGGACCAAAAGAGATTGGGTTTTGGCGAGATTTTTTTTCGGCATTCCGACCTCCTAAGGCGAGCATTGTTATTTGCGATCCGCAAATTTGGCTTCGGCGGCTTTTTCTTCTTGATAGCGTTTCAGACGATCGGCTTCTTCGAGGGCTTGTTCGCGGCGGCGAGTACGACGAGCAATGGCTTTCTCGATTTCCTCAGGACCGCGGGCGTCTGCTTCTAAGACCTCCGTTTTGATGGAGGCGAGTTTTTTCTCTAAATCCGCCACTTTGGTGATTTTGAGTTCGAGGAGAGTGTTGCGCAAGCGGGACGAGAGGCCGAGTTCGTCAATCTCAAACTCTTCCTCTCCGGTGGTAGAGAGAACAACTTTGGAAGAGCCATCGCCTTTAATGTCGATCTTATAGCCGGTGAGTTTGGCGGCGAGACGAGCGTTTTGACCACCTTTGCCGATGGCGAGTGACTGCTGGTCGTCAGGAACAACAACGACGGCGAGCTTCTTTTTTTCGTCAATTTTGACGGAGAGGTTTTCGGCTGGGGCGAGAGCGGCAGCGATATATTTACTCGGATCGTCAGAGTACTCGATAATGTCGATTTTTTCACCGTTAAGTTCATTAATGACAGCCTGGACTCGGACACCTTTTTGACCAACACAAGAACCAACCGGATCAACGCCGTCTTGGGAAGATTTAACAGCGAGTTTAGTTCGGTGACCGGCTTCACGAGCGATCGCCACAATTTTCACAGCGGAAGAGGAGACTTCGGGGACTTCCCGAGCAAAGAGTTCGCTCACCAGTTCGGGAACAACACGAGAAACAATGATGGTTTTACCTTTATAGGTTTCGCGAATTTCTTTGATGTAGACGGCGATGCGTTGGTTGAGACGATAGAATTCGTTGGGGATCGCTTCCTGGGTTGGCATGAGAGCCTGACCACGACCAATGTCGACAACCACGTGAGGACCGTCAAAACGGAGGACCATCCCGGTTACGAGCATGCCAATTTTGTCTTCGTATTCAGCAAGGATGGCGTCTTTTTCGGCTTCGCGAACGCGCTGAAGAATGACTTGTTTGGCAACTTGAGCTGCGATACGCCCAAAGCCGGAAGGAGTGGCGTCTTTACCTTCTTTGGTGACGGTGATTGCCCCAGAGTCTTCGTTAACGGAAACTTGATAGTTGACAATCTCTTCTTCGGAAACTCCAAAGTCGCGGCGGAGGGCGGCTAAGATCGCAAGTTTAATCGAATCAAGAATGACGGCGGGTTCAATACCGCGTTCGGCACAGATTTGAGTGAGGGCGAGGGCGAATTCCGATCTGACTTGAGACATAGTTTATTTCCTCCAACAAATTAATTTTAAGTAGGTGGTAAAAAGAAAGGTGGGAGGACCCACCTTGTCAAATTACACTACAACGCACTCATTATAGCACGTTTGATCTGAAAAGTTGGTTAGTCGATTTCGGTGCGTAAGTCTTCGACAACTTGGCGGGCACGGCGAGAAAGACGTTCGGGAAGCATCACTTTGAGTTTAACGTAAAAATCTCCTCTACCTGAACCTCGCAAATGTTTGAGGCCTTTGCCGGAAAGACGAATGGTGGTGGAGGGTTGGGTACCGGGACGAATTTTGAGTTTGAGGTTGCCGTCAAGGGTGGGAATAGTGGTGCTGCCGCCGAGCAGGGCGAGGGGGAGAGAGATTTCATGGTAGATAAAGACGTTGGGGCCTTCCCGACGAAAGACTTTATCGGGTTTAACGTTGATCGAGACATCAAATTCTTGATAACGAATACGGGTGCCATCGTCGGCACCAGCCGGTATTTTGACGGTGTATTGTTTACCTTGGTGAACGAAGGTTTTTTCGACCCCTTTTGCCGCTTCCATAAACTCGATTGAGAGAGAGTAGTGAGGTTTGGCGCGGTACTGACCACGCAATGGATTGCTCCCACCAAAAAAGCTTTCAAAAATATCAAACGGGTCGGAAAATCCTCCTGATCCGCGGAAGAGGTCTTCGAACCCGCCACCCGAAGAATAGGTATAGGTAAAAGGGCCTTGGCGGTAGCTTTGACCGCCAGCCCCTCGAGCACCACCGAAGCCGGCAGAAGGGTCAAAGGCGGCGTGGCCGAACTGGTCGTATTTGGCGCGTTTATCTTTGTTGGAGAGGACTTCGTAGGCTTCGTTGATTTCTTTAAATTTGGCTTCGGCGCCGGCTTCCTTGTTGCGATCGGGGTGCCATTTGAGAGCGAGTTTGCGGTAGGCACTCTTGAGTTCACTATCGGAGGAGCCGCGTTTTACACCTAAGATTTCGTAGTAGTCGCGTTTGGTAGTCATAAAAGTATTATAAAGCTCAAGTCAGCAGTTAACAAGAGAGAGTGCTAAACCCAACGCTGGTTCCAACCACGGAAAGTATTAGCCATTAAGCGTTTGAGGATCTCGGGAAATTCTACCCCGTACATAGAGAGAATGGTGGCCATCGCAATTTCTAATTCTTTAGGGCCGAAAGCCGGGTTACTATTGCTGTCAATAAAATAATATCTGCCGGATTGATCGAGGCGGATGTCAAACTTGGCATAATCGGCCATTTTGAGGACGGAAAAGGCTTTCTTGACGAGCCTAGCTAAAGCCGGATCGCTAACCTTTTCGTAATGATAGGAGTCATTTTTGCCAGTCCATTGGTCGGCGAAGGTGGCAAATTGCATAGGATCATTAGTCTCACGAAAGACTTTTTCAGCTAAATAAGCTTTGGTGTTGCCACCTTCCAGAACAATCGCGGTATACTCGCGACCAGCGATAAATTCTTCCACGATGACCGGTTGTTGATAGGTGGTAGTCAGGTGGCGAACACGGGTACGAAGATGTTTTTCGTCAAAGGAAATCGCGTCCTCGTTGACTTCTACCGCACCGTGAATTTCGTTGAGTTTGCTGATTAAGGGAAAGCGCAGATCAAGATCTAGGGGGGTGGTGGGTTCCGAGAGAAGTTGGGTGTGAGGTACGGGCACGGCGTGGGAGTGGAGGAGATCTTTAACTAAAAACTTGTTGTAGGCGAGGGACTCGCCGAGCATGCTGGCACCGGTGTAGGGAATGTCAAGCGCTTCAAGCATGCCGGGAATGGTGGCGGATAAGTATTCTTGCCCTCCAACGGAACCAACCAGGTTAAAAACCATGTCGGGATGATCGTTTTTAAGGTGTTCCATAATTTCCGGACGACCTGGGTAGAGCTTGGTTTTGATACCAAGCTTTTCTAAGTACTCGGCAATGACAGTCGCTTCTTCAACCGCATCCTTTTCGGTAATATATTGCTCTTCGGTCGGGAAATACTCGCGTTTGACTTCGCTGTGTAAGAGTCCAACAAATTTGGGTAAAACAAAGCCATTTCCACCAGGTTTATCAGCGTCCGGTTCGGAAGGTAAATTAGTCATGCTGGTTAGTGGTTATAACGATCATACGTCGAATAGTCAAGTCGTCTGAGGAGCGTAAAAAGTCTCCGGGGAAATCAAACCAGACTCGGAAAAATAATTGGCGACGAAGGGCGCGGACAAAACCAATTTGGGGATCAAGAAGATAAATATTTTCGGAATCAAGGTCAACAACGACGGAATAGTGACCGTCGTCTTCAGAAAACCAATCGACGATAACCGGAATTTCTTCTTTGATAACAAGGCGTTCCAAGTCTTCAAAAGTCGAAAGGTCTTGGATGTAACCATTCAACCCAAGATCGTGAGCGTATTCGAGCATCCGCCTAGCATCTACCCCTAAATCGGGATCACAATCAGTGTCTTTGGCAATCGCACTTTCAGTTTTATTAATGCCGTAGTAGGACAAGACCATTTTGAGGGTAGCAGGACCACAAAGACCGGATTTTTGGCGGAAGGGTTTAATTTTCAACATGAGAATATTATATCAGGGAAAAAGAATATTAAGAGAAATTATTTGACAACTTAAAGGGTGCCAAAATAGCGATCACCGTAGTCACCAAGACCCGGAACGATGTATTTTTTATGATCGAGGTGAGAGTCAACGGCAGCGGTAAAGATTTTTACCTGTGGAAAATCACGTTCAATTAATTCTAGTCCTTCTGGGGCGGCAACCACGCAGACGACTCTAATTTCCTTGGCTGGTTCGGTGCTGACACGACGAAGGACGTGAGCGATGGAGCCGCCGGTTGCGAGCATGGGGTCGGTAACGATCACCACCGAGTTTTTGGTAATGGGAGGAAGTTTCCAGTAATATTCGTCGGCGACAGCGGTTTTTTCGTCACGAGCAAGGCCAACGAAGCCGACTTTTGACTTGGGAAGAAGCTCAATAGCCCCAAACAACATAGCAATCCCGGAGCGAAGGACCGGGACGACAATGACTTCGTCTTTTAACTTTTGAACGGTAGTGGTTTTGAGGGGAGTTTCAATCTTAACCGAATTAAATTCAAGTCCACGGATGGCTTCAGCAAAAAGGAGACGACAAAGTTGGTTAGAGTGAAAGCGGAATTTTTTTATACCGGTTTTTTTGTCTCTTAAATGGGCTAAAGAATCAGTAATAAAGGGATGATTGACGATAATCGTGTTTGAGTTAGTCATTGAAAATATTATATCAAAAAGCCCTGGGAAACCAGGGCTTTTGTTTCGTACTTATCTAGATTCAGTTATTTCTTTTTCTTTTTGTCTTCTTCCCCACCCTCTTCGACTACTTCGCCTTCTTCGGGTTGATCATCTTGCTTTGGCTTAGGTTCTGAATCTTTCTCATCTCCGCCCGTTTTGGCTTGTTCGGCTTCGGCAGCGGCTTTATAGAGACGCTCGCCGTACTTGGAGAGAGATTCGGAAGCTTTTTTGTAAGCTTCATCGATTGACTCGACGGTGGCACCGTCTTTGTCTTTCTCATCTTTAAGAGCTTTGACGGCTTCTTCGATGTCCTTTCTCTCAGCGTCGGTGATTTTGTCACCGGCATCTTTCAAGGTTTTTTCGGTTGTGAAAACGAGAGTTTCGGCTTCGTTTTTCTTCTCGACGAGTTCTTTCTTTTTCTTGTCCTCCGAAGCATATTTTTCAGCATCTTGCTTCATCTTTTCAACTTCTTCATCACTCAAGTTGGTGGCGTTTTTGATGGTGATTTTTTGCTCTTTGTTGGTGCCTTTATCTTTGGCACTCACATTTAGGATGCCGTTGGCGTCGATGTCAAAAGTGACTTCGATTTGAGGAATCCCGCGGGGAGCTGGAGCAATCCCGTCAAGAATAAAGCGACCTAGCGACTTGTTGTCGGCCGACATCGGGCGTTCTCCTTGAAGAACGTTGATCTCGACCTGAGGTTGATTGTCAGCGGCTGTCGAGAAAACTTGGCTTTTGCTGGTCGGGACGGTGGTGTTACGCTCAATTAGCGGAGTCATCACCGAACCCATGGTTTCGATGCCGAGAGTAAGGGGAGTGACGTCGAGAAGCAAAACATCGTGGACTTCACCGCCTAGAATCCCGGCTTGAATAGCGGCACCAACGGCGACGACTTCGTCCGGATTAACCCCTTTATGGAGTTCACGACCAAAGAAGTCTTTGACCACGCTGACAACTTTAGGCATGCGGGTTTGACCACCGACGAGAATAACTTCGTCGATGTCGGAAGTCTTAAGCTTGGCATCTTTAAGGGCTTTTTTGCAAGGTTCGATGGTTTTGGTAATCAAGCTGTCAACCAACTCTTCCAGTTTGGAACGAGAGAGCTTCATGTTGAGGTGTAGCGGTTGGCCATCAGAACCTTGGGAAATAAAGGGTTGATTGATCTCGGCTTCTTGACTGGTAGAAAGTTCAATTTTGGCTTTTTCAGCTGCGTCGCGGATTCGTTGAAGAGCTTGTTTGTCTTTGCCAAGATCAACTCCGGAGTCTTTTTTAAATTCACTGACAATCCAGTCGATAATTTTGTGGTTAAAGTCATCGCCTCCGAGGAAGGTATCACCATTGGTGCTCTTGACTTCAAAGACCCCATCGCCAATTTCGAGAATAGAGATGTCAAAAGTACCGCCACCGAGATCATAAACGGCGATTTTGCCGGTTTTTTTCTTGTCTAGACCGTAGGCGAGAGCAGCGGCGGTCGGTTCGTTTACAATGCGCTTCACGTCAAGGCCGGCAATCTCGCCGGCTTGTTTGGTAGCTTGGCGTTGAGAGTCGTCGAAGTAGGCGGGAACGGTGACAACGGCGTTGTCAACTTTCTCACCTAAATAGGCTTCGGCGTCGGCTTTGGCTTTTTGGAGAATTTTGGCGGAGATTTCTTGGGGGGTGTAATTCTTGCCGTCAACTTCGACAACGGCCATGCCGTCTTTACCGGCAACGATTTTGAAGGGGGCTTTTTCGATGGTTTCTTGGACCATTTCGTCTTTAAATTTGCGACCCATAAGACGTTTGATCGAGTAAATGGTGCGCTCGGAGTTGAGGATCATTTGGTTTTTAGCCACTTGGCCAACCAAACCTTTAACCGGCTCAACGATCGAGGGAATAAGGTTGCTGCCTTCTTGAGTTGGAATAACTTTGGGTTTGCCGCCTTCCATAACGGCGACAACCGAGTTAGTGGTGCCTAGGTCGATACCAATGGTTTTTGAAGAAGAGCTCATAGATTTTTCCTTTCTAATATTTATATATATTAATTGACTTAAATTAAGCTTAAAAATAAGTTATTTTTGCTTGTGACCGCTACCCACGACGACGATCGCAGGCTGGAGGACTCGTCCATGAAGCGTATAGCCGCGACGGGTCGTGCTGATGATTTGGTCTTTGGGTCCTTCACCAAGTTCTCCACATTCCATGGTGGTAGGGTCAAAAACGCCAGTGGAGTCAATCTCAACTACGTCTTCGTCGACAAGAATCTTGTCGAGTTCGGAGAGAAGCATGGTAAGGCTCGGATCTTTAAAACTGTGAGTAGCTCTTTCCAAGTGATCGCGAAGGGAAAGCAGTTTGGCAAGGAGACTGGCGTTTGCAAATTGAATTACGCTTGAGCTTTCGCGAGAGAAGCGTTTTTCAAGGTTGGCATAATCGGCGAGAGCACGGGCCAAGCGAGCTTGTAAAAGCTCGTTTGGGGGCGCATTTTGAGGTTTTTTTTGAGCGGTTGATTTAGCGGGTTTAGTCATAAAAAAATCCTTGTAAAGTAATATTTATTCCCAGTTAGAAGAGATTTCAGTGATGAGGGAACCGAGGTGGGTGAGCATGGGCATGATGTAGGGATAGTTGAGTCTAGCGGGACCGATGACCCCAAGTTGTCCGGTGGTTGGGCCGGCCTTAAAGTCGATGTAGGCCATTCCACAAGGATAGAGGTTTTCGGAGCCAAAATCATCGCCGATCACGATGTGAACGGGCTCAAGGTCGGTGATGCGTTCGAAAATTTTACTCATAAGAAGATGAGATTCAATCATGGAAAGAACAGTGCGAGTGACGTCGATGTCATAGAACTCGGGAAGGGTAAGAACGTTGGCGTAGCCGGAGGAGTAGACTTCACCGGTATCGGTACAAGCGATACCAATGGTGCCGGTTTTTTCGGAGAGAACGCGAGCCGATTCCTGAAGGAGCCGGTCAAGTTTCTGACGATAGTCCCAAATGCGCTCTTTAACCGAGACTTCTTCGGTAACTGGAAGGTCTTGTTTCTGCATGAGCTCGGTGACGTAGAGTTTGAGAGCTAAGGGCGTCGGGATGCGGCCGGCGGAGGTATGAGGCTGTTTGAGATAACCGAGGTCTTCAAGGCGAACCATCTCGTTTCTGATGGTAGCGGGTGAGACACCAAGGTTAAACTTCTTATCGAGCGTGTCGCTCCCCACGGCTTCACCGGTCGAGGTGTATTCCTCAACGATGGCTTTGATGATCGTAATTTGACGTTGTGATAAAGGCTTCATTAGCAGTATGATAGCGAGAGTGCTAGAAACTGTCAAGTACCTGTTTAAGATTTGGGGTAGAGTGATGTGGGGACCCTATCCTTGTCAAGTTAGCTTGAGTGTGGTTGAATATCACTAAATCTTGCACGTTAACATGGTAGGTTATTAGTAGCGACGAAATGAGGAGATGAATCGTCGTCTTTTCGTTTCGTCGCTACAAAAATATTTCTTCCTCTTCCCCCCTCTTTCCCTATTCCCTTTTACCCAAGGAGGTAACCAAAACAAAATACAAACCCGTTAGGCTCGTAATGGTCCGTAAGACCGCGTAACGCGGAACAAGATCGTAAGGTTTTAGATGATTCTAAGGAGATCAAATGTTATTCAATCAACTCTTTGAATCTGATGTCGGTTCATCATCATTGTGCTCGACACCTGTTGTTGATTCCGGAATGCTGCTCAATATGGCTGATCACGGCAAAAAGATCCTTCTCTGTTACAGTTTTGGTTCAGCTGATCATTTTTCTGGCGGCCTGAATGGGTTCACCAAATCCAGCGAAAACTCTTAGCTCGATCAAGTTATAGCTAGGGGCATTTTGGATAACCCTTAATCCTCTCAGGGAATAAAACCACAGAATACTGTGGATCTTGTTATGTAACTGGTTTGGAAGAAATTGGTCTTTTGGGTGATCAAATGAAGATAGCTTCATTTTATATGAAGAAATTTTCTTCACACACCCGCACCCCACGGCAATAGCCTACCAATAAAACCAGTTACACCCCTGAGAGTAGTACAACTGCTCCTAGAGGTGAACTGGTTTTATGAGAAACATGTAAGTCAAATGATCCGCCGGCGGACAAAAGCTGTCCAGATAGGCGGATTTTTTGTGGAAAAATTCAGATTTTGAGAATTTCGGTAAAGGCGGTTTGGGGAACGGAAACGGAGCCAAGCTGTTTCATTTTTTTCTTCCCCTTCTTCTGTTTTTCCAGGAGTTTGCGGTTGCGGGTCATGTCACCCCCATGAAGTTTGGCGGTGACGTCTTTTCTATACGCTTTGATGGTGGAGCGGGCGATAATTTTGCCGGAAATTGCGGCTTGGATCGTCACTTCGATTTGGGAGCGGGGAATGACTTCGGCAAGTTTATTGACGAGCGCGCGCCCGCGCGACTCAGCGAGACTGCGGGGAGAGAGAAAAGAGAGAGCTTCGGCCGGTTCACCATTCAAGAGAATGTCAACTTTAACTCCATCGACCAGTTGGTAACCGGCGTGTTCGTATTGAAGCGAAGCATAGCCGGAAGAGACGGATTTGAGGGAGTCGTAGAAGTTGGTAATGAGTTCAACGAGAGGCATAAGGTAGTTGAGACGAACACTGCTCGCGAGATACTCCATCCCAAGGTATTCGGCACGCTTGTCTTGGCATAGTTTCATAATTCCACCAAGATATGTTTCGGGAGAATAGATGGAGAGAGTGACCATCGGTTCGGCGATTTCACTAATGATTTCCGGTTTGGGAAATTCGGAGGGAGAAGAGATTTCTTTATGAGAACCGTTTTTCAGGGTTAGGCGATAGGGAACGGAGGGAGAGGTGTTGATGACTTCAACCTCAAACTCGCGGGAGAGACGTTCGGAGACAATTTCGGCGTGGAGGATCCCGAGAAAACCAACCCGAAAACCATGGCCAAGGGCGGGAGAGGCGGCCGGGTGATAGACAAGGGCGGCGTCGTTCAGGGCGAGTTTAGCGAGAGCATCGACTAAATCACGATAATCATCGGAGTCGACGGGATAGATGTCCATGTAGACCATGGGTTGGGGTCGCTGATAACCGGGGATGGGAGTAATACTGGCGCCACGAGTGGTCAGAGTGTCACCGATCGTAATGTCACGAATATCTTTATGGCCGGTCGCAAGATAACCTACTTCCCCTGCCCTGAGTTGGTCAGTTCTACACATGTCGGGCGCAAAATAACCGATTTCCAAGGGATCAAGCTCTTCTTTGGTAGCAAAGAGGAAGAGATGGTGAATGTTGTGACGATTAATTTCTCCCGCAACGACTTTGACAAAAGCAATTACTCCTTTATGGGTATCATAGAGAGAATTAAAGACCAGGGCGCGTAAGTCTCCGGCGAGAGTCGGGCTGGGAGGTGGGGGAATGCGCGTAATAATCGCTTGAAGTAATTCTTTGATCCCCTCCCCGGTTTTAGCAGAGACGAGGAGAATTTCGGCCGGGTGGTAACCAAAACTATCGACAATTTCTTGCTTGACCCGTTCGATTTCGGCGGCGTCAAGGTCGATTTTGTTGATGACTGGAATAATAGTTAAACCTTGGGAAACCGCGGCGGCATGATTGGCAATCGTTTGGGCTTGGACACCTTTAGTCGCGTCAATTACTAAGACTGCTCCTTCACAAGCTTTGAGAGAACGCGAAACTTCGTAGGCAAAGTCGACGTGTCCGGGTGTGTCGATCAAATTTAGTTGATAGTGGATTCCATTAAGAGAGTAATTCATGCGGACAGGAGCTAGTTTAATCGTGATCCCGCGTTCTTGTTCAATGGGATTACTATCCATTAGGCGAGCGGTACCTCCAGGGGCAACGGTGCCGGTTACTTCAAGCAGGCGATCGGTGAGGGTCGTCTTACCATGATCAATGTGAGCGATAATAGAAAAATTGCGAAGGTAATTCATATAAGACACTGCTGTCACAAAAATAATAACAAGAGTGTCAATTATACAGAGGATTCGGAAGAATCAAGAGTTTCGGGACTAGCACCAAGGGCTTTATGCCAATTGCCAATCTTGCGGGCAAGGCGAACGAAAACGGTAAGTTCGTGGATATTAAAGGCGTAAGAAAGAGAGAGATAGACGGAAAGACCAATAATGGTAACGACCAGGGTCAGGAGGATGAGGGGGACGGTACGAGTAGTATCGAAGATTAGTTGATCGAGAACTCGGAGCGGAACCCAGAGCGCGAGGGCGGTGATAACGCTGGTCACAAGCATTTTATAGAGGGGATGGAGAATATTTTTGACGCCAAATTGGGCCAGGCGATAAAGGGTGCCGGTCAGAATTAGGGTTTCAAGAACAGAGGCGATGGTGATCGCAATCGCCATGCCAAGAATGCCGGATTTGGTGACAAACAAGAAATAATAACTCAAGCTGACGTTAAGAAGAGTGGAGAAAGAATTGATATACAGGGGAGTACGAGTGTTGTGCATGGAGTAGAAAACGCGGACTAAGATGTGGGTAAGGGAGCGGGCGGCGATTGAGATCGCCAGAACGGCAACAAGTTTGCCGGTGAGAACGGTCTCAGCCCATGGGAAGGAGTCGGCCCCGTAGGCTAAACGAACTAAAGGAATACGTAATACCAAGACAATGGCGGAAGCAGGAAGCGCAAGAAAAAGCATTTGGAGAATACTATTGTTAACCATGGCGGCCAAGTGTGTAAGATCGTTTTTGGCGGTTTCTTTACTAAAAAAGGGGAGAGAGGCTTGGCCAATCGGGATGCCAATGAGGCGCACCGGAAGGTTCGCAAGTTGAGTGGCAATCGAGATCATGGTGACGCTCCCGGCAGAAAGCCAAGAAGCAAAGGCAATAATAACCGTGAGTTCGATCTGGGTGAGGGAGAGGGTGAGCATACGAGGAAAAGTCAGGCGAGCCATTTCATGAACAGCCGGATGACGATGGTCACAAACGAGGGAGTAGCGGAAGCGAAGGTGGCGAGCAAGAGGAATTTGCGCGAGAAGGTGCATAATCGAACCAATGACTACACCAATGGCGGGACCAAAAATTCCGAGGCTTTTGCCAAAAAGAATAATACCAAGAATGATTCCGAGATTATAAAGGACGGGAGAGAAGGCGGGGATGAGAAAGCGTTTGTGGGACTGAATGATCCCAGTGAGAAAACTAGAAAAGCCAAAAAAGATTTGGGCGGTGGCCATGATCTTGGTGAGAGCAGCCATGAGAATTATTTGAGATTCAGAAAAACCTCCGGCGATGAGATAGCTGAGAGGCTTGGCCCAGATAAAAACACCCAGGGAAAAGATCATCATAATGATCATGACGATGTTAATCATGGAAGAGGCGATGGAACTAGCCTCTTGTTCTTTATCCTTCTCCAGGTATTTACTAAAAACAGGAATAAAGGCGGAAGAAAGAGCGCCGACAACCACAATTTGAAATACCATGTCGGGTAAACGAAAGGCCGCCCAGAAAACGTCAACGACGGCTTTGTCAACATAAAAATATTGGATTAAAAGGCGAGTACGGATCACTCCTAATAAAGCAGAAAGAAGAGTCGCGAACATGATAATGGTGGCTGCTGACAAAATAGAGGAGCTTTCTTTGGACAAGAGATCTTTACCGTTAGCAATAAAACGTTTAAACATAATACATAGTGTAATGGGGAAAACCCTTTGTGTACAGGGTGAGATTGGGGTGGTGAGAGTGATTTCGGGCGTTGCGTAGAAACAGTCCTTGAGTTATACTACCGGCATGCCAGTTACAAAATCAGCCATCAAAAAACAACGCGTTGATAAGAAAAAGACCAAGGTCAATAAACCGATAGCAACGCTCGTCAAGACGACGATCAAACAAGCTTTGTCAAAACCAGATGAAAAAATCTTAGGAAGAGCTTATTCAGCCATTGATATTGCAATCAAAAAAAATGTGATTAAAGCCAATACCGGGGCACGGATGAAGGCAAAACTCGTCAGGAGTGCAAGAAGCAAATTAGAGAAGTCTCCTTTTTCAATAAAGTAGTATTTAATCCGTGAATTAGTTATACTGATGGCATGCAGCTGCCCGCGTTTTTCGGTTCTAAAAAGACGATTAATTTACTTCCAAAAGATTCCTTTGAATCGAGTTTGGCGGGAATGATCCTGGAATGGGCGCTCGCGTTTGGGAAGTGGGTTGTTATTTTGACTCAGTTTGTGGTGATGGTGGTGGTATTGTGGAAATTCACGCTTGACCGACAATTAACGGATTTAAGAAAAGAGATTAAACAAGAGAGCGCCGTCATAAGTTCGTACGCGGAAATGGAAGAAGAGTTTTTGTTAACACAGAAGACGATAAATTTTGCCAAACCAGTCTTGGCAAGTCAAAAGGCGTTGAGCGAGGTGTTGGTACTGATTCAGTCGTTAACCCCAACCGACGTGTGGTTTGAAAAGCTATCAATTTCAGATAGTGGCGTAAGTTTCGCGGCTTATTCAGCTTCCTTATCTGGGTTTAGTAGATTTTTGACGGCAATTCAAAGCGAGAAAACGTTTTCAGCTGTGAGGATTCAAAGTATTGAGAGCGGAGGAGTCGAGGGGGCAGCGCTTAAATTCGAGATGAGTTTGGGATACGGAGAAACCAAAAAATGAGTACTTCAACTAAACAACAAATTGGACGATATCGACAGTATTCGGTGAATTTACTGAAGTATTATCGGGTACCGTCAGTGCAGAAATCATTGTCTTTAGTATTGTCAATTTTTATCAGTGCGATTTTCATAATGTTGGCAATTAGACCAACCTTGGTGGCAATTACCAAGTTAAAAGCGACTATTGCTGAATCAGAAAAAACCCTGGTACAGCTAAAGGCTAAAACCAGCGCACTCCAAAAAGCCAGGGTGGTGTGGGAGAAAATAAAACCGATGCAGCCAGAGATTGAGGCTAGTTTTCCCGTGAGTGGGCCGGATTACCAAAACATTACCAAGAGCATTGAGATATTGGCAAAAGAAGGAGGAGTGGCGATTACGGGCGAGTCACTTGGAGAAGCGCTGATATATTCAAGTATTATTGATCCATATGCCGGACAAAAACGAACAGTGGTCGAGATGCCATATTCAGTTACGGTGCTAGGCAATTACCCGCAACTGGCGACTTTCTTGGAACAAATCTTTAACATGTCGAGAGTGTTTGGAATCGAGAGTTTGAGTATGGGAAAAGATGTAACTAAAACAAATACGGGAGTGACAAGTCTTTCTTTAAGTTTGGGAGGAAAGCTTTATTACTTGGCAAACGAAGAACAACTATCAACAATATTGGGGAAAAAATAGGACTCATAGAATGAAAAATAATTCAATCATGGTGCACAAATCAGTCTATCAAATGGCGATTGTAACTTTAGTGGGAAGTTTATTTTGGGCGGGACTTGGAATATATGGTTCAGTTAAGAAAACAGATTATGTGGAAGTAGACAAAGAAATGTTGGCAAAACTTGACCCAACAATAGATGAAGAAACGGTTAACAATATCTTTGCCAGAAGAGATGTGTTAAAAGGAGCTGATTTGTCGCTTTTAGAAGAACCAGTAGTGGTGATTGAAGAACAGGCTCCGGTAACACCGGAGGCGACTGGGAGCGCACAGGTGAATGAGACGTCACCAGAGGCGACGGGGAGCGCGACAGTAAATGAGGTGGCGGTACCAGAGGCAACGGGGAGCGCGGAGACAGCTCCGGGAATTTAGGAAGTTAAGCCTTGCGTCAGAATGGTTTTTTCGTGTTAGTATGGATATATGAGACTGCTTGCGAAAAGGTTTCCAACCTTGTTGGGATTGGTGGTGTTGGTGGGGGGAATATTGGGCGGATGGTGGTATTTGAACAATAAAACTCCGAAGATTACCGAGGAAATTAAACCCAGTAAAGTGCGCATTACCAATGTCGCCGACAATAAAT
>Ga0172375_10006811_pt1 | contig 15864 bp, 7 predicted proteins | sample LakKiv1m_FD_114537 | JGI IMG/M metagenome (GOLD analysis project Ga0172375, IMG submission 114537) | Freshwater microbial communities from Kabuno Bay, South-Kivu, Congo - kab_092012_11.1m | ecosystem: Environmental > Aquatic > Freshwater > Lake | place: Democratic Republic of the Congo...
CCGGAGATAATGGAAATTATATTTTTAGTTATGTTGATTTAGACAGTGTTTTTTCTTACAAAATATTTTTCAGCGAACAAATGGCGGAATCAATATCGATAGACGATAGTCAAAAAATTTCGGGGTATTGTTTGTCGCCTTCGATGCCGATAGATCAAGCCGTAACGGAAATTTCTTCTGCTCTTTTATCGGATAATCCGTTATATGTATCTGACATCAAACAATTCAAGGCAAGCAAAATTGAACGTTATCTGAAAGGCTTTGTTTCACTGGGTGGCCATATTGTTCAAACGCCAAAAATCGAACTAAGGGAGCCACGTGATTCACAGCAATTCTTAGATATTTTAAGAAGGAAAAACGCGTCTTTTAATTTCAAGTATTTCGAGATTTATAAAGACCCAGTTCAATTTGATAACGAGACCATTAGAATAGGCCAAGAAGAAATAATCAAGGAGATTTATAGGAATGCACTAAACGCGCTTAACAAGAAGTCATTTTATGATATCTTTTTGACCGCCCCAACTGGATCAGGTAAATCGGTTATTTTTCAAATTCCCGCTGTCTTGTTGGCGGAACAACATTCATTGATTACGATAATAATCTCGCCTCTCATTGGATTGATGAACGACCAAATCGAGAATATTCAATCTTTGACCAAAAAGGCGGCAACAATAAACTCGGATATTTCGCCTGCCGAGAAGGATGTTATTAAACTAAAAATAAGATCCGGCGAAATTTCTATACTGTATATTTCGCCAGAAACATTGTTGTCAAATCGTGACATAACGATACTCATTGGCGATAGAAAAATCGGCTTAATTGTAATCGATGAAGCCCACATTGTCGCCACGTGGGGAAAATCTTTTCGTCCCGACTACTGGTTCTTGGGGGAGTATTTGAGATCTCTGCGAAAAGAAAGCAAGTTCCCTATCGCCGCTTTCACGGCCACAGCGACTTATGGTGGCGCCGATGATATGTATTTCGATATCATCGAAAGTTTATTTCTAAATATCAAACACCCGTATCTAGGTTTGGTAAAGAGGAACAATATCCTTTTTGAAATTGCCAATATGCAAAAAGTCACTGATTATGATGCCGAGAAAACAGACGTTTTTCTCCAATTCATTAAAAACAACCTAAGCAAAAAGTGGAAAACACTGGTGTATTTCCCCTATAAATCACAAATACGACTGCATAAAGCCGATATTTTGTCCTCCGCCACAAAGGATCAGGTCGCAATATACATGGGCGGTGACTCTTTGGACCGCGAGGAAAAAGCCGAGGCAATGGACAATTTCCGCACTTCAAAAGCTACGTTAATGCTTGCCACAAAGGCTTTTGGTATGGGTATTGACATTGAAGATATTGAATACGTATATCACTATGCCCCAACAGGCAATCTGGCAGATTATGTTCAAGAAATCGGCCGTATCGCAAGAAAATCAACGATGATAGGTAAAGCCGTTACGCACTTTTTTAAAGAGGATTTTCGTTATATCAACCAACTCCACGGATTGTCTTCCATTAGGCAATATGAAATGTCTGCTGTTGTGGAAAAAATACTCGATTTGTACGCAAAATGTAAAAAACGTAATTTTTTGGTGTCGCCTGAAGAATTTTCATACATTTTTGGAAAAACAGACTATGAGTATGTTGAAAATAGACTTAAAAGCGTACTCCTTATGGTAAAGAAGGACCTAGAGATCACGCCCGGACTTTTTGCATACGCTATTATATTTAAACCGCGAACGATGTTTACCGAAGGATTGTTTCTGATTGAAGAGCAACACTTAGCTTATCTTAACGCAATCGGATGGGATAAATATATACGTCTATTTGAACATAAAGATAACTTAAAGAAGACGCTTCAAAGGCATGATGGACTTGTATTCGTGTCTTATATGGGGTCTTTATATAACCTTGATTTCAAATCTCTTTGGGAACAGCACTTCCGTGACCTTTCTTTTGCCGGCTTCAAACATTGCTTTTATTCAAATTCGTTGCCGAACATTGACATCGAGTCGATATTTAAGCCAAAAATGCTTATTGACATTGAAGTTAAGAACAATTTGACTTTTTCCATTGTGCATCGAGAGCTTTCGAATACAATGAGTTATTTCGAGAAGGTTCTTGATTATTTCCGCGTTTCTGGATCACACTTCACAATAGAAACTTTTTGCGAGCAAATGAGGACAATGTTTCCGGGTTTAAACAAGAAAAATAATCAATTGAAAATGATCGTATCTGCCGTTCTTAATACACTAAACGAGGTAATCGTGACTGCCAAGCCTTTCTCATTGAACTCCCATTTTCTCGATTTCAACATTAACACTAATAAATATACGGTTACGAACACCATGTATAAACAAAGAATAAGTATTGTAATCAAAAACTCGCGATTGAATTTTGGCAATCTCGATGAAAAAAAGAAACGCTATGTGGTTGAGGGGCAGCAAAACAAAATAAAGGCGGATCCTGTTGTTGTTCTTGCCCAACTGTGCGAGCTATTCGGCTTAATCAGCTATGAGGTTAAGGCCGGGGATAACGCCCAATTCTTTATTCGCGTTAACTCCGAATCTTCTTTAAGACAAATAGCCGATAATTTGGTTAATTCAAAAATGATTGAAATAATCCATAATCGTCATGAAAACTCAAAGAAATGGATGACGTATTTCTTTACGAAACTTGTTAGTGATGATGATCGGTGGAACTTCATCGAATCGTACTTTTTGGGCAAAGATTTTGAAGAAGCCGCCACTGATTGACATCTAATCAATCATTTATGCCTTGGTTTTTGCGGGTAAGCAACATCGTCAGTTGTTGCTTAAATTTTGGAGTGACCTTTTTAGCGTTTTCATGATATGCTGTGCTATAAAATTCTAGGTCATCCCTGTATTTTATCTCAAATTACTCGTTTTTCCCTCATTTTGTCTGAGTTCAAACAGTTGCTAAGGTGTTTGTTTTTCAATAAAAAGAAAAGAGCAACGCGTGATCTATTTCTCTCGTCGCTCTTGATATGTCACTTTCGTGACTAACTAATAATATTATGGGTATTGAGAACATCTATGTCAACTCTACACCTCGTTGCCATATTTTTTATTTAATGCATTGCTTATTTTGCGAATTTCTGGTTCGGATATTGATGCAACAATTCTCCGATTAATATGGTCGTATAAGGGATAACTGAATCTTGACTCGCTAATTATCAGACTAAAATTGATGTCGATATGCCGCTTTTGCCCATTTACGATAATTTCTAAAATTGTTTCGGAATCAGCTGGGACACTATTAGTATCTATCAGCGGAAAAACAAAATAACCTCCTGAGTTAGGATGTTTGTCCCAAACCAAAACATGGTGTCTGATGCGGCTTTTCTTGTTACGATCAATCGCGCCAATATATGCCCCATAAATGCAATGGCGATAAACATCGAGGTCGCGATTTATGATTGTTCCACCGGTATTGGCTTCATGAAGTGCTTTTAAATTGCTGAAGACTTCTGAAATGAGCATGATGTGCAGTGGATTGGCATCATAATCTCCGAACTTGATTTGTTCCCGTCTAATGCCATTCATTAATGTGCCGAGGATGTGCTCTAAATAGAATGTTTGCATCTTTATTAATGCTTCTAGTTTGACCTTAAGTGGTCCATTAGCAAAATATATTGTCTTTTTAAAAAGATTGGGGTGGACAAGACTGAATTGATCGGTCTTTAAATTCTCAATATTTATATTGTTGATAACGCCATTTTCTTGATGAAAACTTGACAATTTATAAATAACAAGGCGCTCTGTTTGATTTTCAAACAAAAGAGGAACTGCAAAGAAAAGAGTCGCTTTGCTCCGCTGGTTTTCGCATTGATAGACAGTGCCACAATTGATGTTGTCAAATTTCATAAATGAATTTTACCATAAATGACACGATTGAGTTTTCGTGTTCTTATTCTGATCCATAACCCTTGAGTGCATTGGCGACACACTACTGGTCGGCATTGTCAACAAAGGGCTTTCTTTCTAACTTAGATATTGCATCATCGAATTATCGTGGTTATTAAATATTGCTTATGCGATCAAACTCAACTAGATCGGCTTGCGATTTGGGTTCGTTATGCGCTAGTGAGTTTCTGAACTTATGACACACTTTGATGATATTTTCTTCTTGAGGAGAAAAACTTATTATTGGCATATTGTGGTTCGACGCCATTTTTAGACCTATCATAAAAACCAAAGTCCCAAGTTCTGCTTCGTATGGATTGGTTATTTTGCCATCATAGTTTTGTATTTCTGTATGCTCTTCGGTGCGCGGGTTATAGTTTTTAGTTTCTAATGCTTTGCCAATCGCAACTCGATTGTCGCCAATAATGGCAAGTCTTTTGATTTCTAATTCTGGAAAATATGTTCTTACCTGGGCTTCCCAAACAACTTGCTTTATGTAAATGGGAAGTGAAAGTTTTTCGGCAAATTCCCGAAAATGTTCTACCATGCCGTCTCGTGTTTTTTGTGCAATGGTTGCTGATAATGAATCAAGCGGATCAATCTCAGAAAAATCATAGGATGATATCAGGAAATCCGCAAATTCGGCATTGTTTTGCGCTAGCCCAAAATACAAATGAGCCAAATACGAATGGGACAGGTTTTTAAATGATTTGTTTGAAATGAGTTTGCTTACGAATAATTGTGTGTCGAATGGGTTAATGAATGATTCAGGTGAAAAAAATGCGATATTAGGATCTTTCTTCAGCGATTCATCTTCGAAAGCAGCCTCAATTATGAATAGACCCGTATTGTGTGATTTGGTTCTATTCTTTTTAATAAATGATATCCATTGAATCGCGTTTGAACGGTCTTCAGAAACGATCCATAATAGACGACATTCGAGAATTTTATTTGTTTTGATGTGTTGGATTTTGCTGGTGCCGCTCGATGTTCGATAAGCGTGTTCGGGTGAATCAAACTCCTGAATAACTTGATCTTCGGGAGACAGTTTGGTTTGTTTAATAAGGCTTATTTGTAATCTCTTGTCTTGGGCTCGAAGTTCCTCGATAACGGTTTCTCTAAATTTGCCGCGCCATGAAAGTGCGTGGGCGGATGCAATTAGAATAGTATTTTCGGAAACGATAGCGGAGCACAAACTGTCAATGAGATTTCGAGGACCGTGGACTTCGCGCCACCAGATATTGTGGCTTAACATTATTTAATGCTCATTTCTTACGTAAATCTCTTCATAAATAGATTCAAAATCTTTGCCGATTGCATCAAGGAAGCGTCTTTGACGCAAACGATACCTATTGTTTTCATCGTCGGTCTTGATCAATATACCCATGCTTACTAGCTCATCAAGCAAAATAATGCATTCGGCCTCGGTAATGCCAAGCCACTCTTTTCGATATTCCTTGATTTCTTCAAGCAAATCTTTCGCTAAATACCCTGCTGATGCCGTCTCCGGTTTTTCATAATATTTTAGGCCGATGCTGCCAGCTAAAACGATATATCGTTTATCTACATTCAGTGTCAACATAATTTTTGAGTCAATTTGTTTGTTCAAGTCTTTCTTATTTATCAACATACCTATTTGATCCGGCTTTAATGAGTACGGGGGATTGTCGTTTTCGTTGTAGAAGAGGGAATAACTTTGATAAAGGTTCTCGACGATTTTGCCACCGACAAAATGGATGATGCCCGGGAAAAAGAGTGTGTTGACGAGTAAATTCGAAAGATTTTGCCCTTCATAAGAAAAGCCTAGGTATGATAGCGGCAATGACAGCAGCTTTCTTGAATCCGGCTTTCCGAGAGGCTGGATACACAACGGCTCTCCAAATTGGCCAAAGATGGAGTTGGCTGACCGAGCAAATTCGCAAACGTTGTGTAAACCGGCTAAAACAAACTTGAATTTGTTTTTTGTCTCTTTCTTAAAGTCGAGCAGGTAATTTAGTAATTGGTATTGACCGTCGGCGCCTTTAAGATATTCAAGAAACTTATCCGCTTCATCAATAAGAAGCAAGATTTTGCTCCATGTATTGTTGAAAGAATCGCGCAAGCACGAACATAAATCTTTGATTGTCTGAATTTGAATATCCTTAGGTAAGATAGGTGCCATTTGCTGAACCAGTTTATCAACAAATGTCTTTTCGTCCTGACAGTCTATAACGTCGACATAGTATGCATATTTGTTTTTGGTTGGTTCATTGAATAAACTCTTCGAACGTAATAGCAGTGCGGTTTTTCCCAACTGGCGGCCACCATATACTACAACTGGTCCATTGCCGTCTTGAATGTTGTCGAGTTCTCTCTTTCTGCCGATGAACATTTCGTCAAGAACGTTTCCGCTTCCACTAATAATGAATGGTTTGAATGATGTTGTTAATCCCAATGAGCAACCCAGCAAAGTGGTGAAACACTCTTTCTTCGAGTGCAACGACAAGTATACCAGCAAGACCCAATCGATCAATATGAACGGATTTTGACTTGCTTTTATGTTGTGGAATATATTGGCCAATGTCCGTCTTTCGGCCATAGAAAGGCCCCAATTGATGAAAACAATCGGGCATTGTTGCTTAAGATTGAATCCAGATATGATTTCGACTAAATCTTTCGGACTCATTCTATCAAAAAAGAAGTAGATGTTCTTTTCATCAATCTGCGTGCCTAACGAGGCGAATGGATGCGGGTAGTCATCCATGTTTTGAGGTGTTTTATCCATCGTGGCTTTCAAAACCAAGTATCCCCATTTTTTTAGGAATTCCTTATGTTTGTCGGCGCTGTCTGGTAATTCGTCGAAAACGGAGTTCACGGGGAAGCCCAGACTGCGTAGCAACGAACTGCATCGAGTTTTTACATGGAACATGTCCGGTTTTAGCATTGACTTCAGTATTTCGGGGTTTGTGCCGTTTTTACTTGTATAATTTTTGTAATCGAAATTTTCGAATGCGGCTTCGATGTTGGCGCTGTTTGATTGTTTGAATTTGATATTGCTTGCCGCTTCGTATATTGCGGCGTATTCGTTACCGTTAACAAAAATGGAATATTGGGAAACATTGTTTTCTGTCCATTCCATCGGGGCAAGTTTTCCATCATCAACCTGATTGATGTATTCCTCGGCAACAACGAAATTGCCTTTTTCAAGTTCTATTTCCGCTTTAACTAAGGCTTGAGCAAGTTCAGATGACTTGTTGATTTTTATCTTGCCGCGCCTGTTGGTGATGCCGGCCACCAACTCAGCCTTGATTTTATCGCGCTCTTCGGCAACCTTCTTTTTTAATGCGTCTATGAATCTTCTAAAGGTTCCAAAATTGCTTTGTTGCCGCAATTGTTTTTTGAATGCTTCGAGTTGTTGAATAACAGTCTCTTTTAGATATTCATGTATTTGACCCTCGGCAAAAGCCTTCTCAATTTCATTTGCAAATTTATCATCATAATCAAAGATTCTTCTTGCGTTTTCGTAATCAGCATCATAATTAAACTCGGGAAGTGGTTCTTCCATGAATCGGTGCATAAAGTGATGAATATCCTGCAGTTGACCGAGATTATCACCATAGAAATGGTTCTTCGTATCTTTGATCAATTTTATGATTTCGGAAAATGGCTTCGCGCTGGCGGCAATGTGGGCCAAAACGTTTCGCCAAGGTTCATAGTATTGAACAAGTCCAATGTGCGTATCAAAATTTGGTGTTTCATCATCTTTCAAACGCCAATAGCCGGTTCTAAGAAAGTCTCCAAAGATGAAATCTCTTTCTTTGTTCCCTTCAAGCCTGTTTCGCATTGAAACAAGAGCCTTTGTGAATATTGTTATTTCTCCAGAAATGGCGCTTTCTTTGATGGAGCCAATCGAAATGGAAATTTCATCCAGTAGCAGTTTCTTGCCTTTTAAAAGTTTTTCAACGTTAGTCGTTCCGATTTGTGGCCAAGAAATGAGATGAAGCCAATCATTCATGTGTTGAAGTCTAACGCAAAGTGAGCTGATGACGTTGAGTGTTAAATTTCCGAATAGCTTTTTAGGCCCGCCTTGTTCGTTGTTGCTATTGCGCCAAAGTTGATATTTATCTTCGACATAACTGGCTGTTTTCTTTTCTGAAATTATCGGATCTTGTCTTTCTCTCGGTATGAAAAAATATTCGGTAAAATTCTTCACTTGTTCTTGCCGTGAACGATCGTCATTCGCAATAATGCTCATGCATCGACTTACTTCGCTGTTTTCTCCGAATATGTAATGGGTGAAACTTCTTAAAAATTCCTCTCCCGTAAGCGGCTCTTTAAGTAGAGAACGGGCTTTTTCCCTTTGTTTTTCCAATATATTATTTTTGCTGGTTTCGCCTGAAATGGCTTCAATTGCCCTTTCAGTGAACATATCTTGTTTTTCATCAAGTAGATCTATGAGGATATTAAGCAGTCGTTTTAAAGGTGTGTACTCTATTGGAAACACCTCTTCGAATGTGTTGAATAAATTCTGCGCAACTTCTTTTAAATCATAAAAATCCCATGATGATGCTTCATGGACAAACAACGTATTTAATAAAGCGCACAAATGCATCGCGGAGCCTTGATCGTCCTTGAACAGATCTTCAAAGGATTCATAATTGTAATTTCTATCATCGAGTGGTGCGTTTGTAGCATGAATTAACCGTTTGTAAAACGACTCGTAATCTTTGTCTGAAGTGTCTATTGTTAATGTTTTTGAAAGCAAGAGCGCCTGTGCAAACTTGCTTTCTACAAGTTTTTGTTTAATCATTTCGGCTTCGCTTTTGTCTATGTCGGCTTCAATGAGCAACTTTCTGAGGAGAGTCATAAAACGTGATTTGTTTGTTGAAGGGTCCAAGTTTTGCTCCAACATAATCGATGCCATTTGTAACGATGATAATTCTTCAAATTCGGTAACAAGTGTCTCAACTTTTGATGTGGAATCTATAATTGGTTCTTCGGCTTCGCTTACATCATCTGCTTTTTTTGGCTTGTTGATTAATGATCCGCTTTTGTCATTCAAAAGAGATTCTATATCGTTGTCCTTGCTTAAAGAATCCGCTTTGTTCGTGTCTGGCGGTGATTGCGGTGGTTCATTTTCTTTTTCCACACTTATGGCTGGATCGGCGATATTGTCATCATGAGAAGTTTCTAGTTTTTCCGAAGTAACTTTGGGTTCAACACCACTATCTTCAGTGGGGTTCTCTCCTTGGCTTTTTGGGCTCGCCAATAAAAAATCTTCAAGTTTTGTATTATCATCAACAAAAATCCATCTCACATTTTCTTCCAGTGGATTTACGAGCGCAAACGCTCGTGCTTTCGTGTTTTCCTTTAATTTTGGAGTGGTGGTGTCAAATACTTCATATACGATAACAAGCTGATTGTTTTCATCGAGTGTAATAAGAGATTCGTCAAACGTTGATTTGCAAAAATATATGTTTCGCTTTACCCCTCCGTCTTCATATGAAAGGTTAAGCGCTGGTTCTGATGCGTCGAAGTCACGATATTGAATCTTCACTTTTTCCTTAATGTCTAAATCAACGAGCGTCTTTGGAACATTAACGTACACAGTATTCAAAACGTGGTAATGCAAAATGTTATGCTCTTCTTGCTCAGTATCCGATGACGAAAGAGTAAAAAGCGTTTTAGGAAGCGGTATGCGGCCTTTCGATCCTTCAAATATCGCCTTGGATGATTCGGTTTTAAATATCGCTCGGCCAAGTTGAGATAAAGAAAACATCACGAGTTTTGACTCGACATGCTCAATCTTTGCAAGGTATCCATGCTGATAAAGTTTTTCGATGGATTGGTCGGATAGTTCCTGTTCTTCAGAAAAAAGAATCTTCAGTTTTGTGATAGACAATACTCGAAGCCACGCTAATCTCAGTAGTACTTGTAACTGATCGTCGGCAAGTACTGAGTTAAAGACAAATTTGCCGCTTGATGAATGTGATCCAAACAGTTTTAAAAAAACTTTTGCGCCAAAATCGCTGCCTTCTTTTTCGACAAAAATTTTGAAAATCGTGGGTGTGTTTTGAACTTCTTCGTTGTTGGTCGCAATGTCTAAGTCACTGGATATATTTACACAAACTTGGCCATCATCTGAATCTTCTAAGGGCGCTTTGTTTTCAGTCTGATCAAGTTTTTCATTTGTTTTTTTCTCATCTGTGTCATTTTTCCCACTATCTTGCGCCGTTGGGGCATGCTTAAAACCCCTGTTAAAAAGAAGAATGGGCAACGGAGACGGAAATGAGTTGATTAATGCAAATTCGTGTTCTTGTTCTATTGTTGGAATATCATTGCGTTTCGCAAAATCGCTAAAAATAACATATCGCTCATAATCGGCTAGATTTACGTTATCGGAAAGTGAATTAAGCAATTTTTGGACTTCTGTTTTTACTTCTAAAAGAACGCGCGAGCCACTCTCGTGCTTGGTTGATAAACAAAGAAAGTCCTGCAACGCACTTTTTACTCTGACAATTTCTTCACTTTGAGACGCCTTTTCGATGATAATTTCCTTAATCTTTTTCAGGTCATTCTCTAAACAATCAGGAATAATGTTATTTAATTCTGTGCACAATTCATTTTGAAGAGCTTCGTAATCTTTTAGTGTCTCAATTCCACGATGAAGGAATTCTTTAGGAATAATCCGAGCGTTATCGATAATAAGTAACAGTTCTTTTAAATAGCCCGCTGTTGTTTCAGCTTGATTGGTTAGTTTTTCAATCGCCGCCAAGACTATTTGATAGTTCTGCTGGGTTGTTTTTTCCATTTGCTTCTCCTATTTTTTGCGGTTGTGAAAGGCAAGCGTGCTGGGCATTCGGCAAAAATCCAAAAATTTAGAATCAAAGATATCAACGAATTTCCTGTATCTTGGCAATATTCTATTAAGAAAGAAGGTAGTAAAATTAAAACCGAATATTGTTAGAAACAAGAAAGTTATTAATATTGATATTAGCATATGTTGTCGTTTTTAGTAACGGATCTCGACAGGTACGGCAATTAGGGTTGTTACGCATTTACCTGACTTTATGTTTGATTGATTTCAAATATAAACCGGCTTCCTTGACAAGTCTGTTTGTTATCTCGATTATCCTAACTTGGTGTTCCTGCTGATTATCGCCACATTTGTATATCATTTTGCTGAATGTTTCTTCGTCGATATATGAAAGTGCTTTTCGTGGAAGATAGGCATAACTTCTTTGGTCGTGCATGAAATAACTTAGGCGAATGTATTCATGGATCACAATGTTGTTGTGGAAGAAAAACATGTAATCATCGCCTTTTAATCGAATGCGGTTCAATGATTTAACGTAGTAAATCAACCGAGCGAGAGTGTATTCGAATTCTTCAGTAAAATCGAACTTGTAGGCATCAAGAACGCTATTAAAGCTATCAATGAACGTTTTATCCCCGATAAGAATAGTTTTTGTTCGATCTTTAATTTCGCTTTTTATGTAGAAAAGTTGCATCGCTTCGAGTTGATCGACGACTTTTACTTCCGCAAGTTGGTCTTGGTAATAAACGGCGATCATGTTTTTTTGTACCGCACATTCGGTTTCGACAGGAAATTGCGATTGGAGTCTCTCCAAGACCTTGGCGACACTTTCCTTGGTCATCAAGAATAGATCGACATCCGATGTTTTTGACATCTCTCCGCGGCCAAGAGACCCAAATGCGACAAGGCGATAATCTCCACCCATAAACATCTCGCGAATCATAATTGTCATCTCGTACTGTTTTAAAGGAAGCTCCTCTATTCTCTCCGAACTTTTGACTTTATATTTTTTTAGATATTTGCTCTCAAAGGCGATATCAATGGCGTTGTCTTTAAATTCTTGATCGAGCCTAATGATTGTTTGATCAATCTTTTCGTCAAACTTCGGATAGGGTATTTTAGAAAAATCTTTATCCTTAATCCTTTGTAAGCAAACATTAACGTCTTCCAAAACTTCGATGACAAGAAATGAATTAATGTCCAAATTGTCAATGAACAATCTGGTGATGTTTTGGCCGCCGCTGAATTCGATTATGGCGTCTTTGGCGCAAATGATGTCGTGCGCGAACATCTTTCGTATTTCGTGTTCCTTCTCCAAAGAACCGTCGCCTTTGGCTATTCGATATTCGTCAATAGCTAAGATTTGATAGTCAGGGAAAACTTCGGTCAATTGCTTAACTACATGGCTCTTCCCCGAATTAATGTTTCCGACCACGAAGATCTTCATTCCAACACTCCTTTGATTTTATCAATGTCAATGTCAACGAAAGTTGCTGGACGGTTGGCTTTGCCGTGATAATCGGTGCCGGCCGATGCAATGAAATCATATTTATGTTGCATGGCACTCAAATGCCTTATTTGTGAATCATCGTACATACCGTAATATACTTCTATTCCATCGATTCCCAAACTCTTTAAACGCGCGCAGACGAGATCTATCTGTATATCGGTCAGGCAAACCTTTTCTAAGCCTTTTAGCACTTCATATGGATGCGCCCATAATAATCGCCCTTTACTTTGATGAATGATGGCGACTGCTTCCTTGATATTCATACTGTCTTCCCACCGATCATAATAGTGGTTAATGATGTTTTCAAAGGCGTCGTACAACGAGGTCGAATATCCGCGTTCAACAAGGTAGTTAGCGACCTGTGTTCGCTTCCTTAAATCATTGATTAAAGGTATCTTATATCCCAGTTTAATGAGTTTTTTATTTAGAGTGTGCAGCTTTTGCCGCTTTTTATCGTCCTTTTCATAATAGTATCTAGCCAGTGCATCTCCGTCAAACCCGAGACCGAGAAGGTGAATTGAGTGGGTGGTTGGATCCAAGAAATCAATGTCAATATCACGAGTAGATGCAGAAATTTCGACTCCGGTTATAAAACGCATGCCGAATCTTTCCGCCGCAAATTTGGCCTCGGATAACCCGTCGATTTTGTCGTGATCGGTTAAAGCGAAGACCTCGACGCCGTCACCATGCAGTTTGGCAGCCAAATCGCATGGTGAAAGCGTCCCATCACTTACCGTCGAATGTGTGTGCAAATTGACACGCATCAATTATCCTTCCATCGGGATAAGCGGATTTATTCTCTTTTTCTTTAACAACCAAACATACATTCCCATCGTCAATAGGCTGTCAAGCGCTGTGCCGGCGGCAAACATCAAAGCGATGAGAACGAGCGATGGAGTAAACACGTTCAACTGGTACAGGATAAAGGCCGTGCCATAGAAAACAGTATTAATCACAAGTGACTGGAAGAGCATATAATTGGTCTTTCCAAGCCCATAGAAAATGCTGTCGATGACGTTATTAAAGGCAAACAAGACATAGAAGCCGACGCTGATTAAGGCGATGAAGTATACATCTTGGTAATTGGAAATTTGTAGCACGTCCTTTAAAAAGGGATTCCATAATGGTATCGACACAAACCAAATGACGACGATTGCGGCTGTGATTGTAAAGTAACCCAAACTCTTTTCTTTGATTGATTGGTATCCCTTTTCGCCGGTGTCCGCTTTGACAAGTTCGCCTAGTTGAAGTACTGGAAGCAATAGCCAACCCCAAATAAAGTTATTGGCCACCCAAAAGGTTCCCTGTTCGCCTACGACGTTTACCATACGGACGATCATCAGCATGAAGGCAAGGTTGCGAACCAAACTTTCCAAGCCAGAAATGCCGCCTTTAGCAAATAGTTCTTTGAGCCAGGAAAAAGACAGTTTTGTCCGGTTGAAGACATTAATGTCGTTCATGCGCAAGAGGGCGATGGATAATACAAGAAGTATCGCGTTTACGACTATGTTTGAAATGGCAATGCCGTTAACGCCCAATTTGAGTGAAATATCTAGGTTGGAAACAAGGAATGTATCAAGCAGCATGGTCAAAACCAATTGGGTGAGTAAAATCGCATAAACGTTTTTATCTTTCCTAATCGTTACGAGCACGACCATTAAAAATTTAACGGTAGTCGAGAATATCATTGCGATCGTTTCGAGACGGATGAAGGCAACTGTTTCGTCGATAATCGATTGATTCTGCGCCATGAAAACGACCAATGGATGGGCAAAAATGAATATCAATAACGAGAGAAGGAAATATATCGAAAACGTAAATATTAGCCCCGTCTTAATACGGTTGACCAGTTGCTCTTTTTTGGCGACGACTGCGCCGATGAAAAAGAACAACGGAAGAATCAACCCTTCCTGCAAGATTTCATATAGCAAATTTACCCATTGCAGCTGCCCGGCGATGGAAAAACCCCATTCTCCTGGAAGTTGGCCGATCAAAAAGATGCGAAAGGTCGTATAAAGAGTGGGAATAAGACCGAATAAAAGTAGTGCCAAAAACATCCGGTAGTCGATTTTCTTCAGCGAATAAAAAATTCTTTTCATGTGTTCATTTCCTTTCAATCAGCGCTTGTTGTTTCTGTTTGCGCCTTTCTTTCTTTTGATAGTTGTTGTCCCGTTTCAGGCCATGACTGTCGAACAGCATTGAACTCTTGTCGTGTTTTTTTTCAACCAGCGCCTCAAGGGAAACCATGTTCACAAGTTTGACCACTTGATCTGCCCGATATCGGCAATCGCGTAGAAGCCTTAGTGTGTCGCACTGAATGCCGAATTGTTCAAGAACGTCTTCAAGCAACGGACCATAATAAGGTTGCTGATTATCGAAGAAATTAAAAAGCCGCGAGAGATCAAAGATTTCATAATCGATTTGCCTGTTTTTGAGGTTAGCAGTGAAATACTCCCAATCATCGTCAAGGTAGTCTTTGTAAAGCAAAAATCGTGGGTTGGGCTTGATTCTATCTTTTAATAATTCTTGAAAGACCTGAAAATCAATGGGAAATTTCACATCACGTAAATCGTGTTCTGAGTGAATGTATTCATCTTTAAAAGCCTTGATACAGGCATCCGTGATTAGATTACGTTCATAATCAATCTGAAGCGTCAATAGAGGATAGCGCTGACGATTAAGAGTGTCCCGCATAAACAAAGCCGCTTGATTGTAGCGCGGGAAGAAATTGTTCATGTGCCCATAGTAATACTTATGATATATTTTCTTATCAGCGAACTTTTCCCCCAGCAACCAATAACTCATGTAATCGATACCTTCAAAGGCGGCGTCGATATAACCGCTGTCGCTGGAGAATATCAATTCCTTAAAATTGTCTAGATTTTGATTGATTTGTAAAATTTTTTTCACTTCATCTTTAGATCGATTATCTAGCATCATCAGTCGCTTTCTTGCGTCATCGCCAAACCGAAAATAAGCGCCGCTTTTAACCTTTGCAACAGTTTGGCGGGTTACTCCCAGGTAAGCGCCTAACTCGGCCTGAGTTATACCCATTGATATAACGATGTCGATAATCGAACTATAGTTCATCTCCTTCTCCTTTCTCTTTCATTCTAGCAATCGGCGATTCGCATTCAATGTCCATTTTTAACTTTCTATAACAATATGCTGACTGTATTATGCGTTATTGTGTTAATTATTTACATTTTCCATTGATAATCATTAAAACTCGTAAAGTGGTTGTGATCATAACTAATGTATTAGCAAGATCACTTAACCTAAAGACAAGTTGACCAAAAGTATTACCGTGGGCGCGCGTCTTTTCATAAGAACGAAACAAGTGAAACCTGACAGCGATAATAGGGATTAGTGCGTTTGCATATAAATTAGTACCAACTCTATAATAAAATTAATATAACGAGGAGAATATGGAACCGAATTCTTTACATCTATCAAATTACGACTCATACCCGTTTAAAACATTTGACAAGGTCCGCTATTCGGACACCGACCGTCAAGGTCATGTCAATAACGCTGTGTTCGCGGCTTTTTGTGAAACGGGACGAGTGGAATTCCTATATGATCCCATAAACCCTCTTCATGATGAAGGAGCGGCTTTCGTC
>Ga0172375_10006813_pt1 | contig 15859 bp, 15 predicted proteins | sample LakKiv1m_FD_114537 | JGI IMG/M metagenome (GOLD analysis project Ga0172375, IMG submission 114537) | Freshwater microbial communities from Kabuno Bay, South-Kivu, Congo - kab_092012_11.1m | ecosystem: Environmental > Aquatic > Freshwater > Lake | place: Democratic Republic of the Congo...
AATCTCCGGTAGGTAATTCCTCCGGCTAAATACTCCGCTATAATTTTTTCTTTTTCTTTCATCATATCTGTTTTGTCTGTGGTAAATTTACATTTTTTTGTAAACCTATTTCAGGACAAGACACCCCTTCTATAATGTAGTTAAGGCATCCTGCCTTATAGTTCTCCCATCCCAATATGTAGTTGAGCTATCCTGCCCTTTAGTTTTCCCTTCCCGGAATGTAGTTGGAGCATCCGCGAATATAGTTCTTGCATCCCGTTCTTTAGTTTTCCCTTCCCAATATGTAGTTGAAGCATCCCAATGTTTAGTTCTTCCTTCCCGGCCTAAAATATGCACTATCCTGAGCAAACCTACAAGATTAAGTTTTTCACTTTCGAGTATCAAAAAGAAAGAGGTAGTTCAAATTTGTTTAAGTTTGTAACCAGAAAAAAGGTATTCAATGCAAACGCCAAATTATTTAATAAAAGGTGACAAGGTTGGAATTATTGCAACTGCTCGAAAAATATCCATAAAGGAACTCGAACCTTCCATAAAAAAATTGCAGGAATGGGGTTTTGAAGTTGTATTGGGCAATAATTTACTTAACGAATATTTTCAGTTCGCAGGGATTGATGATGAAAGAGCAGCTGATTTCCAGAAGATTTTAGATGATGACTCTATCAAAGCAATCATTGTTGCAAGAGGTGGTTATGGTTCTGTTCGTATAATTGATAAAATTGATTTCACAAATTTCACAAAACATCCAAAATGGATTATTGGCTTCAGTGATGTAACCGTTTTGCATGCGCACATACATCAGAATTTTGGAATAGAAACTTTGCATGCACCCATGTCAATAAATTTTCAGCAGGACGGAATGTCAGATGTATCAATCGAATCCATTCGAAAAGCTTTGTTTGGCGAAACTATTTCTTATAAAATTCTTTCTCATTCTCTTAACAAACACGGTAGCGTCGAAGGTTTATTGATTGGTGGAAATCTGTCAATAATATATTCTTTGAATGGGTCTGTTTCAGACATCGATACTAAGGATAAAATTCTTTTTATCGAGGACCTTGATGAATATCTATATCATATTGATCGTATGATTATGAATCTGAAAAGATCAGGAAAACTTACGCATCTGAAAGGTATGATTGTAGGCAGTATGACTAAAATGAAAGACAACGCTATCCCGTTTGGAAAATCGGCCTATGAAATTATTGCAGATGCAGTAATGGAATTTAATTATCCTGTTTGTTTTGATTTTCCTGCCGGACATATCATTGATAATCGGGCGTTGATTCTTGGAAGAGAAATAATATTGGATGTAAAAGAAGAAGGTGTTCGAGTTTTATTTTAAATTTGCTGCATGGCTGAACATAATGAACTAGGAAAACAAGGCGAAGAAATTGCACAGCGATTTTTGGTTGACAAAGGATATAAAATTATAGAAACCAACTGGAGATTTGGTAATGACGAACTTGATATTATTGCCGAAGAAAGCGATTGGCTTGTAATTGTAGAAGTAAAAACACGCCGCTCAACTTACTTTGGAGAGCCCGAACAATGGGTAAACAAAACCAAACAAACGTTCATGATTCGTGCTGCTAATGCCTATATTGAGCAAAAAAATATTGAAAACGAAACAAGGTTCGACATCATTTCTATTGTAATAACCACAGGCGGAATGCGAATCAATCATATCGAGGACGCATTTTATCCGCATGTATAAAAAACATTATTATACTAGAATAAGCTATTTTTGTAAAAAATTTATAAAACATGAAAGCATTTTTTTATACTCTTGCAGCTCTAACAATTCAACTTCATTGTCTTGCTCAAATTCCAAATAATGGGTTTGAAAACTGGACTGTAGTAGGTGCCTATAATACACCTGATAGCTGGGGAAATATTAATGCTGTTACGAATCCCTCCGGAATTTATACATGCGAAAAAGGAACACCCGGTAATCCGGGATCCTACTATTTGAAATTAACTTCAAAAACTGTCCCGGGAGGCGTTGCTCCAGGCATTGCTGCCAGCGGAACCATAAATACCTTGTCGTATCAAGTCGAAGGGGGCTTTCCATATACAAACAGAGCTCAGGAATTAAGGGGAAATTGGGCTTTTATGGGCTATAGTGGTGATGTCGGATTTATTTCAGTTTTTCTAACTAAATGGGATAACATTTTACATACCAGAGATACCGTTGCTAAGGTTAAACACTTACTAACAGGCATGGTGATGAGCATGGCTCCTTTTACAATAGCACTTAATTATCAAAATGGAAGCAGTCCTGATACCGCCTTGATTATTTTGTCTGCAAGTGGAACATCCCCGAAAAATTACAGTTTTTTGTATGTTGATGATCTATCTTTCTATGGAACAGTAGATGGAATCAACGAAATACAATCTCAACCGGTACTTTCTGTTTATCCCTCACCTGCAATAAATTCTTGCACCTTTGAATACAATACCCAAAATGAGCCTGCTGAAATAATTATTACAAATTTGTTAGGTGAAGCTGTTTATAATAAGACCATAATGGGTCAAGGGTCCTTGCAACTTTCTACAGGCAACTTTTCGAAAGGTGTTTATGTAGTTAACTTTCAAACAAAAACTAAAAGAATCACAGAAAAGCTAATAATAAATTAATTTTTCAATTGCTTCATTTATTTTATTCTTTTACTTTTCTCCCCCAAAATACAATTTGGTTAAGGTATTAATATTTACTGTAGTTTTGTATGGTGTTTCCTTTTGCTTGTCCTTGAACAAAGCTTTAATCATGAATAACAGAATTTACATCAACTGCTTTTTAAAAATTATTTTCCTGATGTGTTGTTCGATTACTGTAGCAGGAGAAAAAGCTTCTATTTCCCAAGAAACAGAATCGATAAAAAAGAATTTTAAATTTTCAAAATCACTTATTGACAAAAGTCAGCCGCTAAAAGCATTTAATTTATACATAAGAATTGCTGCTTCATTAAAAAAAATCTCCTCTTCTGATAAAACACAAGATTTCATTTTCGCCTATGAATATTCTCAGATGCTAATCAATAATACAGATAGCTTTTCAATGAAATATAAGGACGCCGGTTCGCGATTAATAATTTCAAAATTTATATTTCCCGTTATCGAAAATACGATTGGCCTCGCTTACAAACTTTATACTATCACAAATAAAGACTGCTATTTTGAACAAGCATTTACTCTTGCTGAAAAAAACAAAAATTTGCTAACAATTCAATCATTGCGCGATTCGAAAGTGAAAGAATTTTCTGGTATTCCAATGAACGTACTTGAGGATGAAAAAAATATTTCTTCTAAATTAGTTATTCTACGAAACCAACTCGAATCTGAATATTTAAAGTTAGGGAAACAAGGCGATAGCAAAGTAAAACAACTGGAAAAAGAAATTTTGCAACTTCAACAAAAAAACGATTCTTTAAATTATTTTATTGAAAAAAACTTCCCCAAGTATTACCAATTACGTTTTAAAAACAAATTTGCTTCTGTTGATCAAGTAAGAGAAGAGTTGTTGCAAAACGACCGTTCATTGATTGAGTTTTTTTATGGCGATAGTTCAATATACTTATTTTCAATATCAAAGGCACACAAAACATTTGTTCAAATAGCACATCAAGAAGAGGTTTATGAAGCAATTAAACTACTTCAAGTGAGCATACTTAAAAGCAACTTCAATGAGTTTGTTTCATCATCTTATTTGTTATACAAGGTTCTTCTTTTGCCATTAAAACTAAGTATAAAATCAAAAATTATTATTATTCCTGATGGTCCGATAAATTTTATTCCTTTTGAATGTCTCATAAGTGCAGACGATGATAAAACTTCGCATAATTATAAAACGCTGCCTTATTTAATAAATAAATTCCAGTTTACTTACGGGTCATCTGTTACTACTTTATTGGAAAGCAAAAACAAAAAACAGATATCTTCCCCGCCTAAACTAATTGCGTTTGCTCCTGTTTTTTCTGAAAAACAAAAGGCGGTTATTCGTTCAATTAAAAATCATAAAACGGATAGTATGTACTTAAATCTTTCTGAGCAACGTTGGTCTTCAAAATTATTAAAAAACCTGAAGCACTTGATTGACGGTTCTTATATGACATATGAAAATGCAAACGTTAGTACTTTCAACAAACTCGAAAAAAAATACGATATTATTCATATTGCATCGCACACGCTTATTAATCACACAAACCCAATGGAATCGAAAATTGTTTTTTCTAAGGAGATAAAAGGAGATTCTGTTTACAACGAGGGTTATTTGTATGCATATGATTTATATGGCATGAATATAAATGCTTCTATGGTGGTTCTTGGGAGTTGTCAGACAGGTATGGGCGACTTTAAAAAATGTGATGGCATCATGAGTATTGCTCATGGATTTAGTTATGCAGGATGTCCTAGTATTGTTTATACATTGTGGGAGGTAGACGAAAAAGAATCCAATACATTAATGGAGTATTTTTATAAAGAGCTGACAAAGGGCATTCCTAAAGACGAAGCCTTACATAATGCAAAAAAAACATACTTGAGTCAAGCAAATGAAATAACGGCAAATCCATATTATTGGGCAGGTTTTATCTTTAGCGGCAACAATTCAGCATTTGATTTTCAAAATAAAAACGAATATTTGTTTTACTTAATACCAGGTTTGTTACTGTTTTTTGTACTGGTGTTTTTTATTATTGTATTGCCTAGATACAAGAATCAATCTAATTCGTGAAGTAATTCTTTTGCTTTTACGTTAAGATAATAAGACGATTCCGAAACCTTTGCCAATGGTCCTTTTGCAGCTTCAAAATTTTTCATTTTAACATACGAAAGACCAATGTAATAGTTTGCAGGAATGTAAAACCGACTAGATGGCATTTCATTTATTTTAGAAAAGAGCTCTACTGATTTTTCAGCATTGTCGGTTTCCATACAACAAATTCCCGCATAGAAATTTAATGAATCGTTGTAAATGTCCTTTGAAAGTAACTGATTGAAAAGAGCCAGTGCATTCGTATATTTTGCATCTTTGTATTCAATCATTGCGTTGTTAAAAGTTGTGTTCTCGGCTTCCCCCATAACAATAGGTAATCCAGGGTCTTGAACATAATATTCATGATACATTCTGTTTGAAAAAGTAGCTTTTTGATAAACGTAATATCCGGGTAGCAGCAATATGATGAGGGTAGCAGCAATAGCGTATAGCCTTCTGCGAGTAAGTACACGAGTATTGTTATCCAAATGCAAAGCCCTTCCATCTGTTTGTAAAGCAGCGGCTTTAATTTCATTTTTCAATCGTTCTCTTTCATAAGATTTAATTCCGTCTACAAGGATTGAATATTTTTCAAATTCAATTTTAAGATCGGGTTCTATATTTAATCTTTGCTCGAAATCGGCTTTTTCTCTTTCCGATAGCAAATCATGAATATAATTGTCAAATAGGCTTAGCGTAGTAACATCCATAATAATTATATATTATTACATTAAAAAAAATCAGTTTTCTCAAATCGTTCAAGAGTTATGATTTGCAATCGACGCAGGCATTTTAACTTTTTGTTTTTTGCAACATCTTCATTCTTGAATTCCATTTTTTCTGCAATCACTTCCATGCTGAGATTGTAATAATAAAAGAGGGTAAGCACTTTCTGACATTTATCATCTAGTAAATCCATTAATTCTTTTACTTTCTGAATCATTTCTTTCCGTTGCTGGTTTGCATCGGAAGTACCGTAACTGTCTTTAGATCTTTCACCAATAATCTTCAAATGCGTTTCCGACGTTTTGCCTTTGTTCAGAATGTTAAGAATCTTGTACTTTCCAACCTCATAGAAGTATGACTTCAAAGAACTTTCGTTTGTTTTCTTGTATTTTTCATTCACTATGTTTTGATAAACATCAATACAAGTGTCTGAGCATACATCTTCCGCCTCTTCCCTATCAATATTATAATTATATGCAGCCCACTTTATAAATCCATCTCTATAGTTCTGATATAGATGTTTTAATGAATCTATATTTTGAGTTTTGAGACTTTTTATTAATTCTACTTCATCCTGCATATCATTTGAGTATTGATAAGCTAACAAACAAAAAAGTAACCGATTCTTGAAAAATTATCATAGATATTCTTTCTAATAGGGTTCAAAAATATCAAATATAATACAAACGAAACCATTTTATTATAAAAAACTGATCAATTTTTGAATTTTGGCTCGTTCTTGGCTGGTATAATATATATAGTATATTTTCTTTTTCATTCATTGTATGCCTTTTTTAAATATCACTAATTTTTTTCATCAAAGTGGTTACCTTTTGAATTTGAAAATTATTTACTGTTACATTGCATCAAAAACAAGTAAAAATTATTAATAACTAAAAAAATTAAAGTCATGAAAAAATTAGCCATTATCACATTAGCACTTTTTGTAGGAAGTATTATGTCTTTACAAGCACAAGAAGTAAAAACAGTAGAAGTAAAATGTAAAGATGTCGTAAAAACAAGAGGAATGAATCCAAACATTAAACAAAAAGCTCCAACAACTGACGAAAAACCAGTTGCCAATCCAAACACTGCTGAAAAAACAAGAGGTAAAAAAGAATGTTCAATCAATGTTGTTAACAGCAGCGGTTATATGGTAGAATTTTATGTAGATGGTATCAGCAAAGGAACAGTAGATGCTTGGGGCGAAACAACCGTTCGCGTACCGGGTGGTTACAAATCAATGTATGCTATCACTACAGGACAGACGAAAGAATGGTTTGCAGAAGGTGACTGTAGCGGAAAATACTCATTCGTACTCTTGGTTGGTGGAGATAAATAAGCAAGAAAAAACAAAGGAGAAGTGAAAATTTTCACTTCTCCTTTTCATAAATTTAATACATTTGTATAATAAAATTAAAAATAAAGTCATGAAAAAATTAGTATTGTTCACATTAGCTCTTTTGGTTTCTATAGGTTTATCTACAAAAAGTTTTGCTCAAGGCAATCCTGTAAAAACCATTGTTGAAGTTCAAAGTAAAGCCGTTGAAAAAACAAGAGGCGCAAATCCTAACATTAAATCAAAAGCTCCTGCAACTGATCAGCCCGTTCAAGTTAAATCAAAAAGCAAAAATGCAGAAGCTGCTGGTTGTGAAATTGAATTTGAAAACACAACAACAAATTTTGTTGAAGTCTATATAGATGGAGATTATAGCGGAACCGTAGGACCTGCTGGTCGTTTGATTTTAAAATCAGAATGGGGTTATACAAAGGTTTATTGTATTACAACTGGTCAAACAAAAGAATGGTCATTTGACGGGAACTGCAAAGGAAATTATCTTTGGAAACTTAACTAACAGATATTCCATTCTAAAAAAATAGTATGAAATCGAACATGATTTTAAAAACACCAATCGAAGATGAAAATGTGCCATGTGAGATTCCATGTGACAATTAAAAATCAAATTATTTACACATGAAAAAGATCGTATCAATCATTTTAATTGCTTTTTTTACATTAACCTATTCTTTTGGACAAAAAGTGGTAGATGTAAAAAACAAAGAAGTAACAAAAACCAGAGGTATGAACCCTCATATTAAATCAGAGGCACCATCCAATGACAACAATCCAATATTAGCTCCCGGAACCGATAAGAATGGCAACAAGTCTCGTGGCGAAATATGCAAAGCTGCTTTTGTAAATCAAACCGGTTATTTTATTAAACTATATATTGATGGCGTTTTTTATGGTGCTGTTGATGCTTGGGGAGAATACACTATTAGTGTTAGAAGCAACTATAAAGAGGTTTATGGAATTACTTCGGGAGGCACCAAGGAGTGGATCTCTGAAGGAAGTTGTGGCGAAAAATATACATTTAATCTTCAATAAATTTTTCAAATAAAAAATTATATGAAATCAAATAAAAAATATTTTGGCTTGTTAATTTTATGTCTGATTATAACCAGCATTTTATTACCATCAAAGTCAGAAGCTCAAGTAAAGCGCGCATTATTCATCGGAATCGATATTTATAATCCACCCGCTGATGTAATTGCAGAAATGCCAAACTCTCGTGGTTTGTCAAAAGGCGAATGGATGGATTTGGATGGTTGCGTTAATGATGCCAAAGCAGTTGCTGAGGTTCTTAAATCAAGATATGCTTTCCCGGAAGCAAATATGACATCTATCTTTAATCAAGAAGCAACGAGAGAAAGAATTCTTGCCGAATATCAAAAATTACTGGATGATTCAAAACCTGGAGATATTGCCGTTATATATTATGCAGGTCATGGTTCTCAGGTCACAAATTCATTATCGGAAGAAGCCGACAAACAAGACGAAACACAAGTACCTGCTGATGTATGGAAAGGCACAAAGGATATTCGCGATAAAGAATTGGCAGCGATGTTTCAAAAGTTTGCTGATAAAGGAGTTGTTCTAACTGTAATTTATGACAGCTGCCATAGTGGCTCCATAGGTCGTGGGAAACTTTCAAACGATACTCCAAAACTTCGCTACATGACCCCTGATCCATCTGATGTAAAAGATGCGTCCGTTTCTCCCAAACCCGAAAATAATGGCGTACTAATTATCTCTGCTGCACAGGACTTTGAATTTGCCAGTGAACAAAAAGACGAAAACGGTATGCCTCATGGAGCTTTTACGTGTGCTTTACTTCAAACGCTTAAGTCTGCCTCTGTCAATGCAAAAACATCTGATATTTTCAATAGTATTCGTGCTATTATGAAATACAACGGCAAAACTCAAGAACCAGTATTAGCAGGTACAGAAACCAGAAAAAATAATACTATTTTTGGTTATGCTCCAGGAACAATTTCAGGTAAAACTTTAATTGCAATTATAAAACCCGAAAGTAAAGAAAGTGTTGTCTTACAAGGCGGTTATGCAGCAGGGCTTAACGTAAATTGTGAATTAATCAAAGTAGGAGATAATAAAGACACTACTAAACTAAAAGTAACGGAAATGAAAGGCGTTAATAGCTGTATTGCAACTGTTACAAGTGGTTCTTTTGATAAAATAAAACCAGGCGACATGTTCGAATTATCTTCATGGTCAACTGCCAATGGTCCTAATTTAAAAGTTTACATTCCAAATACTACTTATAATTACAAAGATCTAACAGCAGTTGTTGCTCAGTTATCGGGATTAAAAAACAGCAAAACTATAAAATGGATTAACGATCCAAGCGATGAATCACCTACCCATACTGTTTTTTATACGGGTACTGAATGGATGCTTGGCTATCCCGATGGAAAAAATGTTTCTCTTGGTAAATCACCCACAGAAAAATCAGTTAGCAGTAAACTAAAACAAGGCGACAAACTATTTGTATGCGTTCCCCCTACTACTACCTTGAAAACTGCTATTTTGGACGCTTGTAAAGAAAACAACGCCATACAGGCAACCTCTGACGGATCAGATGCACAATATTATCTTACAGGTAGATGGAATAATAATCAATTGGAATATGCATACGTTCTTCCACAAATAACTACAAAAGACACTAATTTACAAAATACGATGCCTGTTCGTACTGACTTTATTAAACTTGCAGCTGACGAAAGCATCGTTGCTAAAACGTCTGACAGCTTACAGGATTTTACATTAAAGTTGGCTAAAATTAAAGCATGGTTAACGCTTGCCGGACCTCCGGATGATGGTGCTTTTCCTTTTTACTTAGCTCTTAAAAAAGGTAAAAACAGCAAAAATTTACTTACAGCTGGTGATGTTTATAATGGAGATACTTTGTCACTTACCCTCGTTGCAGATAAAGAGAATATCTCAAATTGGGATGGCAATAAACGATATGTTTATGTTTTCACAATTGATAGTAAAGGAACAACCACATTGTTATACCCATCACAAGGAAGTGTTGAAAATCAATACCCACGCATGACTGACGGAGATATTGCAAAAGAATCACCTTTAGGACGTAACAAGTGGCTTGTTAGCGAACCATTTGGTGTTGACACTTATGTTATGTTGACTACCGATGAGCCACTTCCAAATCCATCTGCTTTGAACTCTGTAGGTGTAAGAACCAGAGGCATTGACAAAGGAGGGCTTTCGGGATTATTAAATGTAGGTGCAGCGACTCGTGGTCAATTATTAACACCTGCTAACTGGTCAGTTCAAAGAGTATCATTAAAAAGCAAACCAAAATCAAAATAATAAACTCAAAACTATTTACTAATTTAAAAAAATGAAAAAAATGAAAAAAGTATTATTAATTACAGCTATGGTTTTTTTGATGGGCGCATCGTCAATCATGGCTCAAACTACGCAAGCAAAAAATTCTAACATGGCGAATATTTCAAAAGCATGGGAATTTGCGCAGTATGGTTATAACAACAAGTCAGTACTTGCATTAATTACTGCAGCTCAAGTACTTTACACGGTACCTGTTACATCTGCAATTCAACAAGATGCAACAGTAACTGCTTTTTCCTCGAAACAATTATTGGAAGATGCAAAAACCATGGCTAAAGGAGATCAGAATTTGTTAGCAATGATCACCAAAGTTGAAGGCGAAAAACCTGAAAAATCAAGAGGTTCACAAGCAGAATTGATGGCTTACAATTTTACGCTTTTTGCATCAGCTTCTAAAACATTTAATTTTTCCTATAACGGTGGAGCCGAAGCTGTTGTTTCAGTTAAATCAAATGGCGAAACACCTCCAACTATTACTGTTAAAAGTAGCAATGGAAAAGTTGTAGAAACAACTCCGGGAACAGAGCCCAATTCAGTTAAATGGACACCTACTAAAAAAGATCAATTTCAAATTACAATAAAAAACATAGATGGTGGGGATATCAAATGTGTTTTTATTACAAACTAACTTTTAAAACAAAAAAAAATAGTATAATTTTATTAATTTAACAAAAAGAAAAAAAATGAAAAAAGTATTATTAATTACCTCGATGATTATAACCATGATGGCTTCATCAATCATAGCGCAGAATGCAAAGCCACAAGAAAAAAACATTTCGGACGTGTCATTGGCATGGGAATTTGCACAGTATGGATACAATAACAAATCGGCACTTGCTTTGATTACTGCTGCACAAATTTTGTACACCGTACCAACCACAACTTCAGCACAAGTACCTATTGATGCTGCAACTTCAGAATTTTCGTCAAAACAACTTTTAGAAGATGCCAAAACATTAGCCAAAGGGGATCAGAGCGTATTGGCTATGATCACTAAAGTAGAAGGTGAAAAGCCCGCAAAATCAAGAGGTTCGCAAGCTGAGTTAATGGCTTATAATTTTAAACTTGCGCCATCGGCCGTTAGAGAATTCAAAATTAACTATAATGGTGGCGCTGATGCCATTGTTACTGTAAAATCAAACGCAGCCGTTGCCCCTAAAATTGCTGTAGTTAACAGTCAAGGTAAAGTTGTTACAACAACACCTGGTACTGAACCTAATTCAGTAAAATGGACTCCAACTAAGAACGAACAATATAAAGTTACTGTAACAAATCCTGATACTTCAGAAGCTAAATACGTGTTTATTACGAACTAATTGCAATGTGATATTAATTTTTACGGTCGAAGAAAAATTCTTTGACCGTTTTTTTTATTTAACCATTTGATAATAAAAAAAGATTATGCAAAAGGGAAAAACGTACTCATTGATTTCATTTCTATTCCTTATCCTCTTTTCAACTCATCTTAAAGCGCAAAAGACGGAGCTCATTTTACCAATAGGTCATTCGAATTGGGTAACTGCAGTATGTTTTACACCTGATGGAAAGTATGTTGTTACTGCTTCTGCTGATAATTTAGCTAAGCTATGGGAAATTTCTACTGGAAAAGAAATTCGAACATTTGCCGGTCATTCTAATCGTTTATCTTCAGCCGCCATCAGCCCCGATGGAAAATATTTATTGACCGGAAGCGAAGACAGCACGGCGCGAGTATGGGATATAAGTACGGGTGTTGAAATTCAAAAATTTAATCGTGATTCTGCTTGGGTAAATGCTGTAGCTTTTAGTCCGGATGGAAAATTTGCATTGCTTGGAAGTGGCGATTTTTATAGCGTTGGAACTATGCCCATGATGAAGGTAGACAATGCCGCACTTTTATTTGAAATATCAAGCGGAAAGCAAGTGATGTCGTTTGTTGGGCATAAAGATGATGTGAATGCTGTTGCATTCAGCCCTGACGGGAAATATGTTTTAACCGGAAGTGGTGATAACTGGTTCAATATAAATACTGATATTTCGTGCCGATTATGGGATGCAAAGACTGGCAAAGAATTAAAGACATTTCATGGTCATACGGATAAGATAAATTCAGTTGCATTTAGTCCGGATGGAAAACTTATTGTTACCGGAAGTAAAGATGGTACAGCAAAAATATGGGATATTGCTACGGGAAAAGAAATGTTGAGCGTAAAAGATGATGATAATTTAATAACTTCTGCAACTTTCAGCCCTGATGGAAAAACTATTGCCACAGGCAGCATGATAATAATAATTAATGACACAAAAAATTATCATGGTAACGAAGTAAAGTTATGGGATGCTACTTCAGGCAAGCTCATTAAATCTTTGAAAGGACATACCTTTTGTATTAAATCGGTGGCTTTTAGCAAGGATGGCAAATCAATTATCAGTGGCGGCTATGATATGGTTGCCAAGTTATGGGATGTTGAAACAGGTAAAGAAATAAAAACATTTCGTGGTTATTCTCATCGTGTAACCTCCGTAGCAGTAAGTCCCGATGGGCGCTTTGCTTTGGTTGGCAGTGGCGAGATGCTGACGCTTGAAAATACACTTAAACTTTGGGACCTCAGAACAGGAAAGCAAGCTATAAATTTTCCGGGAAAAATTGGAATGATATCTTCTGTTTATTTCAGTAGCGATGGAAAACAGGCAATGTCCGGGAGCTGGGATAAAAAAGCCCGATTATGGGACATCAAGACAGGGAAAGAAATTAGTTCTTTTTCGGGACACACCAATAGAGTGAATAGTGTTGCTTTAAGTCCCGATGGCAACTATGCTCTCACCGGAAGTGAGGATATGACAGCCAAACTTTGGGATATTAAAACAGGAAAGGAAGTTCGCACATTCAAAGATAGTTTGTTTGGAATACAAAGTGTTTTATTTAGTCCCGATTCAAAATACGCTTTTATTTTGGGCAAGAACCTGTTTATGTATGATGTTTCAACAGGTAATCGGATTAAAAGCTTTGAAGATATGCTGTTGTTTTCAATGGCTATTAGTCCCGACGGGAAAAAAATTATATGCGGATGTATGGATGGAACTGTAAACATATGGGATGTAGAAAGCGGCAATCAATCAGGAAAATATAAATGCCATAGCGACATGATTTGGTCCGTTGCATTTAGTCCCGATGGAACAAGTTTTATAACCGCTTGCCATGACCGTACCATCAAGCAATGGAACACCGCCACCGGTGCCGAAATAAAAGTGTTCAAAGGTCATTACAATATGGTGTCTTCAGCGAAGTTCACTCCTGACGGAAAAAATATTCTTAGCGGAAGTAGCGATAATACTACTCGTTTGTGGGATGTTTTTACCGGCAAAGAAATTGCGTCATTAATAAGTTTGGATGTGAGCGATTGGATAATTACAACACCTGATTATTATTATGCCTGTTCTAAAGGGGCTTTGGATATTATGGCATTTAAAATTGGCTCCAACGCATATCCTTTTGAGCAATTTGACATTCAATACAATCGTCCCGATATTGTTTTAGCAGGAATGAACAAGGATTCAAAAGAACTTGTTGTGGCTTATAAAGCAGCTTATAATAAGCGATTGCGTCAACTTGGTTTTACCGAAAAAATGTTTGCCAACGATTTTCATGTTCCTACCATGACATTAGTAAACGCATATCAAATTCCTTTTATGTCAACCAACAATACAATTTCGGCCACATTAAAAGCATTTGATGAAAAATATAAAATTGACAGGATAAATGTCTTTGTGAATGATATTCCGCTTTATGGGATGAAAGGACTCAGCACACGCGAACAGAGTTCAAACACTTTTCAAAAAGACATGACCGTTGAACTTTCGAAGGGTATGAATAAAATAATGTTTTCGTGCATCAACGAAAAAGGAATAGAATCTTTTAACCAGGCATATGAAGTTAATTATAAAACACCTGAGGCAAAGAATGATCTTTATTTAATTATTGTCAGCTCCTCCGAATACAAGGATGCGCGCATGAATCTGAGGTATGCAGTTAAAGACGGACGGGATATTGCCAAAATGTTTCAGCTAAAGAAAACAGAATACAATCATATTTACATTGACACCTTGTTCAATACAAATGCAACAAAAGATAATGTTATTGAGCTGAAAAGTAAATTATCGAAAAGCAAAGTGGATGACGAAGTAGTTGTGTATGCCTCCGGTCATGGGCTGTTGGATGATAGTCTAGATTTTTATTTTGCTACCTATGACGTGGATTTCAATAAGCCGAATATCAAAGGGCTTCCTTATAATGCGCTGGAGAATTTGTTGGATGGAATACCTGCACGGAAAAAAATACTGATGATAGATGCCTGTCATTCGGGCGAAGTGGATAAAGAAATGCTGGCAGAAAATAAAGATGTGCAGCTTACACTGGATGACGGAAAACGTTGTGGGCTGAAAACTTACACTTACAGAGGTGTGCAGGCAATGGATAATCAGCAGGATATTGGTTTGGTAAATTCGTTTGAGCTGATGCAGGAACTGTTTGCAAACTTAAGCAAGGGTTCCGGAGCAGTGGTTGTTTCGGCTGCTGCCGGAAGTGGTTATGCGCTGGAGTCGCCCGAATGGAACAATGGGGTGTTTACCTATTGCATAATTAACGGGCTTAAGAATAAGTTTGCTGATGCAGATAAGGATGGAATTATCACTATATCGGAGTTACGGAATTATGTTTTAAAGGAGGTGGAGAATATTACCAAAGGTGCGCAAAAACCTACTTCGCGGAGGGATAATTTGAGTTGGGATTTTAAGGTGTGGTGATTTACGAAGTGTGTTCAGTTTGTAAAGTGGAAAGTTTATAAAGTAAATTTTGCGGTATTGAAGGCAAGAGTGATTGTTTTTTCTCTCATGGAATGCAATTAATCTCTTTCTTTAACCACAAAGGGCGCAGAGATTTTACGCAAAGCGCACAGAGGGAGACTGCTCATTAAACTGTGTCAAATTAATAACCTAAATTTGACATTAATATGAAAGAAAAAATTAATTGGGATGAATTCAGCCAAGAGGCAGCTAAACAAATTCGTCAAAGACAATCGCTAACAGGCGAAGGAGGCATATTTACTCCACTGATAAAACAAGTTGTAGAAGCTGCCTTAGAAGGCGAGTTGGAAGATCATTTAAAACAAACTCGAGAATCAGACAGTAACCGACGCAATGGTCATGCGCAAAAAAATCTTAAAAGCTCTTTGGGGAGCTTTGAGATTTTTGCTCCCCGCGACCGTAATGGCAGCTTTGAACCACAAACCATAGAGAAACGTCAAACGCTGCTTCCGGGCGATATAGAGAATAAAATACTAGGACTCTATGGGCTAGGGATGAGTTATAATGACATTCAGAAACACTTATCAGATATGTATGGATTAACCGTAAGTGATGGTGTAATAAATTCCATAACAGATAAAGTTATTCCCGCAATACGTGAATGGCAAAGCAGACCATTAGAACGCCTTTATGCTATCGTTTGGATGGATGCCATACACTTTAAAATTCGTGAAGATGGAAAGGTAATAACGAAAGCTGTTTATACCGTATTAGGTGTAAACATGCAAGGGAAAAAGGAAATTCTTGGTTTATATCTAGGACAAAATGAAAGTGCCACTTTCTGGTTACAAGTATTATCAGATTTA
>Ga0172375_10006814_pt1 | contig 15858 bp, 9 predicted proteins | sample LakKiv1m_FD_114537 | JGI IMG/M metagenome (GOLD analysis project Ga0172375, IMG submission 114537) | Freshwater microbial communities from Kabuno Bay, South-Kivu, Congo - kab_092012_11.1m | ecosystem: Environmental > Aquatic > Freshwater > Lake | place: Democratic Republic of the Congo...
GGAGGCTTGATCCTGATCAGTTTCGGTGTGATATGATGGCCGGAACGCTTGTAGAAGTATTCGAAGATGAAACATACCGCCAGCAACAGACCGGTATAGACGATCGTCAGATAATTGGATCTGGCTTGCTCATAGATAAGTACCCCGAGGGCGATGACCGTCAGGATGAATCCGGTGAGGAACAGGAAATTCTTGCCATTGAGATCCTTCCTGAGCTTATAGGCGGACAAGTTGACGAGGGCGAAGATGAACAGGAATCCGATCGATCCGATGCCGGAGATGTTGGCGAGCGGGATCAGGTTGCCGATCAGAAGCGCAAGGACAGCCGTGATGACGACGCCGATCGGTTCGTTCTTGATGATGACCGTGAATTCATGGGGCAGTTCCGTATCCACAGCCAGCTCATAGTTGATCCGGGAACTGCCGTAGATCGTGGCGTTGATGGCCGAGAAAGTCGAGATCAGTGCGGCGATCACGATCATGATGAAACCGAAATTGCCGAGTACGGGTTTGGCCGCCTCTGCCAAGACGTAGTCCTGGGCGGTCTGGATCAGCGCGTAGGATACGGATCCGACCGTGATGACGGCGATCAGGACATAAAGGCAGATCACGAAGAGCGTGGAATACATGAACGACTTCTTGATGTTTTCCTTCTTGTCGATGTCGGGAGTGATATTGGCGATCAGCTCAAAGCCTTCATAAGCGACGAAGATCAGCATGCCGCCGGCGATGATGGCGACCGAGTTGGGCCAGTTCGATGTTCCTAATTGGAACACATAGTTGGACGAGGTGAGTCCATAGATGCCGATGGCGATGAAAAGCAGGAGGATGACAAGTTTGAAGAGGACCGCCCATTTCTCGATTTCGGCCACCGCCTTGACGCTGAGATAGTTGAGGACGGTCGAGATGATGATCACCAGCGACAGGTAGAAATGATAATTCACCGCCTGGCTGGAAAAGATCTTGAAGAGGTTGGGCGCATATGAGCCGAAGGCCGAGGCATAAAGCGCCAGCATGACGACATAGGATAGCCAGAGGAAGTTGTTGGTTCCCCCGGTGAACACGTTGATGCCGTAGGCCTTGTTCAGATAGCTGCTGGTGCCGCCCTTGGAATTGATGACCTCGGCCAGCTTCGCATAGGAATAAGCCGTGATGATGGCGATGATGCCGGCAATCACGAAAGCCAGCGGCGTGGCACCGGAAGCGCTCGTAACCGCCAGACCGAGAACGGCGAAGATTCCGCCGCCGACCATGCCGCCGATACCGACGGATATGGCCTCGAGCAATTTGACTTTTTTCATATCTTCCCCCACGAAAATGACCTGTTGCTTTGCAGGTTTTTATTATACCACGAACAAAATCATTTATGAATATCACAAAAAGATTTTCTGAAAAGGAAAAGATTCCGCAATAGCGGAATCTCATTTTCATCAATCCGTATTGAAGGCCTGGATCGCATCCAGGACGATCTGGGCGTTTCGCGCATGGGTCACAACACTTGCGTGGTTGTCGGCGCCGATCGGATCGCCATCTTCGCCCACCTGTTTGATCTCGAGAACCACGGTGTAGTAATGCTTCGGATCCAGATCACCGATCGCCGCCTGGGCTTCGGTTCCGTTCTGGGAACCGGTATGGGTCCAGATCACAAGCGCATCAGGATACAACTCATGGAGATAGGAGACGAACTCGGTGACCGCGCCCCTGAACAAAGCCTTGGCTTCGATCAGATCGGTTCCGGACAGCTTGGAGATATAGGCCGAGAAGTCGTTGCCGCCGATATTGACGACGACGACATCGGGAACAAACAACAGGGGGTCATAGGGAATATCGATCAATTCCTCGTTATCATCGATGCCGACGGTGTCGAAAGCGGTCCTGATGTTCACCGTTCCATGGTCATTGGTGGGGTTGTAGCCCCATTTGAGGCCCCAACCGCTGGCCGAGACGAATTGGAAGTCGGCATTCATGCTTCTGGCCACCAGATATCCGAAAGCCTGGAGCGAATCGGAATTGGCGGTGGTGCGGGCCTGTCCCTGTTGGCCGATGTCTCCGTGTCCGGAGATGCCGCTGCCCCCGATGATCAGCACCTTGTAGTCCGGGGCTGAAGAGGGTGGCAAGAGATGACCATCGGTGACGATGGATTTGATCGCGGTTTCCGAATCGATCGGTTCGCTCCTTTTCAGGAAAGTGACCTGATGAACTCCATATTCCAGTCCCTGGACCAAGGTCAGGGTGGTATCCGGTTCGTATGTGGTTATGACGCTGCCTTCGGGAGCGACCTCTTCATCAACGGAGACCAAAAAATATGGCCTCAGATAATTGCTGCCGGAGTTGGTCGCCAACAATTCGATAGACAGTTCGGTGCCGACAAAGGTGACGGTGAAGCCGGTACCGGTATGATAGAAGAACATCTGCTTGCGCTCGGCATCATAGTAGGTTCTTCCGATCCAGCGTACATATTGGGAATCCGTCAGCAGGGTTTCACTGAGCGCGGATACTGAGCTTGCTGTCGATTCATCGGTCGATGCAACCGCGGAAGTCGTACTTGACTCGTCGCACGCGATGAAACTGAAAAGGAAGAGAAGCAATAAATGCGGCAGTAAGAAAAATCTTTGTTTCATATGATCATTCCCATCTGAGACTATTATATCATATCCTGGCCACACCAGTGGCGATAGCAGCCGCTTTCACCGCTTCTGCGACCGCTTTGTGGACCTCCTTGTCGAAGGCGTAGGGAATGATATATCCCGGGTCGAGTAAATTATCCGGAACAAGGTTGGCGATGGCGATCGACGCAGCCTGCATCATCTCATCGTTGATGTCGCTGGCCCTTACGTCAAGGGCGCCACGGAAAACACCGGGGAAAACAAGAACATTGTTGATTTGGTTGGGATCCTTGGAACTGCCGGTACCGACGATGAAACTGCCGGCTTCAAGCGCGTCGTCTCTGGATATTTCCGGAACCGGATTGGCAAGTGGGAAGACAATCGGCAGATGGTTCATGCTTCTGATCATGTCCTTGGTAACGCAATCGGGACCGGAGACACCGATGAAGACATCGGCGCCCACGAACGCATCTTTCAAGGCGCCCTTTTGCAAAGCTCTGTTGGTCCTTCTGGCCATTTGGAGATGAGCGTTGGATAAATTGGGAAGGTCTTCGGATAGTATGCCCTGTCTGTCGCAGACGAGCATGTCCGTTACTCCGAATTTGAGCAGGAAATCGGCGATCGAAAGACCAGCGGCGCCGGCGCCGTTGATGACCACCTTGATCCGGCCGATCTTCTTGTTCGTCAATTTCAGGGCGTTGATCAGGGCGGCGGCGACGACGATCGCCGTTCCGTGCTGGTCATCATGGAAAATGGGGATGTCGCAGACTTCTTTCAGTTTGCGTTCGATTTCGAAACAGCGCGGAGCGGAAATATCTTCGAGATTGATGCCCCCGAAGCTGCCCGCGAGCAGGGAGATCGTCCTCACGATCTCATCGGTATCCTTGGTCCGGAGACAAAGAGGGAAGGCATCGACATCGCCGAAGGTCTTGAACAGGACGCATTTGCCTTCCATGACCGGCATGCCGGCTTCCGGACCGATATCGCCAAGTCCCAGCACGGCGGTTCCGTCGGTGATCACGGCCACTAGGTTCTGTCTTCTGGTATAAATATAGCTCTTTTCCTTGTCTTTTTGGATTTCCAGACATGGTTGAGCGACTCCCGGGGTATAGGCGACGGACAATTCCTTGGAATTTGAGACGCTGACCCGGGGAGTGATCTCGATCTTGCCTCTCAGTTTTTCATGTAGCAGCAGCGATTCTTGTTTGCAATCCATATTATCTACCTCTTGTCTTTATAGGGGGATGTAGGCGACGCTGTTTGTCAGCGTCATCATGATGAAGATCATGCAGGTGACCATCGCTCCGGAATAGACCTTGCCGGTGCGATTGAAGAAATAACGGTTGTAGATCGGAAGGATGAACATCATCGGGATCAGACCGAAGACGATGTTGATATAGAGCCATTCTGTGGTCCAGAATACCGTACCGGTGGCGGCGAACACGGCATATTGGATGACGAGGATCAATACCAGACCGACACTGTTGCCGAGCGCGCCTACCAGGTTGCTCTTGAATTCGCTCCAACCTTCCAGACGCATGGTCATGTTGACGCGGATCGAATTGGAAAGATAGAAGATGAAGAACAGGGGCATGTACATGAGGGCGACGATCAGGTAATTCGTGTTGCCAAGCGGCCTTGCCGAGATGAACATGAAGCGGAAGTCGACGTGGAAGAGATGATAGATCGTGTAATCGAGCGTGTAGAAGGCTGCGAAGACCGTGAGGGCGAAGAGCAGGGTGATTCCCAGTTCCTTGAGTTTGATCTTCAAGGGATCGAGAAGATCCTTGGCCCGGTTCTTCTTGAGAAAATGCATCACGAAGAAGATGATGATGCCTAGCGTACCATTGAATACGGCCCACAGCAAGACCGCATTGGTCATCCGTTCGGGGAAGAACCAGGTCTGGATGCCGTTTTGGGCATCCCAGAACAATACCTGCGCCTCCTTGGCCATCGGCACGAAGATGAAGCAGGCGACCAGGGCGCTGAAGGTGAAGATGGACCAGAACACGATTTTGCCCGATTTCGTGGGCTTGGGTTGGTACTGGGGAACAGGATGGACGATCTTCGAGAAAAACTTCGTCTTGAGTAGGATGCCGCCGAAACCGAAGATGAAAAGCATGGCTCCGACCAGCATCAATCCCTGGAAAGCTTCCTTGACCATGAAAGTCTGGTTGGTGGCGTTGATCGCGAAATTCATGTCGAAAGCGATCTCGAAGAAATTGATCATGTTGGCAGTCGAGGTGTTGTCATAGGGTTGGAAGGCATGCAGGACCTTCTCGTTGTGGACGATCCGCATCGTATAGTCGTAGGGTGATCCATAGAGTTTGTCGATCTGAACGCTAGTGACCGGGCTTTGTGAATTGAGCAGCAAACCGGAGTTGACGAGACGGATGGCTTCCGGAGCGTATTGCATGTCGGCGTCGAGATAGACGTCGGAAGCTGCGTTTTCGTTCCGGTAGGCACCTTCGTCATAATAAGCGTATGACATGCCGATATTGCTGCGGATGCTCGACAGGACGCTGTCGGTAAGGGTGAGAACATAACCGGATATGTAGATGGCTGCCAGTTTCGAAGCCGGAACGGTGCCATCGATGGCTTCCGTGCCGAAATAGGCTGCGGACCTGATGGCTGCGTTTCCACCGGCAGAATGTCCGGCGGCACCGATTCTGGTCTTGTCGATATAGTTGATATTGGGCGTGTCATAAAGATACTCGACCATCGGAATGACGCCATAACCTTCGGTTGTGGCAGCTTGTGTCGACATCGAGGCTGATGAGTCGCCTTGGGCATACGGGTCGATATCGACGACTACGATGCCTCTCCGGGCCAACTCCAAAGCCATGTTGGTCTGGGTTTCCTTGGTACGCTGGAATCCCGGACAGACGACAACAACGGGAGCCTTGTTGTTTTCCGTTGCCGTCACCGGCTTGTAGAGGTCAGCTACGATCCATTGTCCGTTCTGGGTCGGGACTGTGATTTCCGTTACTTCGATTTTTCCGAAATCCGTCAGTAAAAGTGAAGAAAACAGGGTGCCAATCGCTATCAGCATGAAGGCAATCAAAAGCAACCTTGTTTCTTTGGAGAAAGACCGGAACTTTCGGAAAAAAGCGAATCTTTTCTTGGCAGATTCTGATTGCGCCATGAGATCCTCCTAAATATTTATTAATCGTTTTCCAGGTTCAATATAACATCTTTCCCCATAAATTTACACTATGCAGATTTTAGTGAATCATAATTTCTGTTTATAGTTGAAAAGGTTTTCAACTTGTGATACACTTTGCTTCTGAAGGAGGAATGTCAGATGAAATTCCTGCAAATGGTCTATTTCCGCGAAGTGTGCAAATTGAACAATATAACCAAGGCATCCAAATCGCTTTTCGTGTCCCAGCCGGCGATTTCCTCATCCATCAAGGAACTGGAAAAAGAATTCGGCGTCCAGCTTTTCCATCGTAACAACAATAAATTGGTCCTGACTCCGGAAGGGGAATATTTCAATGCCCAAGTCGAGAAAATCCTCGAAAGCGTGGAGAAACTGACGGAGAAAATGAAGGATCTCGGGCAGAATCACAATCGGATCAAAATCGGCGTTCCGCCGATGATCGGTATCTTCATGTTCCCGGAAATCTTCAATGCCTTCAAGGCGAAATATCCGAAAATCATGATCGAAATCTTCGAATCAGGTTCCCTCGAAATCAGACATTATGTGATGGATGACATCGTCGATCTGGCGATTGGCATCATAGATGATGCCATGACCAGCCAGTTCCATACCGAAAAGATCTATGAGACCGAGCTGGTGTTCTGTGTGAGCAGTAACCATCACCTTAACGGCAAGGACAGGATTTCCTTCGAGATGTTGGCGGACGAATCGATCATCCTGATGAAGGCCGACTCGTTCCAAAATCCGAAAATCAAGGAAAGATTCGCCGGAATCGGCATCACGCCCAACATCCTGCTCTACTCGTCCCAGCTTTATACGATCAAGAAATTCCTCGAGTACGGCAACTGCGGCGCCTTCATGTTCAAGGAGATCGCCGACACCGATTCCGACCTGGTTTCGATTCCGTTCAGAGACCCGATCAAGATCGATATCGGCATGATCTGGAAGAGTCATACGATCCTGTATAAGGAAACCGAAGAGTTCATCAGTTTTGTAAAAGATGAATACAGAGCCCATAAATAATACTTATAGCAAAAGCCGGATAATCCGGTTTTTCTTTTTTTAGGGAGATTATAAATAAAATCAATGGAACGATAAAATAATGATAATTGACTGTCATGCTGAAGCATGATATTTTTTGACTATCAAAGATAGCGCTTTCGCTGCACTTAAAGGAGACTCAAATATGAAAAAAACCCCTTCATTCCGACTGTTTCTAGTGATGTTGCTGCCGGTGTTTTTCAGCTTTTTTGTACTTACGGGCTGCACTCAGGAAACAACCACCGCCATCACCTATACAGTATCCTTCGATTCCAATGGCGGTTCGGAAGTGGCATCCGTCCAGGTCGAATATGGTCGCAAAATCACCGCTTCGATGACGGACCCGACCAAGGATGACAGTTCCGAATTCGTTGGCTGGTTCAAGGACAACGACACTTTCCTTATTCCATGGAATTTCGCCGTCGACATCGTGACCAGCGATGTGACCCTCTATGCAAAATGGATCACAGTCCAGGCTTTCCCGACCGAAGTCACGATGACAGACGATCCGTTTTCCAGTTCGCTGACATGGGTTCAGGGCAATCTCTCCGATGAATCCTCATTGACGATCACCTTCTATCCCGGGACTCCGGCCACGAGACAGGAGATCCAATATGATGAGGATGGTGCAGAAATCACGGTCACCATCGAATATTATGAGTATCCTGATACCGGAACCCAGTATGTTGGAACGATCACCAAACTGAACGACACTTCGGTGACCTGGAGTTCCGATACGGAAATCCCTGGCGGCGTCTATCAGATCAAGATCGAAACCTCCGGTCAGGATGACGTGGTGGTCCCAGACCTTTACTTCAAAGGTTCTGGCACCGAAACCAATCCTTATTTATTATATGAGTCGGACGACATGCAATATCTTTCCACAACCGATGCTGTAGGCGAGGGCGAGTTCTACAAGGTTGCCCATATATTCTCCCATGAAGTAGCCTATGCCGAAATCGAAGGCAACACCTTCCTTGGCGATTTCGATGGCAACGGACTCACCGTCACCGTTTCCGGCAACGCCGGAATGTTCTATGAACTTGGTGCCGATGCCCATGTCCATGATCTGACGATTGCAGGCACGATCACCAGCGCTTCGGTCGCGACTCTCGGTGGCCTGGCCATCATCAACAATGGTCTGATCGAGAATGTCACGTCGAGGACGGCGATCACCTCGTCGGCGGGAACGGTAGGCGATCCTGAAACCAAAGATCTTGGCGGCGCCGGCGGCATCGTCGGCATCAACCAGGAAGACGGCATCATCCAAAGCTCCACCTTCATCGGCAGTTCCAGTTCCGATGGCGTGATCAAGTCCTATATCGGTGGTGGTGGTATCGCCAGCATCAACTATGGTTTGATCGATGATTGCACGAACATGGGTGTCCTTGGAGCCTACAACTCGGTCGAAAGCGGCAAAAGCATGTCCAACTACAGCTATATGGGCGGCATCGCCGGTTTCAACTATGGAACGATCTCCAAGTCCCGGACGACATCAACCGGAAAACTGCTCGGTCAACGTTATTACAACAACGGTGAACCGACAGATACTTCCAACAACCGCGTGATCGGCGGCATCGTGGGCTACAACGCCGCCGGAGCCGTTGTCACCGAAAGCTTCTTCAACGGTATCCGCGTCCATGGCGACCAATATGTCGGCGGGATTGCCGGAATCAACGCCGGAACGATCAGCTACAACTATACCGGAGCCAGATACTACACTTCGACGGAAACCAGGTCGTATGTCGCCGGAAGACTCAATGTCGGCGGCATCGCCGGAGCTCTCGAAGGCGACGGCGTCGTGACCAACTGCTACAATGCGGCCAATGTCTACGCCTATGACGATCTTCCCTATGCCATCGCCGCCACAGCCACGGACTCGGTATATCTCTATGTCAACCATGACCTTCGCGCCACCGGTGAGCAAACAAACGGAAATGCGTCGACCGACAATCCCGTCGCTCCCGAAGGAACCGGAAACATCATGGAAAACAACACGCCGCTTGCAACCGGCGACGGCGTCTATTACAAGCTTCCGGCAGTATATGCTTCCGTTCTTGGAGACAAGTTCGTCGCCTCGAACGACGAAACCCTGCTGGTCTGGCAAGTAGCCTAAAAATACGCTAGAACTATAAAAAATAGAAAATATAAAGGAGAAAAATGATGAAACGCAAAATCTTTTTGTTACTGCTTCCTTTCCTTGCTTTTGTCATCATCGGTCTTTTCGGGTGTAACCAGGAAACCACCACTGCGACCACTGTGACCACTACTACGACTACCACAACGACGCAGCAGACAACTGGTACCACCGGAACGACTACGGGAACCGCGACGACCACGGTCCCGACCGGACAATCGGTCACCGTCGTTTTCGAAACGAATGACGGAACTGAAGTCGCTTCGCAGACTCTTGATGTCGGCGACACGCTGCAAAGCGTCTCGACGACAAGGGAAGATTTCGCCTTTGTCGGCTGGTACACCGATTCCGCACTGGAAAATGAGTGGGATCTGGCTACAGACCAAGTCGAAGGCAACATGACCCTCTATGCAAAATGGGAATTCACCTATGTCATCCTTGGAACCGGTACGGAAGCTGATCCATATCTGATTTCCACCGCCAAGGATCTGGATGTTGTCAGAAACGGCGAATTCGTCTATCAGGATGAGGCTTACTTCCTGCAGACGGCCGATCTGGTGATCGAAACCACCTTCGCGGACATTGACGGCGTCGTCTTCGCCGGCAACTTTGATGGCAACGCCTTCACGATCACCGTCACCGGTGATTCCGGAGTCTTCTATGAAAACGGCGGGAACATCGACAATGTCGTGCTTTATGGCGACATCGAGACCGAAACCGTCGACTCGATCGGTATGCTCGCCAACTACAACAGCGGCACGATCACGAATGTCCAGGCATTGGGCGAAGGCATCAGAAGCCTGGTCGGAACCGTCGGAACGATGACTCCCGAACTCGGTGGAGCCGGCGCCATTGTCGGAACCAACCTCGTTTCCGGACTGATCGAATCCAGTTCCAGTGACACCAACGTACAAGCCAGGGTTGGCGGCGGCGGTATCGTCGGCAACAACCAGGGCACCATCAGACTGGCTTCCGCCTGGGGCACAGTCGGTGAAAAAGAAGTAATCTACATCAGCGAAGCCGAAAAATCGGTTCCGAAATTCTCCTATATGGGTGGAATCGCGGGCTTCAACAGCGGCCTTGTGGAACAATCACAGAACCGCGGCCGTGTCTTCGCTCAAAGAGCCGGAAACTCTCCGGATGATCCAACCAACTCCAACAAGGTCTTCGGCGGCATCGTCGGCTACAATACGGCCGACGGCACCGTGACCGAGTGCTACAACGCCTATGGAACCGCCGGAGCCACCGTACATGCCGACCGGATCGTCGGCGGTATTGTCGGACAGAACTTCGGTATTGTATCCTATTCCTACAGCCCGGCCAACATCGGTGCCAGAGCCAATCTGGGCGGTATTGTCGGTCTTCAGGACGAATCCGAAACTTCCGTGGCCTCCGTATCCTTCAGTTGGAGCAACTCCAACTTCCGTTCGGACGGCAATGAAACCGACGAAATCGCCGCCTTCAATTCGGCCGATGTCGTCAACTGGTACAATGTCGCCAAGAATTGCGATTATTGCTACTACCATGGCACCCGTGGCATGGCCCCGACAGGCGAAGGCAACATGGAAGGTGCTTCCGTTACCCAGGATCTGACTTCGGTTCTCAACTACGGTCTGGCCTCGGGAGAAGAGAAATGGGTCGTAACCAACGGTTCATCCTCAGGCAATGCCAAGACCAAACTCGTCTGGCAGAAGGCGACCATGACCTTCGATGTCGATGGCGTCGAAACGGCGGTCACCGTACAGATGGGCGATACGCCCGCATTCCCGGGGACTCCGGAAAAGGCCGGCTATACGTTTGTTGAATGGCGTACCGACCTCGGCGACGGACAAACCGTCTGGAATGGCGGCGGCATCACCTCGAACGGCAAGGTCTATGCCTATTTCGAACTCACCACTTTTGAAATCACCTATGTGTTGCTTGGTGGCACCAACAGCGAGAACAATCCCGCCACCTACACTTATCTCACACCGACGATCACCTTGGAACCTGCCACCAGAAACGGTTGTACTTTCCTAGGCTGGGTTGATGATTCAGAAAATACCGTCACCCAGATCGAACTTAATTCCGTCGGCAACAAGACCCTCTATGCCAGTTGGCAGATCGATGTTGCCTATGTAACCTTGCAATTCGCAACCCTTGACTGGCCGGCGCAAACCGTACTCGACTATGCCGGTGAATCCTTCACCCTGATCGCTCCGGAAAAACCGGGATTCGAATTCCTCGGTTGGAGTCTCGATGGCACGACAGTCGCCTTCACAGCCGACCAAGTCGTCACCTATGCGGACATGAATGCCTATGCGGTCGAAGGCGTTGTCACCTTGACGCCTCTCTTCCAGGAGATCTTCAACTATACCGTTCAGTTTGACGCCAACGGCGCTCTGGGCACAATGGATGATCAGATCTTCCAGACCGGCAAGGCTCAGACCTTGACCGCCAATGCCTTTACGGCCGACAGCTACCAGTTCATGGGCTGGGAATACAACGGTATCCTCTATTCCGATCAGGAATCGGTTACCGATCTCGCCCTCTCAGGTGAGACGGCTGTGCTTGTCGCCCAGTGGGTCGGCGGAGCCAACATCGTCCTTAACGGAGATTTTTCCAACAGCGATACCTTCACGACGACAGATGACAAGACTTATTCGGCTGTCGGTTGGAATGTTTACCGGAACGGTACCACCAATGTTCCCCAGTTGGCAGTCGCAATCACCGATGGCGCCCTCGTGGTCGATTCGGAGATCGCTACCGGTGCGAAAGCATTGAACTTCTATGCCTATACCCAGGTCGATCTGACCGGGATCGCGGTCGGTGACTATTTCTATGTGACCTTCGACGCCTCTGTCGATGTCGACACCTACAACATCATCGGCGTGTATCTGCGTGCCAGAGCCGTAGGCTCCACAACCTTCAAGACGGCTGCGGCCTTGCAGACATTCGATGCCCTCTCGACCTCACTCAACACCTTCTCCACCATTATGCCGGTCGATACGATCTATGATGGCTATGAATACTTCCTGTTGATTACGCTTGGCACCCCCGACGGAGGCATTGCCGGACTCTACACCTTTACGATCGACAACGTATCCTTGCACAAACTGGGATCGGTCAGCTGACAGGTCCTCAATCAGTATCCTCATCAAGCGGCAGGCATCCGTCCTGCCGCTTTTCCTTTCGGTATTTGACAACCGGGAGGCAATCATCTAAAATATAAATGAAAAGCGAATCGGGGGCAGGAAGATGAAGAAGAAATATCTGGTCATGTTGATGGTAATCACGATTTTCGTCTCGGCGCCGGCGACTTTTTTCCTGATCTTGTTCGACAAGCCCGGCGAGGTCGGATCGTTCGCGAATCTCGATGCCGGATCCGGGTACCATTACGACCTTTATGTCCCGGATTCATATTCGCCATGGCACAAGACAGCGCTTCTGGTCATGCTGCATGGAGGAAACCAGGATGCGGAGGAATTCGCCTTGACAACCGGAATGAACCGGATCGCGGACAAATATGGATTCATCGTCTTGTATCCCGAACAGTCACTTGCGGAAAATCCGTTGGGATATTGGAATTGGTTTCTCACGGAAAATCAGCTCCGGGGTGGACCCGAGACGGGAAGGATCGCTTCGATGATCGATATGGTGACCGACCTTTACCGGATCGACAGGAAGCGTATCTATGCCGCCGGCTTGTCCGCCGGGGCGGCGATGGCCCTGAACCTTGGCGTGTGCTACCCCGATCTGATCCAGGGGGTCGCCATGGCTTCAGGTGTCGCCTATGGAGTGGCCGATTCGGTCGCATCCGCATATGAAGCCATGGATGGCAATCTTCCCGATTTGGAAACAACGGCTTATCAGGCCTATATTAACATGCCGGAAAAGTACCGTCATCAGCTCAAGGTGCTGATTTTCCAGGGCGACGCCGATGAAAGGGTCGATTACGGCAATGCCGAATACCTTGCTTTCCAGATCGGAAGCATCAACGATCTCATCGACGACGGAACCCTAAACGCCAGTTTTCCCGCAACACCGATTTCGGTCACCGAAATCGACGATGATTCAGTAAAACCGTATGTGAAGACCGTATACAGGCATGCCGACGGAGACGAACTGATCGCGGAATATCTGGTCGAAGGCATGGCACACGCCTGGTCGGGAGGCCCAATAGAGGCATCCTATACCGATCTGGACGGGCCCGGCATGTCGGAGACGATCTGCGAATACTTCGGTTTGACAGGCTGAAACCAAAAAGCGGACCTTGGGGTCAGCTTCCTTTCATATATTTGCGAATTCACTTGCTTTTGTTTCCGGGCCGTGATATCATCATCTACGATATTGTTTGAACATCAAAGCATATAGAGGGGAACAGAAAATGAAAAAGAGTCTGCTTGTAGTTCTTGTCATCGCCATCGTCTCATTCATCGTCAGTTTGTTCGTATTGTATACGCCGATTCCCAGCAATGATCCCGATGGGTTCAGTGCCGTCCGGGCGGCGTCCTATATCGAGGCGTTCTCGCGGGAACCGCATTCGGTCTACGATCCCGAAGCCCACGAGGATGTCCGGGTGTACCTTGAAGACACGCTCAAAGGCTTTGTCGGCGACGCGAATGTCACCGAAATGGATTATCCCGCTTCCCAGGTGGGGGATGATGTCGCCTATGACATCAGAAACCTCCTGGCGGTCATTCCCGGGACCTCATCATCCGGAGTGCTGTTGGTCGCCCATTACGACTCCCGTGGCCATATCGGCAGAAATGGGGAACTTGGGCGTTCCTATGGCGCCGCCGATGACGGTTACGGAATCGCCACCCTGCTTGAGATAGCGAGACTCTACTCCGAAAGGAGCGGCCTTGTGAATTCGATCTATCTGTTGGCGACGGATGGTGAGGAGACAGGGCTTTACGGTGCCTCGTTGGCAGCACAGGAAGACTTCATGGATAATATCGGCCTCGTCATCAATCTTGAAGCTAGGGGTGTCGACGGAGCCGCCTACATGTTCGAGACCAGCACCGACAACAACAAGTTGATCGATTTCTACAAAAACGCGGAACTGCCGGTAGCCTATAGTCTGGCGACAGCTGTCTATACGGTGATGCCGAATCTCACCGATTTCACGGAATTCCTGGCCATCGGCAAGCAAGGACTGAATTTTGCAGTGCTTAAGGGCCTCTATAACTATCATACTCCTTTCGACAACTATACGGCGATCGACCTAAGCTCGATCCAGCACTACGGCAGCCAGATCGTTCCTCTGGTCGAGGAATTCGTCACCGATTCCGCCTATTCCGACGTCAATTATTTCCAGGGCACGACCGATGATATCTTCTTCACGATCCTTCCCGGTGTCTTCATCACCTATTCGGAAACCTTGGGAACGGTCCTCAATATTGTCACCCTGGTGCTGTTTTTGGCCCTGGTGGTCTATCTGGTCTGGAAAAAGGAAACAACCGTCAAAGCGTTTTTCAAGTATTTGGGACTGCTGTTCGCAGCCATTGTCGTTTTCGCTGTCCTGGGGCTTTACATCAGTAAACTCATCGCCTGGTTGGGTGGCACCACCTGGTCCCTCACCTATGTGAGGATGACCGGCTCGGAGATTCCCACCCTGGTGATATTGCTCGGGTGTATCCTGTTCTTCGGCTGGTTGTTGAAAAGCAAGACGGCCAAGACCGATTACAAGGCCGTGATGCTGGCGGGAATCTTCGTCAACCTCCTGTTGGCGCTTGTGACCGGTTTCGTCCTCTCGGGAGCCTCATTCCTGTTCTTCGTGCCCGCCTTCTTCGGAGTGATAAGCCTGATTGTCATCTCGTTCGTCAAAAACAGGATCGTCCGTCATGTCGCCCTGAGCCAGAACATCATCTGGAACATGCTCTTGCTTGTGCCCTTGCTTTTCTCGCTGTTCCTCGCCCTGACGGTCGGCGGATTGCTGGCGTTGCTCGTAATCCTCATCATCAACATCAGCATCGTGCTGCCTTCGGTTTTCCTGCAACTTGATGTGTAGGAGTTAAGAATACATAGTAGTTATATCCATTATGTCATCGATATGTCCCCGGAAAGGTTGTTTCCGGGGATTTTTTTCCTTCTGCGGACTCGATGAAAATCTGTTTTGTTACAATCTAAATTAAAATTGATGCATGATTGCGGGCGAAGGTCTGCAAAGAGCCGTTTCTTGCGATGATTTCCTTTGGGAGCCTTGACCATCTCCTGAGAAAATGATACACTTTTCATCAAAAGAGAGGTGTATAGAATATGAGTTTGAAAGCGAACTTCAACAAGGAAAAAAGCACTCTGATGCAGAACAAAAAGCCGTATGAGGCAGCGGCCTTCATTATCTTCGCGGTCTGTTTCCTGCAACAGGTGGCGGTACTGCTTTACCGGATCATCGACTTTTTCGTGGACATTGCCAAGTTCGGTGCCGGATCGGCCTTCTTCTCCACCACAGGGCTGACGACCCCGGCCTTTTTCGCCCGGATCGTCGCCTTCGACACGTCCAAGGTGATCTTCCTGATCATCGCCATCCTGGCCCTCGTGCTCTGGTACTATCTGATCTATGTGTTCGTGTTCCGTTACAGCAGCCGGCATGGATATGCCAAATGGACCTGGACGGCACTGGTCGTCTTCGGACCGACCCTGTTCCTGATCCCGCCCTACATCATCTACGCCGCCTATGTGTTCCGTCCCTATCTGTTCCGCTTCATCAAGCGTGCGGTGCAAGAGTACAAGGAGTTCGACAAGGACAAGCCGATGCCCGAGGAGCAAGAAGAAGTAAAGTCCTGAATTGTTCTCGTCAGTCAAAAAAAGGGGCTGTAATGAAATAAAGCCTCACAAATAGCGTAAAGAAAAACCACTCTGGAGACCAGGGTGGTTTTTTGGTATAATATGAGTATGTCAAGTACACAATTACACCAAGAGTATTATAA
>Ga0172375_10006815_pt1 | contig 15857 bp, 12 predicted proteins | sample LakKiv1m_FD_114537 | JGI IMG/M metagenome (GOLD analysis project Ga0172375, IMG submission 114537) | Freshwater microbial communities from Kabuno Bay, South-Kivu, Congo - kab_092012_11.1m | ecosystem: Environmental > Aquatic > Freshwater > Lake | place: Democratic Republic of the Congo...
AATCAGTGGAGGTAGTAGCTAATATAGAGCTGCCTACGGAGGTCCCTTCGGTAAAGTTACACGGCGCAGAGGGAATAGGTCTTTACCGTACCGAATTTTTTTATATGAATAAAAAAGGCCTCCCTTCCGAAGAAGAGCATTATCAGGCCTATAAATATGTGGCTGAAGAGATGAACCCTAATCCGGTGGTTATTCGTACCCTGGATTTAGGGGGAGACAAGTACTTATCGCAATTTGAAATACCCAGCGAAATGGAGCCTTTCTTGGGGTGGCGGGCAATACGTTTCTGCCTGGCAAGGCCTGAGATATTCAAAGTGCAGTTAAGGGCGATCCTTCGGGCCTCGGTACACGGAAACCTGCGGCTTATGTACCCGATGATCTCAGGCCGCGAAGAATTACGCCAGGCGAATATGATACTCCAGGAGGCAAAGGAGGAGCTAAGAAAACAGGGCCTGCCCTTTAACAACGATCTTGAGGTAGGGGTAATGATAGAGGTTCCTTCTGCGGCGATAACCGCGGACCTCCTGGCCTCGGAGGCTGATTTCTTCAGTATCGGCAGCAATGACCTTATTCAATATTCATTGGCAGTAGACCGTACCAACGAGAAGGTGGCGTATCTTTACGAACCTACGCACCCGGCAGTGCTTAGGATGATTAAAAACATAATCGAGGCAGCGCACAACGCCGGTATCCGGGTGGGGGTATGCGGAGAGATGTCCAGCGAACCATCGCTTATTTTAATCCTCATAGGACTAGGTCTGGATGAGTTTAGTATGCCGCCTTCTTCTATCCCTGAAGTAAAATATATAATCCGCTCGATGTCTCTTAAGGAGGCACAACATATCGCCCAGCAGGCGCTTAAGCTTTCCACGGGCAAAGAAGTAGAGGAGTTCAGTCAGTTAAAGTTAAGAGAGATTTTAAGATGAGTTGTGTATCGAGAAAATGCGTAAAACAAAATTGAATCTTGAGTCTATTAAGTTTCTTGATAAAGCTGATATGCTGGGCCTGCTCTTGGATTTTCCTTCTCAGTGCAGTGCAGCCAAAGAAATAGCCAGGCAGGCGAGGATATCTTTCGAAAGAAGGGATTTCAGCAAGATTGTCTTTGCGGGCCTGGGCGGTTCAGCAATAGGGGCTGACCTGGTACGTTCTTATCTTTACTTCGAAAGTAAGTTGCCTATTACCGTCTATCGCGAGTATGAACTGCCGGCCTGGGCGGATAGTTCAACTTTGGTTTTTATCGCCAGCTACTCCGGTAATACCGAGGAGACCTTAAGCGCTTATAAACAGGCCAGGCAGAAAGGCTCGTCCATAATCGTTATTTCTTCGGGCGGCAAATTAAAGGAATGGTCGCTTGGGGATCGAGTTACTTTTATCGAGATACCGCAAGGGATTCCTCCCAGGTGCGCCCTGGGCTATTTAAGCGTTATCCCTCTTTGTATATTAGTCCGTCTCGGTCTTATTAAAGACGCGGAACCTGACATAAACCAGGCAATCGCAGTACTTCGGGAACTAAGGGATAAGAGCCTTAATCCTAAGATAGGGCAGAAAGACAATGCATCCAAGGCCCTGGCTGTAAAACTCTTCAATAAAATTCCGGTTATTTATTCCGGCTCGGTGCATTTTGATGTAACTGCTACTAGGTTACGCTGCCAGCTTAACGAGAATTCCAAGGCCATGGCTTCTAGCCATCTCTTTCCGGAGATGAATCACAATGAGATCGTAGGTTGGCAGAACCCTAAGAAATTATTTAAGGGGCTGGTCGTGCTTATGCTGCGGGATAAGGGGATGCATCCGAGAATAGCAGCCAGGATGGATATTACCCGCGATATCCTGGGCAAAGAAGCTATCACAGTAGTAGAGATTTGGTCCAGGGGAGAAGGGTTGCTAAGCCGGATATTTTCTTTGATATATATAGGAGACTTCGCTTCTTACTACCTGGCTATACTTTATGGCATCGATCCTACGCCCGTAGACAGGGTTACTTATTTAAAAAACCAGCTGGCAAAGAGTTAACGGGGGGGCTTTAAGAAATAATGAAGGCATTAATATTGGCAGCAGGTTACGCCACCAGGCTTTATCCTTTGACCAAGGAATACCCTAAGCCCCTGCTTAAGGTGAGAAATAAACCTATTATAAATTACATCGTAGATAAACTGGATAAGATAGGTTCAATCGATGAGATCATCGTAGTCACTAATAGTAAATTCATCGGCCGTTTCAAGAAATGGAAATCCGGATTTAAAACCTCCAAGCGCATAACACTGGTGAATGACCTGACCAGAAATCAGTCAACCAGGCTCGGGGCAATAGGCGACCTGAATTTTTCCGTTACCAAGAAGCGCATTAAGGATAACCTTCTGGTTATAGGCGGGGATAATATTTTTGACGGCAGTTTGGATAAGTTCCTGTTCTTTAGCAGCTCTAAAGCAAGCAGTCCTGTCATAGGTGCTTATGACATGAAGGATATACGCCAGGCCAGGCATTACGGGGTGATTAAACTGGATAGGCAAAAAAGGATTTTAGATTTCCAGGAAAAGCCTAAAGATCCAAAGACTACCCTGGTTGCTATGTGCCTGTATTATTTTCCCAAAGATAAGCTTTGCCTGATGGGGGAATATATGAAGAGCAAGAAGAAAGAGAATGATGCTACGGGCTTGTATATAGATTGGTTAAGAAAGAGGGTTGTGGTTTACGGTTTTGTATTTAACGGGCGTTGGTATGATATAGGGAATCATAAATTTTACAATCAGGCGAAAGAGGCATTTTAACAACAAGAGGAGGGGAGTTATGGCTTTACGTAAATATTTCTTTACTTCAGAATCAGTGGGAGAGGGGCACCCGGATAAGGTCTGCGACCAGATATCCGATTCTGTGCTTGACGAGGTCTTGCGGAATGATAAACACCCGGAGAAAAGCAGGGTAGCCTGCGAGACCTATGTAACTATGGGGCTTTTGATTGTGGGCGGTGAGATTACCACTGATGCCTACATCGATCTGCAAAAGATGGCACGCAGGATCATCAGGGATATAGGTTATACGCATCCCAAGTACGGATTTGATTACGAGACCTGTGCCATCGTAAACACTATAAACAGGCAGTCTTCTAATATCGCCCAGGGTGTTAATGTCGGAGGGGCAGGGGACCAGGGGATTATGTTCGGATACGCTTGCAGGGAGACCAAAGAACTCATGCCTTTACCGATAACCTTAGCGCATCAATTAGTCAGGCGTATGGCCCAGGTGCGCAGGGAAAATATATTAAAGTATCTGGGTCCTGACTGTAAATCCCAGGTGACCGTTGAATATGATAACGGAAAACCTACGCGCGTGGATTCCGTGGTGCTTGCCTGTCAGCATACAGAAGACGTTGTGGATAAAACCGGAAAACATATGATCCCAAGAGCGCGCCAGGAGCTGATCGAGACTGTTGCCAGGCCGGTATTGAAACATATGATTGATAAGGATACAAAGTATTATGTTAATCAGACTGGTATATTTGTTGTCGGAGGGCCGCAATCCGATACCGGGATGACCGGCAGAAAGATCATTGTAGATACCTATGGAGGGACAGTCCCGCACGGCGGAGGGGCCTTCTCAGGTAAAGACCCTACTAAGGTAGATCGTTCCGCAGCGTATATGTGCCGTTATATCGCCAAGAATATAGTAGCTGCCGGGTTAGCGGATAAATTCCTGGTGCAGCTTTCATACGTGATCGGCCATGCCGAGCCGCTATCTATCTTTGTGGATACCTATGGCACGGGTAAGCTTTCCGATAAAGAGTTTGTAAAGCTCATCCGGGAGAACTTCGATCTCACTCCTCGGGGCATTATTAAATCGCTAAGCTTGCTGCGTCCCATATATCTCAAGACCGCCTGCTATGGACATTTCGGCAGGACGGAGCCGGAGTTTAGCTGGGAGAAAACGGATAAGGCAGTGATTTTAAAAAGACGGTCAGCGAAACTATAAATCAAGGGAGCTTTAATGAATTATGACGTCAAAGATCTTAGATTAGCTAAAAAAGGAGCGCTCAGGATTGAGTGGGCGCGTAATAATATGCCGGTGCTGGGTCTGGTAGCCAGGCGTTTTAAGAAAGAGCGGCCGCTTGCAGGCTTGAAAGTAGCCTGCTGCCTGCATGTGACTACCGAGACAGCGGTGCTAGCCGAGGTATTAAAGGCAGGAGGGGCTAAGATAGTAGTATGTGCCTCTAACCCCCTTTCCACGCAGGATGATGTAGCAGCCTCTTTAGTCAAGAATCTAAAAGTCCCGACCTTCTCGATAAAAGGAGAAGATACCAAGACTTACTATAAGCATATAAAGGCTGCGCTGGCAGTTAAGCCGGAGATTACTATGGATGACGGCGCAGACCTGGTGAGCACCATACATCAGCGTGATTTTTCTGTGCACGGCAATATTATCGGCGGCACCGAAGAGACGACTACCGGAGTAATCAGGTTAAGGGCTTTAGCTAACCAGGGCAAACTGCGGTATCCTATTATTGCAGTTAACGACGCGGCAACTAAACATCTTTTTGATAACCGTTACGGCACAGGGCAATCTACGGTAGACGGGGTGATCAGGGCTACCAACAAGCTCCTGGCAGGTGCTGCGTTTGTGGTTTGTGGTTACGGCTGGTGCGGCAGGGGCGTTGCGATGCGGGCAAAGGGTATGGCCTCCAGAGTTATCGTGGTAGAAGTAGATCCCCTGCGTGCGCTTGAGGCAACCATGGATGGATACGAGGTTACGACTATAAAAGAGGCCAGCAAAATCGGAGATGTGTTTGTGACTACTACCGGAGATACCAGCGTAATCCGCAGAGAACATTTTCTCTTGATGAAGGATGGCGCGATTGTGGCTAACTCCGGGCATTTTAACGTAGAGCTGGATATCCCGGCATTAGCCTCTTTAAGCAGGAAGAACAGATACATACGCGAGTTTGTCCAGGAGTATACCTTAAAATCAGGACGCAGGGTCTATGTCTTGGGGGAGGGGCGCCTGGTTAACCTCGCAGCTGCCGAGGGACATCCTGCGCAGGTAATGGATATGTCTTTTGCTAACCAGGCCTTGAGTGCAGAGTATATTGCTAAGAATTACCGCAAACTTAAGCAAGATGTCTATAAGGTGCCGGAGGCAATCGACAGGAATATAGCTGATTTAAAATTAAGATCCATGGGTATAAAAATAGACAGTTTGACTAAAGAGCAGAAAAAATACCTGGCCAGCTGGGAAATAGGCACATGAAGCGAATAGGCGTATTGACCTCAGGCGGAGACGCCTCGGGGATGAATGCGGCTATCAGGTCGGTGGTGCGTTACGCCGTGTATAATAAATTAGAGGTCGTCGGTATATTCCGGGGTTATGCCGGCCTGATCAATGAGGAGCTGAAAGTTTTAGACCACCGCTCGGTTTCTAATATCATCAACCGCGGCGGCACGATCTTAAAGACTGCGCGCTCTCAGGAATTCTTAACCGAAGAAGGACAGGCCAGGGCAGTCCAGGTAATAAAGAATAATAAAATAGAGGGGCTGGTTTTAATCGGGGGTGACGGTACCTATAGGGGAGGTGTAGCGCTGAGTAGAAAATGGTCAATACCCTGTATAGGCGTGCCCGGCACCATCGACAATGATATTAACGGCACAGATTCCACTATAGGTTCAGATACCGCAGTCAATACCGCCCTGGAGGCAATAGACAAGATCAGGGATACCGCTACTTCCATGGAGCGCATCTTTGTTGTAGAGGTGATGGGCAGGGAATCCGGTTTTATCGCTTTGCAGGTTGCGGTAAGCGGAGGCGCTGAGGACGTGCTCCTGCCGGAGAAGAGATTTGACCTACGCCAGATGTGCCATGAAATAGTGGAAGGGAATATCCGCGGCAAGATCAGCTGGATTATTATTGTAGCCGAAGGAGCCGGCAAGGCCGAAGATATCGCCAATAAGATCACCGATATGACCAGCCTTGAGACGCGGGTGGTAGTTTTGGGGCACGTGCAAAGAGGAGGCTCACCTACCTCCAGGGACAGAATTCTTGCTACCCTTCTGGGCGCAGAGGCAGTAAAACTTTTAATTAAGGGCGAATCAGAAAAGGCTGTCGGAGTAATCTCAGATAATATAAACGTAGTGGATTTGGAGTTTGCAGCAACTAAAAAAGAGCTGAAGGTGGATAGTCTGTATAACTTGGTTAAAGTCCTGACTTAGGAAGGAGAGTTTTAAAATGGGCAGAAAGCCTTTGGATATTGAAAAAATAGCGCTGGATTTGATAATGGCTGATGACGCCGGTATCAAAAAAAGCATAGCCAAAAAGATTCACGACCTTGCTTATAAAAAAGGGATTTATCTTTCCAGTATTCATGAGTTTTATATGGCTCGCGGCAGAGGAGAATTTTCCGGTTTTACCGTTCCGGCGATAAATTTAAGAAGCATGACCTATGACCTGGCCCGCGCAATATTCAGGGTAGCCAAGAGGAATAACTCCGGGGCCTTTATCTTTGAGATTGCTAAGTCCGAGATGGGCTATACTGCTCAAGCCCCGGTAGAGTATGCGGCAGTGATTTTAGCTGCGGCTATTAAGGAGGGCTGGGCAGGGCCGGTTTTTATCCAGGGCGATCATTTCCAGGCTAACGCCAAGAAATTCCAGGAGAATCAGGAAAAAGAGATTAATGGCCTAAAAACGCTCATTCAGGAATCCATAGAAGCGGGATTCTACAATATTGATATAGATTCTTCTACCCTGGTGGATCTCTCTAAAGCTGACCTCAATAAGCAGCAGTATTTCAATTATGATGTCTGCTCCAGGCTTACCCAGTTTATCCGTCAGATTCAGCCTCGGGGGATAGAAGTTTCCGTGGGTGGTGAGATAGGCGAGGTAGGCAGTAAGAATTCTACTCCTGAAGACCTGAAGGCTTTTATGCTTGGGTTTAAGGAGAGGCTGCGTAAGGGCCGGACCGGCATCAGTAAGATCAGCATACAGACCGGTACTTCCCATGGCGGGGTGGTTTTACCGGATGGGACGGTGGCACAGGTGAAACTTGACTTTGAGACGCTAAAAACGTTATCGAAAATCGCCCGGGAGGAGTTTGGTCTAAGTGGCGCGGTGCAGCACGGCGCTTCTACCCTGCCTGCTGAGGCATTCCATAAGTTTCCTGAGATGGATACTGCCGAGGTACACCTGGCTACGGAGTTTCAGAATATGATTTACGAAAGTAAACATTTACCCGAGCAGCTTAAGAATAAAATCTATGAGTGGCTTAAGGTCAATGCTGCCTCAGAGAAAAAAGAGGGCGAGACCGAAGAGCAATTCTTTTATAAGACACGTAAAAAGGCCTTAGGGCCTTTTAAGAAAGAAATAATGGGGCTACCTGCGCAGGTGCGCAACGCAATCGCAGGTGAAATAGAGCAGAAGTTTGAATTCCTCTTTAAGCAACTTAACAATGTGAATAATAAGGAACTAGTAGATAAATATGTTACTCTAAAGAGGGTAATTATACGTAAGCGCGGCGTAGGCGAGCAGGTAGTGCATGATGGAGAAGGGGCGGATTAGCCGTAGGAGGCATACATGCGTTCGGACAAAATTAAAAAAGGCTTAGAACGGGTTCCGCATCGGGCGCTTTTACATGCTACGGGTTTAGGCAGAGAAGATCTAAAGAGGCCTTTTATAGGAGTGGCTACCTCTTTTACGGATTTAATCCCCGGTCATATCGGGATGCGTGATCTGGAGCGCTTTATCGAAAGAGGTATATGCTATGGCGGAGGTGTTCCTTTTTTCTTCGGGATACCCGGTATATGCGACGGAATTGCCATGGGCCACTTGGGGATGTGCTATCCGTTGGCCTTGCGGGAGCTGGTGGCAGATAGCGTAGAGACTGTTTGTAACGCGCATAGCCTTGACGGCCTGGTCTGCCTGACTAATTGCGATAAAATCACTCCCGGTATGCTTATGGCTGCAGCCAGATTAAACATACCAACGATTATTGTTACGGCCGGGCCAATGCTCTCCGGCCGTTACAGACAACGTAAACTCGCCTTTGTCCATGATAGTTACGAAGCCATGGCGCGGGCGAAAAAAGGAGAGATCTCTGCTAAAGAATTATCCTGCCTTGAGATGGAGGCCTGCCCGGGAGCAGGTTCCTGCCAGGGGCTCTATACCGCAAATACCATGGCCTGTTTAACCGAAACGATTGGTTTGTCTTTACCGGGCTGCGCTACAGCCCTGGCAGTCTCGGCAAAGAAACGCAGGATCGCCCAGGCGAGCGGCGAGCGCATCGTAGAATTGGTCAAGAAAGATATCAAGCCCTTGGATATCATAAATAAGAGATCGTTAGAGAATGCCATTACCGTAGATATGGCCTTGGGCGGCTCAAGCAATACGGTCCTGCATCTTATGAGTATTGCCCACGAGGCAGGGGTAGAACTGGGCTTGAAGACTTTCGATAATATAGGTAAAAAGACTCCTCACATTACTAATTTAGAACCAGCTGGTCCGCATTTTATGGAAGATTTAGAGTATGCCGGAGGTATACCGGCTGTGTTAAAGAGGCTAAAAGCCAAATTAAATAATACTCTAAATCTCAGCGGAGATAAAATCTTTGATATAGCCGCTTCCGCAGAGATTTTTGACGAAGAGGTAATCAGGCCGTTTAACCGCGCCTATCATAAGGAAGGCGGGATTGCGGTTTTATTCGGTAATCTTGCTCCCGGCGGTGCGGTAGTGAAACAATCAGGGGTAAGTCCTAAGATGATGAAGTTTTCAGGCCGCTCCCGCGTCTTTAACCGTGAAGAAGAGGCGATGCAGGCGATCATGAACAAAAAAGTAAAAAAAGGAGACTGTTTGGTAATACGTTACGAAGGGCCGGCAGGTGGTCCGGGGATGAGGGAGATGCTAGCACCCACTGCTGCCATCGTAGGCATGGGTTTGGCTGATTCCGTAGCGCTTATTACCGACGGGAGGTTCTCCGGAGGAACGAAAGGGCCTTGTATCGGGCATATCTCTCCCGAGGCTTCTGCAAAGGGACCAATTGCGGTTTTGAAAAACGGTGATATAATCAATATAGATATACCCAATAGGAAATTAGAGGTAAAATTAACCGCCTCCGAGATAGCCAGGAGATTCAATTATTGGAGGCCAGTCCCTCAAAAAATTAAGACAGGGTATCTATCCAGGTATTCCAGGCTGGTCAGCTCTGCAGATAAAGGTGCGGTTTTAAGATGAAACTAAGCGGTGCTCAGATACTTATCGAATGTTTAAAACGCGAAGGCGTAGAATTGCTAATCGGATATCCGGGAGGACAGGTCCTGCCTATCTTTGATAAGCTTTATGACTGTGATATCCGTTTTATCCTCCCGCGCCATGAGCAAGCAGCAGCGCACGCTGCTGACGGATATGCCCGGGCAACCGGTAAGGTCGGAGTGTGCCTGGCTACTTCCGGGCCCGGAGCGACTAATCTTACTACGGGCATAGCCAATGCTTACATGGATTCTATACCGATGGTAGCTATTACCGGGCAGGTCAAATCGCACTTAATCGGCAATGACGCTTTTCAGGAGGCAGATGTTACCGGCATAACCCGTCCGATTACCAAGCATAACTATCTGGTTAAGGATGTCAGGGAGCTGGCACGTATTATCCGCGAGGCCTTTTACATTGCCTCTACCGGCCGGCCCGGCCCGGTGCTTATCGATATCCCTTCGGATATTCAATTGCAGGAGACAGAGTTTATCTGGCCTGAAAGCGTAGAATTACGCAGTTACAAGCCGACATATTTTGGCCATCCCGGCCAGATCAAAAAAGCAGTAAAGCTTATTTCCGGGGCAAAAAAACCGCTCCTCTATATCGGAGGAGGCGTTATCTCTTCGGGTGCTGCCCCTGAAATAAAAATCCTGGCGGAGAAGATCCAGGCCCCGGTTACCTGGACGCTGATGGGTATCGGAGGTTTTCCGGCCACGCACAAACTAGGCCTGGGGATGCTTGGGATGCACGGGACTGCCTATGCAAACCACGCGATCATGAGCGCGGATGTGATTATCGCTATAGGCGCTCGTTTTGATGACCGGGTCACCGGCCGAATCGACGCCTTTGCCCCGGGCGCCAAGGTTATCCATATTGATATTGACCCCGCATCTATAAGCAAAAACGTCAAGGTTGATATTCCGATAGTCGGCGATGTGAAGAATATCGTGGGCGAAATGCTGGAGCAGATGAAAAAAACCCCCAATACTGCCGAATGGCTTAAGGATATCGAGGCCCTGAAGAAAAAATACCCCCTTAAGTACGGCAAGGATGGGGATAAGATTAAACCTCAGTATGTAGTGGAGCAGATCTACCAGGCAACCAAAGGAGAGGCGATTATTACCACTGAAGTCGGCCAAAACCAGATGTGGGCAGCGCAGTGGTATCAATATAATCATCCGCGCAGCTTTATCTCTTCGGGTGGCTTGGGGACTATGGGTTTTGGTTTTCCTGCGGCAATGGGGGCAAAGCTTGGTTGTTCCGATAAAGTAGTCTTCGATATCGCCGGAGACGGATCCATTCAGATGAATATACAGGAACTTGCTACCTGTGTCTGTAATAAGATAAACGTGAAAGTGGCAATCCTGAATAACGGATACTTAGGAATGGTGCGGCAGTGGCAGGAGCTTTTTTATAAGAAGCGCTACTCTCATACCTGTATCACGGGACCGGATTTTGTAAAACTGGCAGAGAGTTACGGAGCAGTGGGGATAAGGGCGACCAAAAGAGAAGAGGTGCGCCCCGCCATCGAGAAGGCTCTCTCGACAGATAATACGGTGTTTATCGATTTCAGGGTTGAGCCGGAAGAAAATGTATTCCCGATGGTACCGGCAGGCGAGGCAATCAACCGCATGATAGAAGGGCTGGCATGACAAGGCACACATTATCGGTATTAGTGGAGAATAAATTCGGAGTCCTTTCCAGGATCGCGAGCCTCTTTAGCGCCAGGGGATATAATATCTCTTCATTGGCGGTAAGCGAAACTATGGATCCCGCTATCTCCTGTATGACTATCGTGGTTGAGGTAAGCGAAGAGAAGATCCTGGAGCAGATTAAAAAACAACTGAATAAACTTATAGACGTTATCACCGTCACTGATTTTACCAAGAAAGAGCATGTCAACAGGGAACTGTTGTTGGTAAAGATTAACTATTCTGCTAAAGAGAAAGCCAGGATAGAGGCCCTGCTGGATAAATACCTGGGCAAGATTATTCAGCATAAGGAGGATACTGCTATTGTAGAGGTTATCGGAGAACAACAACAGATAAAACAATTGCTTGAGGCTTTGAGCCAGTTTGGGATTAAGGAGCTGGTTAGGACCGGCAAGATAGCCATGGCATAAGTTGTCTGCTCATTAAAGGAGGAAGAGATGGTAAAGATCTATTACGACCAGGATGCGGACTTGAATTTACTCAAAGGTAAGACTATCGCTATTATAGGTTATGGTATTCAGGGCAGAGGCCAGGCGCTTTGCCTGCGTGATTCCGGCTGCAGCGTAGTGGTATCGGAGGTAGAGGGGACGCCTAACTACGAGCAGGCAAGGAAGGATGGTTTTAGCCCTATCTCTGCAGGGCAGGCAGCCAAGTCAGCCGATATTATACAGATTTTAACCCAGGATCATGTGCAGGCTAAGGTTTATCAGGAGGCAATCAAGCCTAACCTTTCAAAAGGCAAGGCCCTCTGTTTTTCCCACGGTTTTAACATCCATTTCAAACAGATTAAGCCACCTAAGACAGTAGATGTATTTATGGTTGCCCCTAAAGGTCCAGGTGCCCTGGTAAGAAGGATGTACGAAGAAGGCAAGGGCGTGCCTTCGCTGGTTGCGGTATTCCAGGATGCCACGGGTAATGCCTTAAAGATAGGTCTGGCTTATGCCAAGGCAATCGGAGCTACAAAGGCAGGTGTTATCGAGACTACTTTCAAAGAAGAAACAGAAACAGATCTCTTTGGAGAACAGGCAGTTCTTTGCGGCGGGGTTACAGAGCTGATTAAGGCCGGGTTCGATACCCTGGTTGAAGCAGGTTATCAGCCGGAGATTGCCTATTTTGAAGTATTGCACGAATTAAAGTTGATTACTGACCTTATTCAGGAGACCGGGATTTCAGGGATGCGGCGCAGGGTCTCTAATACCGCTACCTACGGAGATCTTACCCGCGGTAAAAGGATTATTACCGAAAAGACCCGTAAAGAAATGAAAAAGATCTTGAAAGAGATACAGAAAGGCAGGTTTGCCAAAGAGTGGATTAAAGAGAACGAGGCTGGCAGGTCTAATTTCAACTCGTTATTGAAGGCAGGGGATGAGCATCAGATAGAAAAAGTAGGAGAGCAATTACGGCAGATGATGCCGTGGATGAGGAAATAAGTAGACGAAGATCCTGCACATAGCGCAGGACAAATTAAAAGTTAAGCGCCAGAGGCAACTTTTAATTTGAATGATGCCGCGGAAGAAAAGACATGGACAAGATAATTATATTTGATACCACGCTACGAGACGGAGAGCAGGCGCCGGGAGCGTCTCTGAACCAGAAAGAGAAGCTGGAGATTGCCCAGGCCTTGGTTCACTTAGGTGTAGATATAATAGAGGCTGGATTTCCGGTTTCCTCCAGAGGAGACTTTGAGGCAGTGAAGGCAATTGCCGGCTCTATTAAAGGACCGGTTATCTGCGGCCTTGCGCGTGCCATCAAGAAAGATATTGATGCTGTCTATCAATCGACAAAACCATCGCGCAGAGCGCGCATCCACGTATTCCTGGCTACCTCCAGGATACATATGCAGTATAAATTAAAAAAAACAGAGGATGAGGTATTACGTCTGGCTATAGAGAGCGTAAAGTATGCCAGGAGGCGTTGCCCGGATATAGAGTTTTCCGCAGAAGATGCTACCCGCAGCGACAGGGAGTTTCTTTTTAGGGTCGTGGAGGCGGTAATTGCAGCAGGCGCCACTACCGTTAATATCCCGGATACCGTAGGCTATATCCAACCTCAAGAGTACGGCTCGCTCATTTCGGCGATAAAAGATAACGTGCCTAATATCAACCGGGCGGTGATTTCGGTGCATTGCCATAATGATCTAGGCCTGGCTGTGGCTAATTCGCTGGAGGCAATTACAAACGGAGCACGGCAGGTAGAGTGTACTATCAACGGTATCGGTGAGCGCGCAGGTAACGCCTCTATGGAAGAGATTGTTATGGCGCTTAAGACGCGCAAGGATATATTTAGAGGATTAGAAAGCAGGATCGATACTGCCCAAATCTATAAGGTTTCCCGTTTAGTCAGTAAGCTGACCGGATTTACGGTTTCTCCCAATAAGGCTATCGTAGGAGCTAATGCCTTTAGGCACGAATCAGGGATCCATCAGGATGGGGTACTTAAAGAACGTTCTACCTATGAGATTATCCGTCCGCAGGACGTAGGTTTTGTAGGTACCGGGATTGTTTTGGGCAAACATTCAGGAAGGCATGCCTTGGCTGAAAGATTAAAAGAGCTGGGTTTTAAATTCAGCGACGCGCAGCTTGAGAAGATAAATGTGCGTTTTAAGGCCCTGGCAGACAAAAAAAAGAGTATTTTTGACCATGACCTTATCTCAATAGTTGAAGATGAAGTCAAGACGGTTAAGCCTGTGTGGTCCCTGGTGAGTTTTGTCATAAACTCAGGTACCAAGGTTACCCCTACCTGTGAGGTAAGCCTCAAGAATAAAAATAAGTCTTTCTCTGCCCGTTCCTGCGGCGACGGTCCGGTAGATGCCTGTTTTAAGGCCATAGATAAGGTTACCGGCATTAAGGGTGAATTAGAAGATTACCGTATTGAGGCAGTTACTCAAGGGAAAGATGCCTTGGGAGAGGTTATTCTAAAACTTAAGGCCAAGGGTAAGGTAGTCACGGCCCGCGGTTCAAGTACCGATATCATTGAGGCATCGGTAAGGGCGTATATAAACGCCCTGAATAAAATAGAAGGTCTATAAAAATCCTCGCGTCTGTCAGTATGCCTAAAAAACCCTCAATCAAGATTTTCGGTGTTTTAGGTTTTCCGGTTAAGCACAGCCTTTCTCCGGCCATGCATAATGCTGCCTTCAGGGAACTTAAGATAAAAGCCAGCTATAAAAAGTTCGAAGTAAGGCCCGAAGAATTAGGCCGTTTCTTAAAAAACCTCAAGGCCAAGAATATCTGCGGCTTAAATGTTACCATCCCGCATAAAGAACAAATCTTACGCTATCTGACAGGTTATAAAGCCTCTGCCGCGGATGAGATCGGAGCGGTAAACACCGTGATAGTGGATGAGGGGGGCAGGCTTAAGGGTTATAATACGGATTATCTGGGATTCTCCCGGCACCTTTCAGAGCTGAAACTTCATCCTAAGAGAATAGCCGTTATCGGAGCCGGAGGCGCAGCCAAGGCAGTGTGTTTTGCCCTGGCTAAAAAAGGAGCGCAGGAAATAGCTATACATGATGTAGATACATATAAAAGCATAAGCCTGATGCAGAGATTCCAGGACGGCTTTCCTGAATGCAGGCTGATAGCCGTAGATAGGATGGAGGGCTTAGCGCTTGGGGATAAAGATCTCCTGGTTAATGCCTCGCCTGTAGGGATGAATCCGCAAGACCCCTGTTTGGTTACGCCTGCTATGTTGCCCGCAGGTATCTTTGTCTATGACCTCATCTATAACCCCGTTGAAACAAAACTGCTGCAATTAGCTAGGCTCAAAGGTCTGGGATTTGCCAATGGCCTGGGGATGCTGCTTTATCAGGGGGTTGAATCTTTCAACCTCTGGATGAAACCTAAAAAAGCGCCTCTCTCGGTTATGTCTGCCGCGTTAAAGCTCGCCCTGGGTAAGATTACCAAGTAATAATCATTTATTCTTTTTGGTGGGTCTTAAGGAGTTCCAATAATTCCTGCGGAATGTTTTTGTATCCCAGCCTGGTTGCCATATCAGAGTGTTGCCGGGCCAGGCCGTATTCTCCCTGCCGGGCATATATTATAGCCAGATTAAGATGCGCGGGGGAGTAATCGGGGTTTATCTGGAGGGATTTCTCAAAGTTGTATTTTGCCTGTTCTGCGTTTCCGGTCTTGTTGTAGGCTGCTCCCAGATTGTTATATAAATCTGCTGATTTAGAATTAAGCCGGACCGTTATTTCGTATTCCCGTATTGCTTCTTCAAACTTGCCTTTTGTCAGATAAATAAAGCCCATATTGCTATGTGCCTGCCAGCTATTGCCGGAGACAGCTTTTGTTTGAGCCCAAAACCTCTCCGGGGTCCTGTAGTCTTCGTTTCTTATTATAGTGCGCATCCCGTAGATAGCACCGATAATTATCAGCGCAAGCAGCAGATATTTTTTTAAACGCGCATATTGCCTGCTATAGCACTGATATAGATAAGCGAACGCGATGCTTAAGGAAAGCGAGGGAAGGTATATGTACCTCTCTGCCACCAGAGAGGAGATCGGCGTGGGGCTGTAGGTGGGCGCCAGGAAGAGAAGAAAGACGCCTATACCCAGGAATAACTCTTTTGTTTTTTTAAAGCTAAAAATCAGACACAGGACTAGAGGGATTAAATATAATAAGCCGTATTTAAATATTGACGCAGGTATAATCTCTCCTTCGTGAAAAAGGGTAAGTCTTTGCGGCCAGAGCATAAGCCAAAGATGCGAGTAAAAAGAATGGACGGCATAGATATGGCTTTTCATGGTTTGTGCCCCGAGGCTGCCTAATAAAGAGGCTCTTCCCGAGAGTGCAACTCTTATCGAAGCCAGTTTTAATGCCGCCAGCAAAAAGAAGGGTACCCATAGCCTCCAGCTCTTGCGCCACCTCTTCAGGGTAAGGTCAATGAGGATTAGGAGAAAAGGAAAGAGGTAGTAGGTGT
>Ga0172375_10006816_pt1 | contig 15857 bp, 20 predicted proteins | sample LakKiv1m_FD_114537 | JGI IMG/M metagenome (GOLD analysis project Ga0172375, IMG submission 114537) | Freshwater microbial communities from Kabuno Bay, South-Kivu, Congo - kab_092012_11.1m | ecosystem: Environmental > Aquatic > Freshwater > Lake | place: Democratic Republic of the Congo...
CGGGATACTCTTATTGCGGAGCTTGACGCCGGACGCCGGATGTTGATTCATCCGACGCTGGGCGAATTCGAATGTTACTGCACATCCTATGAAATGTCTGAGAGTGCAGACCGGGGCGGAATAGCTGCTTTTGATTGTGAATTTATCCGAGTCCTGCCGCAGATATTTGAAGTTGACGTTGCCTCTAAAAAAGCCGGGTTACTGGATGATGCATTAGCCGTTCTGAGCGCGGCAACTGAATTCGTGACAGATGCACTTGATACAGTCGGCAGACCGGCGGCAATACTTAACAGAGCGATCAATAAAGTCAAAGGCGAAGTCCGAGCGGCTAAATCACAAATAAAAGGCGCGTACAATCAGGCGGTAAACGCTTGGACGGACTTGGAAAATAACATTGAAACCCTGATCGAAGACACGGCAGATCTTGCTGAAACTATCCTTATGGGCTGCACGTCCATACAGGACGCGGACTCCTGCTATGTATTGAGTATTAATGCAGGGCTTTACCAGACGGAATCAGGGACAGATCTTGACCGGGCTGTCGTGAAAAACGACAACGGGTTGAACCGGTGCTTTACCGCCGGATATTTGGCTGCGGCCTGTACTGCGATTGCCAACAATCCACCGACGACGAAAACAAAGGCGTCAAATCTGCGTTTCCTGATTGGTCAGAGGCTACAGTCTGAAATGGAAGTCCCGGGGCTGTCAGATGACTATTTCAACGGCATGCGTAAAATGCTCGGTTCAATGTCTGAGTACATTGACAGTATATCTCTTAGTCTTCCTGACGTGTACGTTGTCGAGCTTGCGCGGCCTGTGAATATTCTTGAAACGGCTTACAAACTGTACGGCGACACAGAACGGGCGGAAGAAATAATTGAGTTGAACGATATCCCGAACCCGCTTTACGCTATGAATCAAACACTGAGCTTGTTATCCGAATGAATATTGCAATGCGTACATCGTCGGCGGATATTCGCGTTAAGGCCGTGAATTCGTTTACGCGCTCACTCAGGCAGGCTGTGTCTCAGATTGATCTGGAATTCATCGCAGGCGAAGAAAAGCTCCCGTTCTACTGCATGGATTCGGTTGAAATTGTTGACCTGGACACGGACGCTGTAATCCTTACAGGACGCGTGGATATAGCTTCGGATGCAATCTCAAAAAAAGATCATTCACTAAGCGCGCCCGTATCTTCTTTAACCGCGTGTCTTGTGGATTCAGACGCTTTACCGAAGCAGTTTAAGAATGTTTCGGTCGATAAAATAGTTGACGATCTTTCCTCAGAAGGCGGGGTTACTGTTCTTTTTGAAGGCGATGCAACTGTTATTGATAAATTCGTAATTGAACCGGGTGAGAAATATTTCGATGCAATCGAACGGATAACCCGTAAACAGCAGAGCGTAATTTACGACAACGAAAACGGCGAACTGATAATCAAACGCTTTGCGAGTGCGATTCATACCGGGCAAAAGCTGGAATACGGCTCGCCGGATGTTCTGAGCATAAATTCAGTATTTGATTCCACCATTCGCTATTCTGATTATGTCTGTCTCGGACAATTGCAGGGAACGGAATCAGAAGAGGGCAGAACGTCGGGCGTTTATCTTGACAGATTGATTCCAGTCACAAAGCGGCTGGTAATCCAGATGGAGGAACCTGCCGACAATGCAGCTTGCGCGAAGCGCGCCGAATGGGAAGCGCGGCAGAGGTACGGCGATTCCTGCATTCTGAATGTTTCGGTGCCTTCCTGGTACAAGCGCGACGGCGGATTATGGCGCGTGGGCGAATTGATTGACGTGGATTATCCGAAGGCGAATATTTACGGAGATGAATTCATCATCGAGGAAATATCCGGCACTTGGGATAAGTCCGCAGGCTCTGGAATGACACTGACAATAAAGCCGTCCGGCGCTTACTCATTTGACAAGGAAATAAATTCCATAGGCTATCTGTAATGCAGAAAATATTCGGTAAAGTTTTCGGCCTTGTTTACCGGGCTGTAATTCGCATGATCGACGATTCAGAATCGGTGCAGAAAGCTCAAATTGACGGGCTTTCGGGCGAGACGTTGGACGATGTAGGCGTTTACGGGCAGTTCGGATTGACGGCGAATATTCCTGTCGATACAGATGCAATAGCAGTCAACGTCGGGGCTTCGCGTGAACACTCTGTAATAATCGCCACGAACAGCGATTGCAGGCCGAAAAACTTAATTACTGGAGACGTAACCATATATGACGGTCACGGCAATAAAATAGAGTTAAAGACGGGTGTAATCACAATCACGGGAACGTCAATAGTTCTAAAAGGAAATGTAACACTCAATTCAACGGCATCATTGCTCGGATTAGGCGCGACGAAGGCGGCAATCCATGAAGATGTAAAATCGTGTATTCAAAATATGCTTACTGAAACAACAGCTAAAGACTCTCTGACCGGAAATGTCACATTTACATGGGGATTTACTTCCGATCCTAACTGGATTGACAACGCAAAGTCTACCACTACTAAGGTTTTGTAATGACCATTCCAAAAATAATGAGAGGTTCCAATCCCTCCACTTATCGTCAGGATTGGATTAAGACAACCGCCGTAACAGAACTACCTACAGGAACGGCAAGCGTTGACTTTACGGTCGTGGACGCTTCACTTTTTCCGCGCGGAACCGGATCGAGCGAACCCGGCGAATGCGTGATTATGAGCGATGATGATGCAGAAGCAGGGCGCGAGGTTCTTTATGACTGGACTTCCGTTTCCGGCAATACCCTCATGGGATGCTCCCGTCGTTACGGCTCTATTACGTCCGCCGGTGCAGTTGTAAAGATTGCCTTTACAGGTGGAATGTATGAGGCTTTTAAAACAGAAATTGAAGCAAAACTTCCTGCATCTTATCTGGATACAGACGGAACGCTTGCGGCTAATTCCGATTCAAAAATAGCCAGCCAGAAGGCTACTAAGACTTATGCGGACGGTAAGATTCCAAAAGTATCAAGCCTCACCAATAACAATCTGGCGAAGGTTGTTACAGGCGGAACCGTTTCAGATGCAGGCGTATCTGTTTCAATAGATGGAACCTTTGCAAGCAATTCAGACGCGCTTTTACCTTCGGAGAAAGCGGCTAAGACATACGCTGACGGCAAGATTCCGAAGGTCACAACCCCGACGGCTGGAAATATCGTCAAGGTAAATGCTGGCGGTACTCTGGATGATGGAGGGTTCACCACTTCCACTGATAATACTCTGGGTGGTGCGAGTCCTGTTGATACGGTTCTATCATCTCAGAAGGCTACTAAGGAATATGTGGATGGGTTATGGACGTCAAGATATTCTTATCTTACCACCGCGGCAGAAATAACTGCGGCCTTTGCGGATGTTGCCACGAATACAAACCAGCTTCTTATTGCTCCCAGTTCTTATGTCTTTGATTCTGCCAATCTGGTACAGACTGGTTTTAAGGATGTTCACTTTATAGGAAACGGATCGGCTGGCGTTGTTTTCGATTTCCGCAACGGATACAAATGGACAACGAATAAAACCACCGGCGTTGATTATTACAACAATGAATCATTAGACGCGACGTTTGACAGCGCGGCGGCTCATCCTATTGCAACAAGCGCGGGTGCCACATGGAAAACGGTGGCAGACGCGGCGGGTGCGATATTCGTTACGCGAGGCACTGCTTATCATTGTAATGAGGGGACTGCGAATACTAACACTCAGATTTATGTACCTACTTCCGAGGTAACACTGCTTAACGGCACGGGTGGCGCGGCGACTTTCGGTTATTCGGCCTTATTTGTGCCTACTACCGACATTGCCATGAGCGGTAGATTAACCGTAACAGGAGAGGCCGCACATACAGGCCCGTATATGGATTTCATGTGTTTGAAAGACTGCGATTTCAGCAACCTTGACTTGTCCTTAGATTACACCGGAAATCAGGGTAATGTATTCAAAGGAACATTTGCTCATAACGTAACATGGCCTAACTTTATTTGTGAAAAATATAAACTCACAAAAACAGGCGGATCATGGATAATAAATCTTACATGTGGACATAATTGCAGGCTTCCAAGAGCCACAATAAACAGTTGTCAGCTTCTTACCAATGAGAATGTTGCTGATTATTACTTTGTTCTGATTTACATGACCAATTCATACGGCTGTGTGGTAGGCAATGAAGTAGTGTTCGACAATATCTATGCGCTGAATGCAGATGGTGGAAAGAAAATAAATATTCAGGGTATTGGATTCGGGACAAAATCGCATCAAATGTATTTGCAGTTCAGGTGCAATAAATCATATTGCGATGGCTCCGCCACTTCTCATGACGCTTCACAGTTGACAAATTCAATAGCCACCGGCGTTAAAACATGGTCGTAAAATGTTAGGAATCCATACATTAGGAACCGCAACGCTTGGCGGAACGGCAAGCCTGTACGGGTTTGCACTACAAGCGGTTGACGAAAACGATTCGCAGGTGATTTTCTCATTCGGCGCTCCTGCCGACGGTCAACCGGCTTATGGCGATGACGTGACGGAGCTATTTGCGCGCTACACCGACGCCGCACGGCTGGCGGAGCTTGCCTTCGTGTCAATCTTCACGGAAAAGCGCCTTGCGGACGGGATGCAGGACGACAGGGGAAACGATGACAAGCGCGGATGGTGGGCGGACACATACAACAGGGACGGCTACAAAATCGGCTCCTACCTGTGGACTCTCGAAGGCCGCGTGATTAACGACGAGCTTCTAGAGCAGGCCGCAATATACTTGAAAGATTCAATGTCCTGGATGATCGATGAAGGCTTAATAACCGGGATCGAAGCGGCGGCAGAGCGCAGCGGTAAAGACACGATTGCGGCTGTAGCCTACCTTACGCGGAACAACGCAAAAGGCGTCACATTAAAATATAACTCACTTTGGGGCTGAAAATGGCGGACACTGGATTCACGATACCGACAATGCAACAGCTTATCGACCGGATATCAGCGGATTTAAATGCGAAATATCCGGGTGAAGAAAGCCGGATAAAAAACAGCCTGCTATGGATTCTGGCGAGAGTTTACGCCGGTGCGATATTTCCGCTGTACCTATTTCAGCGGTGGGCTGTGAATCAGAGATTCACCGGGACTTGCACAAGTGATTATTACGCTGACAGAAATTTGGAGATGTTCGGACTTTACCGGCTTCCTGCTACGATTGCGGACGGCGAATTAGCATTAACCGGCCTGAATGCAACCATTATTCCGGCTGGCTTTCAGTGGGTAATCGGCAACGTGATTTATTCGTCAACCGCAGCCGTGACTATTGCAGCCGGTGTAGCAACGGCGTCCGTTGTGTGCGATGAATCAGGCGATGCCGGAAATCAGGACGCTGGAACGGAAGGAACTTATCTTTCACCGCTGGCCGGGCTTGATGCGGTCTGCACAGTAGGGGCGGATGGGATAACCGGCGGAACGGATGAAGAGGATACAGCGACGGCCATGATACGACTTGGCGCTTATCTTGCCGAAACGCCGCAGGGCGGCGCGAACGCCGACTATGAACAATGGGCGCTGGCGACTGAAAGCATTCGAGTTGATCGAGTGTGGATTTACCCGGAAATCCCCACGCCTGGATATGTGACGATCTACTTTACGGAGGTAGACACAGGATCGGGATACATACCAGAAGAGGGATCAGCGGACAATGTTCTGTGTGCGACCCGAACAACTTCCGGCTGCACGATTATAAAAGCGACGTTAAACGCGGCGCTAGGGTACACGCCGAACGTGGGCGACCTTGCCGGTGGTAAAGTTTACTTCGCCGCAAATGGAACGGCAGAGCCATTATACGCGACGATAAACGGTAGCGGCATAGCAGACGGCACTACCACTTGGGACTTGACATACACGTCAAGTCTGACAACAGCACACGCACTCGGTGAACCGATTTCGGTTTACGGCCCGGAATGCACAGCGGTGCGAGACACCATAACGGCTGATTCGCCTATCACGGCAAGAGTTATTGTCAAAGCCCCGACAGAAAAAACCGTCACCATTGACGTATCAATAAAGCTTCTGGATTCGGCGATTCAGTCCGATGTCGAGGACGATGTAGAGGCACAGCTTGAAAGCCTTTTCCGGCTCATATCCGACGTGGGCGGCACGGTTTACAACTCCGAAATCGTCGGCATAATCAACAATGCAGCCGGAATAAAATATTTCACCATAACCGACGTAGACGGCGGCGGCGCAAGCGCAAATGTCGTTTGTGCGGCGGGTGAACTTCCCGTACTCGGAACTGTCTCTTATACATGGTTGTAAGATGAAGATCGTAACCGCTACATACAGTCTTTACGCTCAGGCCGTCAAACTGCTATTGCCCAAAGGACGAATGTGGAGAGCTGACGGTGATACCTGGCTCGGTAAATTGATAGACGGAATCAGTTATGAACTCGCAAGATTTCACAACCGGATTATCAGTTTCTTTTCTGAGACCGATTGCCGTACAGCCGATGAAACCATCGACGATTGGGAAGCCATGTATGGCTTACCCGAAGACGGCGCAAGCTCCGCAATTCTGTCGGATCGGCAAACCGCTTTAACTGCAAAAGTCCGGGCAAAGGGTGGACAGTCAAAAGAATATTTCGAGCGCGTGCTTTCTGGGCTTGGTGTTACGGTGACTATTCAGGAGTATGCGTACACACCTGCAATGTGCGGAGTTGCCGTCTGCGGATTTTCAGTGGTGGGCGGTATCCCGTCAATGTTCTACTGGCAAATAACCGGCTCCGTACCTGTTGATCAACGCGGTCAAATTGAGGCCGTAATCAACCGATACAAGCCGTCACATACACACGTCATTTTCAATTATATTTGAGGTAAATAAAAAATGCAGAGAGTTGCAAACGGAACACAGGTTGCCGGAATACCGGCGCGGTCTGGCGAATCCGGCACGCCGGGATATTATAAAGACATTGACGCCACGGCAGGAACTACAATTTCAGCCGACGAAATGAATGATATACAAGAGGAAATCTGCAACGTCATTGAAGATGTAGGGGAAATCGTTCTGTCAGGTGCGAGCAACGCGCAAATGGCGCTTGCAGTCAATGGCGTTCGCGCAATCAAGGCGATTGCGAATGTAACCGGCGTGGGTATACCGATAACAACGCTTGATACTCAGGCGGTTATTGCGTCCACTTCGGCAACAAATCAGGATGCGGCGAATGCGGTTGTGGTAGGATCAACCGGATCGACCGCCAGCGGTGCGAAATCCGGCGTATATTCATCGAACGCAGGCACGGCAAGCGGCGCTGAAAGCGCAGTGATTGCGTCGGATACCTGCACGGCAAGTGGCGAAAGTAGCGCCATAATAGCAAGTGGAACATCAAGTACAGCCACAAATGCAGGATCAGTAGTCGTAGGATGCAGCGGAGGGAATGCAACAGGTGTTAACAGCGCTGCGATAGCATGTAATAATAGTACAGCGAGTGGGCAAAGCTCTGCTGTGATTGCTACAGTATCCGGTACTGCTAGCGCTATTGCATCCGTCATTGTTGGTGGGCTTAACTGCTTAGTCGGTGGCGCATCGTCTTCTTGCGTTTCGTCCAGCGCATGCGACACAGGAACGGCAACTTATTCTAGCATAATCGCATCTGAGACTTGCGCCGGGACGAACGCAGAAACGAATGAGGCCGTTATTGCTTCCCGTGATTCGATTGTGGGCGGCAGCCGTTCGGCAATCATCGCCAGCGATGGCGACGGCGGCTTATCCTATGGCGTTTCCGTCGGTAGTGATAGATCGGCGGCAATCGCCACAAAAGGCACTGTGTCAAGCGCAATAAGCGTCACTGGTGACGGATCGACAGTAATTGCCAGCAACTCTAATTCTTTGACTGGATGCAGTGTTTCAGGCGAAAACGGCGCTATTATTGCGAGTGCCGGAACTGGCACAAGCGCCTGCCGCGTGACGGGAAATCAGTCTTTAATAGCGGCTTCACAGGACAGCGTTATAACCGCTGCTAACGGCGCTGCAATCGCAACGCAAGGCTGCACTGTGTCCGCAACTCAGAGCGCCGCGATTGCGTCAACTGATAGCACTGTAAGCGACATTGAGGCATTTGTCGCGGCCTGCACCGGATCGACGGTGGCCAGCGAAAACGCCGCTGCAATCGGCTGTGACGGCTGCATTGTTGACGGCGACAACTCTGTATTAATCGGCTCGAAAAATGCGCAACTCAACAGCGCCGGATATGTAGCTGTCGGCTATGACGGATCGGCAATAACTGACACAAACTCCGATCAAAACCTGACCTTCAAAATCCAGCGGTCAACCGGAGATATATCGTCTGCCGGGAATATTCAGGGCGGCACTTTAACGGCTGTGTCTTATATCTACTTTGGATCGGTAGCGGGGCCGTTTATCGGATTCGGCGCTGGCGACCCCGACGGAGCTTTAACCGGTGTGGCAGGATCATTATATCTGCGTACCACCGGCAGCCTGTATGTGTCGCATGGCGGCACTGACTGGTATATCGTAACTTTAACCGATCCTTCACCTTAATAGTTTCAGGGGACTCGCCATTGAACGGGCTTGCGTGGTGCAGGCCCGTCCCCCTGCATCTGGATAAAAGATGATATCCATAAAGGATAACATAAACCGCGTCGCAATTCAATTTGCAAGATTCGCAAATCAAATTCCTTACGCGGCAAGCCGAGCGATGAATTCGGCCTTACAGGACGCGAGGGATAGCATCGCTGGCGACATTTCGAAATCAATGACGGTTCGTTCAAAATTCACGCTTTCCGGGCTGCGCGTCAATCGCAGCACAAAGAAAAATCTTAAAGCGGAAATTGGACATATTGCCGACTGGATGCGGATGCAGGCGGAAGGTGGTATAAAAAAACCGACACGCGGTAAATTCATCGCCGTGCCGCAGGTGGGCGCCGGCAGACCAAGAAAGACGCAATCGGCAAAAGCAACACTGCCTTCAAAAGTGTTTGCAAAAAAAAACTTGCGTACAATAGGCAAGGCAGTATATTCAGTAGATAAGCGCAGGGGCCTGAAAATGCTTTATGCTCTGGCAAAGCGAGCGGAAGTAAAACCCCGCTGGCCGTTCTTTAAACAAGTAGAAGAAAACTTTACAAAGTCGTTTTATCCGTACCTTTATAGATATATGAATGACGCGATAAAAACAGCTAAAAGATAGGTAGTATTATGGAGTTTTCACAAGTTCAAATTGAAACTATCTTGACTGTTTTCAAGGTTTTGGGCGGCGGGGCGGTGGGCGTACTAATAGCGCGGTCGTTTGATTTTTTCGGCGGCGCGAAAAAGAACGCTTTCGATGCGCGCTGCGCGGCAAATCAGGCTCCGCTCAGAGCTGATATTGCCGGATTGCGTGACGATGTAACAGACACCCGCGTCAACGTCAGTAAGATGTCGGGTGAACTATCCTATATAGCACAGTCGCGCATTCACAACGGCGGATTCGACAAGCTCGAAAACGACATTTCTGAGATTAAAAAACTGCTTTCCACTGTAAAATAATCCACAAAAACGAATAAAAACCAATGCTGTATTGGTTATAATTAATTATGCATTTTTTTGTATTTTTTTCTTGCTATCTAGCGCGTAATGCGCTAGACTGTATTTGTGAGTGCGAGGAAACAACCGCCCCACAGGGGCAAGAAAGGGAAAGAAAATGAAGGAGTTAATCATAAAGCACAGATCTAAAAAAGTGGACGACTACAATGGATACTATTGTAGTTTTAAGGATTTCGATGTCAACGCCGGCATAGATCCATATGACGCGCTGGAATCTGATTCTGCACTAGGGAATCGCATCTACGGGCCGTATAAGTCTAAGCAACAGGCAGTAAAAAGCATGTATGATATGTTCGATTAAACCATCCCCACAGGGGCAAGAGAGGAAAATAAACAGATGATCGTACCTGTAACACGCCGCCTGGCGGACAAATTAACAAATGGCGGAGTTTCCGCCCTTGCCCGGCTGCTCGGAATAAATCTCAGCACCGTCAAACGTATAAATAACGGACGAATAACGTCCGAGCCGGTTCTTGAATTGCTCCTGGAAATCCTTAATATGCTTTCCAGTCGGATCGGCCCGATTGACGCACGGGAGATGTTTCTCGAAGCGGCCCGGCGGCTTGGCAGAAATCCAGAGGACAAAAGATCATGGAAAAAGGGGAATAGGAATGACAAAACAGGGAAAATCAATCGTCTGCGAGGATGAAGAACTCAGAGAAAACAAGCCGGAAAACATGTACCAGTATGAAGAGACTTATAACTTCATCGGTCAATCATGGGAAGTATCCGCTCAATTCAACGGTGAAGACTCAGAAGAACGGAAGCTGAAAGCACAGAAGATCGTCCGGCAGGCCGAAAACGAGCTTGACGCTCTGATAATCCAGAAACGGGCGGAACTCGAAGCCAAACTTTGCCTTATATGTAACAATCTGGAAATAGATTGAAGGGTAAAAACGATGAATAGCATTGACGGAGTTTATGAGCTTTTGAAATCTGTTGTCGCGCAGGCGCGTGAATACATCATCGTGGGCGCGGTCGATAAGTATGACCCGGCGAAATCAATCGAACTGATGAAAGAATACCGCTGGTTTATGGAATCAGATGCCAATCATTCACCGACGGCCAGCTTAAAAGCACTTTGTGAAAGTACCAGCCTTGATCTTGATGCCGTGCGGGAAAACATACGGCCTTATTGCAAAGTGATCTACGACCGCTATGTCAAAGGATTGAAGGGCGCTCGCGTACCGAAGGAAATCTTACAGCGTGATTTTAATCGAGATGAAGTCTGGCGCAAGCACAAGCTGGCGCTCATTTAACACGAAGGGGAATAGGAATGACAAAAGACGAAGCAATCAGAACTGTGTACATCCATCTTGATGACGTGCCTAATTTCCACACTGATGAAGAACACTTCACCGGCTGGGCCGACATGAACGACCCCGGAACGTGGATTCAGCCGATGCGCTTTGACGCAGACGTTGACGAATTTACCTCACACTGGCTTCTTTGCCGTCTGAACGGTGAGACCCCGGAAAAGCCTCTAAAGGGAATGTACCAGGTTCAACAGGCATTAATGCAGCTTTCCTCATGGGAAAAAGACTTTGAAGGCGTACTTGATTCCGGTCTGGAAGCGGTTTTTGACTGCTTGGAAGGTGAGAAATCCACAAAAGCCGACAGAGCTTTGCAGGTGCGTGATTCTCTGGAGTCAGAAGCGGCAAGACTGAGAGAGAGAGCCAGGCTGGTGGCTAATAGAGCGCAAAGCCGGGAAAAGGCCGCCGAAAGACTCACAGATATGGTATCGACCTTCCTTCGGATAAACGGCGAAGCCCGGACAAAGGACGGCAAGACTTCTTTCGGACTGGACACGGACGCCGGGCGCATTTCATGCTCCCGCATAAAAGACGGGATTAAATGGCCTGCCGGATTTAAGGCCGAGGGCAAGATCAATCTGACAGGTGATTACAAGATGCAGTCTTATGACGATCAAGATTGCCTTGTAATCATAGTCCAAGCTGGAAAACTTCCACTTTCGCCGGATCTTTTAAAGATGAAGCTGGAAGTCACTCCTGACACCGACGCTGTTCTTGAATCCATCCAGAGCATACCAGAGCAGAGCAGGCCGGAAAGATATGAGCGTTATTCCGTTCGCAAGCCCGGAAAGGCGGTAAAATAATGTGTGATGCAGGAATGCCTAAGCAGGGCAAAATATATTCAGCGCTTGCCGATATTATGGCGGCGATGGAAGCGGTTGAAAAGAAGCGCAGCGCGTCTGGTGGCCTGAATTACGCTTTCCGCTCAATCGACGATGTAATGGCAGAAGTAAATCGTCACCTGAAAACCGCTCGTGTTTTCGCCGTACCGGAAATTGTGACCGAAAACGCGATGGAAAGACAAACGAATAAGGGCGGCGTTATGCTTCACCGTCTTGTTACGGTCAAGTACCACTTCACAGCCGATGACGGCAGCTTTATCACAGCCACCGGCGCGGGTGAGGCGATGGACAGCGGAGACAAGGCTATATCAAAGGCTATGGCAATGGCCTTCAAATATATTCTCACCCAGATGTTCTGCATTCCGACCGAAGGCGACAACGACCCAGATTCGACGGTTCACGAAATCAAAGCCGACAAACCTGAAAGCAACCCAGAACCGCCCAAAAGCAACGGAAGTAAATGGCCTTTGACCTCGCAGCTCCTGAAGGTAAAAGATGCTCTGAAGCTTGATTACGATGACGTTGACGAAGCAGTAAGACAGGCTCTGAAACTCAAAGACCGCCGTGAAGTACCTAAGCTGAAAGAGATTCAAGAGCCGAATAATCAGAAAACCGTATTCGCCTTCCTACTGAAATTCGCATCTGAAAAGTACGTCGCAACCGGCGTCTTGACCGAGTGGGTGAAAGGGAAGGGCTTCGACAAAGTTTTGACATTCGCCTTTGATAAAGACGGAGCTGACGCCTGCACAATCTCGGATATGGAAGAACTTTACACAAGAATGCACTCAGTCGAGTCTGAGACTACTAAGCCGATATGGTCAAACACTACAATCCTCGGATCATACACCGCAATGGGTATCACCCAGAAGGAACTGGAAGCGGCGCTTAACAGCAGTGTACAGAACTGGGGTGAAGATGAACGCGCACTTTTAACCAGAGCATTTCAGGAGGCGCGCGAAGGAAAACACGAAAACCTTAAAGCGGCGCTAGCCACCGTATTAGCATAAGAGAGGTTCCCCATGTTTCAGTGTTGCGAAAAATACCGTCACTTAGCCGTGATTGAAGATGTACCGGCATATCAAAGACGTTCCTACCTGCGTTCCCGGCGGAACACACCCGCAGCAACCCGCCGTCGGGAACACTTCCCCTTGACAATACCCGGTCTATGGTTGATCTGGTTTGAAGCAGACCTTGAAAAAGGAAATTCAACTGACACCGAATCTGTCAGGCATAGCACAGATTCTATCGCACAGGAGCCGCTAAAACGGTCTGCGGCGGTTCCTGTGCGTGTTTTATCGCCTCTGAAAACTTATTCGCTTTTGACCCTGCTGGCGCTTGAATCCGTCTGGTTTCTGGCGCGGTTTGCAGGTGCTATTTAGGGCCGATCAATAACGTTCGTAAAACACGGGGTTCCCGGTGGGCGGTAAGGCCCGCCGCCTGCCGGGAAGATAAAGAAAGAAAATCATGGCTCAAATCTCTCACATACTCGGAATTGACCCCAGTCAGAATGCAACGGGATTTGCCCTCTATTCATCCAACGGAAGCCTTATTACCTCCTGTGTCGGTCCGATAACCGAGGCTTCGGAAATTATTAAGGGAATGCTCACAAACGTCAAGGGAACAATGGTTATGGTCTGCATCGAAAAGATACCGAGCGGATCATTCATTTACAAGGGCGGCAAGAAGATAAAGGCATTCAGGGAAGCAAAGAGCGCCGCTACTCAGATCAAGGCACTTATCAAGTCCCTCCTGCCCCGCAGAAACGTAATCTATGAAGCTTCACAGCAGACGTGGCGCGCCGCCATGTATAAGGGTTTCAAGGTGCAGGACAATTTCAAGCAGACGGCAATCGACTACTGCAAAATGACTGGGCTGGGGGAGTTCGAAGACCATAACCAGGCTGAGGCTGTGGTTATCGGTCTGTACGGTGTTTCAATGGCGAAGGTGATTCTGCATTTCATGGGTAAAAAAAAATAAAATAAAGAAAAACATTGACAAAATACAAAATAACGCCATAACATGCAATCAAATAATTACTGACGGAAAAATATAATGAGTGAATCTGATAATAAAGGCCGCCTGTTGACCGTGAAAGAGGCTGCGGAATATTTAAGCGTTTCATGGGAATTGCTTTCTCAATGGCGACATAGGACAAATATAACGGGAAAACTGCAAGGCCCGGCATTTATTAAAGTCGGCTACCAAGTCAGATATGACACAGACGATCTTGATGCTTTTATTCAAAAAAACAAAATATCTGAATAAATCCGGTGAATCCAATGCCAATAGATTATCGTGATAGATGGATGATATTGAACGCTCTGAATGAGTTGCGTTACCGCAATCGGATAACGCCGGATACTTACTCCATCGGATGCTTTATTCTCGGTGACACCGAAGGGCGTATTGACTATTCCATTCTTGCTGCTTTGGTTGGCATAAAAAGCAGCACTCAGGACGGAGCTAAATTTAAGGTGTCAAGATGCGTTACCGCGCTTGTCGCAACGGGACTTTTTGGACGGCAAAAACGCGCCGGAGAATGGTCTATTTTCACAAAGCAAAATCACGTCTCATTGCAAAGCGAGTTGCAAAGCGATTTGCCTAGCGAGTTACTAAGCATAAATGAAAACGCAAAAAGCGTAAACACTGGAATCAACACAGACAATAAAGCAAAAGTTACTGAGCATCTTACTGAGCAAATTGTTGAGCATACAACCGAGCAGGTTACAAATCATCATATTTCAGATTCTTCTAAAGAAGAATCTTTAATAAGAAAAGAAATAAATAAAGAAAAGAAAAAAGCATCTGACGAAATTTCCGAAGCCGTCTCGAAAATCTACGACCATTTGAACACGCTCAGACGCGGATTGATTCCGAGCCTCAAACCGTCGGACGGATATTCTCACATCGACCGATCTGGAAATATTTCAAAGTCTGCCGTTAAACTGAAAAACATTGTCAAGGGGCTATCAGCACAGGGGCTTGCGTGTTTTAATTACACTGACGGGCGGTTTACCGCTAAATTGAGCGTTTCGGAGTCAACGCAACTGGTGTGCGATGTTCTGGAGCACGTTTCCAGAATGCGACACACAAAAGAAGACCCGCAGTATTTCAATCCTGAGACTCTATTCAATGGACAATTCGGCAAGCGATTAGGCTGGTATCTGGATTCCAGCAGAAAGCAGGGTTTGCAGTTCAACACAGCCTTAGACGCGATGGAAGCGGCCTTCGCAAAGCGCAGGGCCGAACAGGGGCTAATAAATGGAAACATCTGAAAAGATTGACGGTATTTGCCCATACTGCGGAAGCGCACAGAAGTTATTGCAGGCGCTTACATTTCAAGGCCAGGTATTCAAGCGGATCTGGAAGCCCTGCACTTGTGAAGCGTCTGTGAAGTCCTTACAGGAAGCAGAACAGGCAGAAAAGGACATAGAATCTAAGCGCCGTGAAAGAGAAATACTTTCCGAAGCCCGGATAAAATTCCGTGAGGCAGGTCTACCGGAAACCGCATTAAATCGTAAACTTGCTAATTTACAGCATGACGACCATAACACGGAAGCAATTAGGAAAGCCGAATTACTTTGCGGTGGCGGCTTCGCTTTCGGAATCAAGGGTTTATGGCTTCAAGGCCCGGTCGGGACGGGAAAAACAACCGTACTTCTGGCGATTGCCCGCGAAATGGCGGCTCGGTCAAGGCGCTTCGGTTATGTCTATGCCGGTCAAGTACAGCGGAGCTTGATCGCCAGTTCGACGGCGGACTGGGAATTGAAAAGTGAAATCGAAAGACGGCTTTCGTACTTCCTGAATGCTGATGTTTACCTGCTTGACGATCTGGGAGTTGAAACGCGCAACCCGGCAACGGATAGCTTGATACTGGATATATTTAATACAGCAATCGACAGACATAAATTCGTCTGCGTAACTTCAAATTACACGATCAGGGAATACTGCAATCTATATGAAGGCATGACCGGCCAGCGGATTTACCGCCGTCTTGCTGCTATGTGCGTGACTGAGACAATCGGAGGTACGATGTGGATTGACGGAGCAAGAACATGAAAGAGGAAAGAAATGTCTAACTTCACAGATTCAAGAGATTCAGAAAAGAGCAAC
>Ga0172375_10006817_pt1 | contig 15857 bp, 13 predicted proteins | sample LakKiv1m_FD_114537 | JGI IMG/M metagenome (GOLD analysis project Ga0172375, IMG submission 114537) | Freshwater microbial communities from Kabuno Bay, South-Kivu, Congo - kab_092012_11.1m | ecosystem: Environmental > Aquatic > Freshwater > Lake | place: Democratic Republic of the Congo...
AGAAGGATTGCAGCAGCGAGATCGGAGAAATACCAACTGTGTGTAATCCCCAAAAGATGCACCTGTGTAACTACAGCGGTATATATGCATGAAATGAACATGTTGAAGCCCGCCTGGGTTTAGAACGAAAACTCTCCCGGCTCTCCCGTAATTAACAGGAAAGAGCCTAAACACAAAGGACACCAAGTACACAAAGGGGAAAAGGCGGTTAATTTTACGGGTGTTTTTCCTTCGTGACCTTCCCTGGCACCGCCCGCGCACCCCGCACAGCGTTCGTGCGGGGCAGGTGGCAGGTGTGTGTCCTTCGTGTTTGAAAAGGTTTTTCCGTTAAAAACGGTAGAACCACTCTCCTTTTATGCTTTCGTATTTCCTGGTAACAATAAACTTTCTCCCAACTCGTTCAATTGAGAGAGGAAAATTTCCACAGGTGGCGGATTTATCCAACGAATTGCTTCCCAATCCGCATGACTAACAGAGCATAAAGCCCGTCCCAAATCAACAGGAAAGACTCCCATTGCTTTACCTTGGGCGTTTGTAATGGCGTCTCGAACACTCAAACCTTTCATAAAACAAAATCCCCAGATGTCCGCCAGATCTTTTGGTTCATCACGATCAAGCAGAGCCGTGATTTTATTGGCAAGGATATTTTCTGCGGTATCCAATCGCCCAAGTGTTGAATGGTTTTGAGTTTTACCAACCCGCGCAGGAACATCATTGATGAATTCAATCTTCAACATGGCGTTATTTTCAGGCAGATTGAAGCGGGCAAGCCTCTCCTCTTTCAACAGGATCTCACAGCGCCACCGGGCATTGAATGCTTGAATTAATCGTTCCACCCAGAGACCAAAACGAGAGTCGTCGTTGACAAAATAATCCAAGTCGTCGGAAAAACGATGTTTAAGATAGCCCCGCGATGCTGCGGTTCCGCCCGATAAATAAAATTCCGTATCGACTTGATTGACGACTTTTATTACACGATCTTGAAAGGGATATAGAGTGTCGAAATAATATGAAGGATTAGCCATTCAAAACCTCTGGATGCTTGCTGGGAAGCCAATTCACAAGAAAATCAAAGCCGCGTACGCGGCTCTTTGAGCGGACACCCGGTCGCCAGCGGTTCCAGTTTTCCACCAGTTGTTTGAAGCCAATCAGGCGAATGATCTCTTCATAAGGAGCATAGTCAAGAAGACGGCGGGCAGCCCAATCCCTGTTTAATCTTCCCATTGCCCGGCGACCCTCGAGAATTTCACGGAATTGGATTTCGTCCAAGTCATAATCCCAGACATAAGGTAACCGTTGCGTTATTTCCATATGCATATGATTATACACCGATGAGTTTATTCTGTATGGCGGATAAGACTCTTAAGAGTTGAAAATGGGTCGGTGTAAGGTGGAGTGATTTGTTAAGGTTGAGTGTATCACAGGCATACGCGGACTGACCCGCGCCGCCCGATTGAGTCGCCGCGCCCCTTCGACAGGCTCAGGGTAAACTCTGGGATCGTAACCCTGCGAGAAGGTGACCGCTCCCGCCTGATCGGTCATCTGGCCCTAACGGCGGATCCCAGCGCGTCGCCTAAAAAGTAATCAGTCATCAGTGTGTCAGTGTTCAGTTGCGCGATGCGGCCAAGTCCGTAGAGATAGGTGGTCGTGCCGTCGCTCAATACTTGGGTCAAGCCAGTGTTCAAATCCAAGGTGTAGTTGACTCCATTCTGGCTGAGTCTATCACCAAGTCCGTTGTAAGTGTAACTGCTCTCTATTCCCTGTCCACTACTTTCCTGGAACAGGGAAAATGCTTTGCCTGCTCCGCAGGCTCGCAATGACATTTAACCGGCATCGCCCAGCGCGTAAACCGCGATGCCGAAAGCCACGGACGCGTTGAACGATTTCTTCCGTCCGCGCATGGGGATGTAAACGATCTCGTCGCACAGGTCGAGCAACTCCGGGTCTACGCCCGTCACCTCATTCCCGACCACCAGAATCATCTTCCCCCATTCATGTTTCATCTTTCTTCTTTCATCTTTTATCTCCCTCGCCCGTTCGTCTTCCTCGAGTGCAACAACCTTCCAGCCTTCGACTTTCAACCCTTTTACCAATAACACCGCGTCCTTGTGATATGTCCATGCCACGCTTTCCTCCGCGCCGAGCGAGGTCTTTCGCACCGCGTCGCTTTCGGGGGTGGGCGTGATCCCGCACAGGTGCAGGCGCGCCAGCCCGAACCCGTCTGCTGTGCGGAAGATGGAACCGACATTCCACGCCGAGCGGATGTTATCGAGCAGGGCCTCGAGTTGAATCGAAGGCCCATCGAACAGGGGCAGGTTCTCAGTCCGAAGAAGATGCGAGGAAACCGCCTGCGTGGAACCCAGGCAGGCGGGACAGCGCGTCCCGAAGGGATGGCCATCCAAAAGCGGGTATCTTAATCCGCATGAATTACAGACGCGTATCTGGCAGGACTTTTGCGGCATGGGATGAATTAAATCACACTTTGTTTTGGCCGTGTGCGGCGCAGCAGCAGAGCCGTGCTAAAATTGGGAAACACCCGGACGAACCTGACAGGGAGATGTCATGCACCGTTTGATTCCTGAGTTTATCATTCAAAATTACCGCGCCCGGCGGATGAATGGAAGCATCGAATCCGTTGGAATGTTCCTCGATCTTTCGGGCTTCTCGGCCATGACCGATGCCTTGATGCGGCACGGCCAGCACGGCGCCGAAGTCCTGGCAGGGTTGATGCGCACCGTCTTCGACCCGCTGGTGGCGGGCATCTTTGAGTATGGCGGCCAGGTGACGGGCTTTGCCGGGGACGGGGTCTCGGCGATTTTTCCGGCAGAGCCGGGTATGGAATCGGCGGCGCGGCGCGGCCTGGCAGCGGCCTGGCTCATCCAAAAACGCCTGGCCTCCCAGCCTGCCCGGCAAACCGAATATGGAACGTTTGCCTTTTCGGTCAAGATCGGTCTGGCCTGCGGGGATGTGGACTGGGGCATCCTTGAATCGGCGGGTGGCGACCGCGCAGTTTACTATTTCCGGGGGTCGGCGGTTTCCGATTCTTCCGATGCCGAACACCAGGCGCGTCCGGGCGACATCATCCTGACGCAGGGCATGTTCGACGCGGTGCGTGCGGACGTCGAAGCGGAGCGGGCCGGGGCATTTTACCGGGTCTCCGGTGTCCGCGCCGAACTGCATCCTGCCGTCGGCGTGAGTGTGGCCGCGGTGGACGAACAGGTCTCGCGGCTTTTCGTGGCGGATGGGGTGCTTGCCGAGGGATTGCGCGGCGAGTTCCGCCAGATCGTAAACGTTTTCATACGCTTCCCCGATCTTGGGGATGAAGCCTTGCAGGATTTCATGCGGAAGGTTTTCGAACTGCAGTATCGCTATGGCGGCCTGCTCAGCCGCCTGGATTTTGGCGACAAGGGGTCCACGCTGTTGATGCTGTGGGGCGCGCCGTCCGCCTACGAGAACGACATCAGCCGCGCCCTCAATTTCGCACTCGACCTCCAGGCTGGCGCGGGTTTCCCGGTTTCCATCGGCATCACGTATTATATTGCCCACGCCGGTTATCTTGGAAGTTCGTTGTGCGAGGATTACACGTGTTACGGCTGGGGGGTGAACCTTGCCGCGCGCTTCATGGTCAGCGCGCCGGCCGGGGAGATTTGGATGGACGAGCGGGTGGCGCGCCGCGTCTCCAGTTATTTCGACCTCGATTACGTCGGCGCGCAGAGGTTCAAGGGCTTTGCCGCGGAACAGAAGGTGTATTTGCTGCGGGCGCGCAAGACCGAGGCGGAGCCGGAGTATCCGGGCGAGATGGTTGGGCGTGAGGCGGAACTTTTACGCCTGGCTGAATTTGTGTCGCCGTTGTGGGATGGGAAATTTGCCGGTTCGATCATGGTTTGGGGCGACGCGGGCATCGGCAAGGGACGGCTGGTGTATGAGTTCAGGTCGTCGCCCGTGTTCGATGAGCATCCCGCCCTGTGGGCCATCTGCCAGTCCGACCAGATCACGCGCCAGCCTTTCAACCCCTTCAGATACTGGCTGGCGCATTACTTCGGAATCCTCTCGCGGATGACCGACGCCGAAAAGAAGGAGGCCTTCGACGCCAAACTGGACGCCCTGATCGCGGCGTCGAATGAACCCTCCCTCGCCGATGAGTTGCGGCGTCTGCGTTCCGTGCTTGGCGCGCTGGTCGATTTGCGCTGGGCGGATTCGTTCTACGAGCAACTCGATGCCGAGGGGCGCTACGACAATACCCTGCTGGCGTTGATCGCCCTGTTGAAGGCGGAAAGCCTGCGCCAGCCGGTCATCCTGTTTTGGGAGGACGCGCAGTTCATGGATGACGATTCCAGGAACTTTTTGCCCCGCCTCAAGCGCGCCCTGACTGCGGAGCAGGTGGATTATCCGCTGGCTCTCATTGGAACCTCGCGGCGGCACGGCCCGGCGGTCCCGTTTGCCGACGGCTTGTTCGAGCAGTCCGTCGAACTGGCCAGCCTGCCGGTCGAGGCGATTTCACGCCTGGCGGAAATCCTGCTCGGCGGCATTCCCGGCCCGGATCTGGTCAAACTGCTCATGGATCGCTCGGAGGGGAATCCCTACTTTGCCGAACAGATCCTGTTTTATTTGCAGGAGGAGAAACTGATCGAGATCAGCAGGGCGGGCTGGACCCCGGTCAAACGGCTGGATGAGTCGATCCTGCCTGCGGACATCAGCGCGGTGCTGGTGGCGCGTCTCGACCAGTTGGCGCGCGAGGTGCGCGCAGTGATCCAGACGGCCTCCGTGCTGGGGCGTGAATTCGAAGTCCGCGTCCTGGCCCGCATGTTGACCGAAAACCCCTTCCTGCTTGACGAAATCGAGGCGGCTGAAAGGGCGGCCATCTGGGCGCCGTTGAGCCAGATCCGTTATTTATTTACGCATGGGTTGCTGCGCGACGCCGCATATTCCATGCAGATGCAGTCGCGGCGGCACGAACTTCACGCCCTCGCGCTGGCTTCGCTGGAAAACCTGTTTGCGGGCGAAATCCAGAATCATTACGGCGAACTGGCCTATCACAGCGAACAGGCGGCGCTGGCCGAAAAGGCGTTTGCTTATTTGCGAAAGGCCGGGGATGCCGCGCGCGACGCCTATCAGAATTCGCAGGCATTGAATTATTATGTCCGCGCCCTGGTTTTCGCGCCGCAGGACGATTTGAGGGCGCAATTCGACCTGCACCGCGAATGTGAATTACTCTTGGCCGAGATGGGCCGCAGCGACGAGCGCGTCAGAACGTTCGAGTTGTTGCAGTCCCTGGCGGCGCAGATCGGCGCGGAGGAACTGCCTGCCTACGTCGCCCACCGCCGCGCGTGCTATGAATTCAAGAACGGAAAATATGGGCAGGCCGCCTCGCTGGCGGAGGACGCCGTTCGGCTTTCAAAATCCGCTCCGAACGGACGCCTGACCGTGGACGCCCTTGGCGTATTGTTGCAGGCTTTCCAGCGCCAGGGTCGTTACGCGGAGGCCGTTTCCACTGCGCAGGAGGCGCTCGAACTTTCGCGCAGTGCCGGTTATGTCTCCGGCGAGGCGGATGTCCTGACTTTGCTGGGACTGCTCCATATCGAAATGAAGGACCCCGTCGCTGCCGCGGGCTATTACGAAAAGAGCCTGGCGCTCTACAACTCGATTGGCAATATTCGCGGGGCGGCCATGCCCTTGAACAACCTCGGGAATGTCGCCGCCAACCGGGGGAATTTTGAACTTGCCCGGGATTATTACGAACAGTCCCTTCGCCTCGCGCGCGAGATCGGCAGGAGGAAGGGGGAGGCGCTCCTGTTGGGGAACCTGGGCTGGCTCTCTGGCCTTCTCGGGCAATATCAAAAAGCGCGCCAGTACAGCGAACGTCAACTGGTCATCGCCCGCGAAATTGGGGATCGGTATTCGGAAAACCTGGGCCTGATCAATTTGAGCGGACAGGTCGGCGCGCTTGGCGACCATCCTGCCGCCGTCTCATTTGCCGAAGCGGCGCTTGTCCTTGCCCGCGAATCCGGGGACCGAAATCTCGAAGCGTGGGCATTAACCTATCTCGGTCACAGCCTGTTCGATTCCGGGATGATCCAGCCGTCCAATGCCGCCTATCAGTCCGCGGTGGGTATCCGGGTGCAGTTGAACCAGGACGTGCTCGAGATGGAGCCGCGCGCAGGACTTGCGCGCACGGACCTGGCCTTGAACAACCTTCCTGCGGCCATGCAAGGCGTCGAAAAGATTCTCGCTCATCTTGCCTCGGGCAAAACGCTGGATGGAACCGACGAACCGGCCCGCATCCATTTGAATTGTTACCTGGTTTTGGATGCGGCCGGGGATGACCGCGCCCTCCCTTTGATAAAATCCGCGTTTGAGTTATTAAATGCGCGCGCCGCCAGCATTGCTGAACCGGCGGCGCGTCAATCGTTTTTCGAAAACATCCCCTGGAACAGGGAGATTGTCAGTGCCTGGGAGCGGACAAATAACGGCTAGGTGCCAGTGCCCCATCCGCCTCCGGGATCGCCGATGTCGAGCCTGATCTCCTTGTAGGTTTTGTTTTTGTGCGTGCGGTCCTTGATCTCGCCGCCGTAGTAGAACGCCTTGGCGCCGTCGAAAATCGCCAGTTTCGCGCCCGCCGGGCCCGGCGGCATCAGCAGGCTGTAGGTCACGCCGTTGACGTAGTTGCCCTTGGCGTCCTTGATCGCGAAATTATTGACCCACGTGATCGTGTCGCCGTTGATCGCGGCAGGCAGGTCGTCTGTGCTGAGTTTTTCCACAATGTAATCGACGTCGCTGTCGAAGAGAACAAAAACATCCTCCTCCTTCCCTTTTTCCTTCTTGATCTTGAATTCCTTGCGGCTTAACTTTTCCGAACCGTTACCGACGACCTTCTTTTGATATGCCATGATAAGACCTCCTTCAAAATTGATGGGACAGTAAAAATATTATATGCGAAAAGACATACCCATTCGTTGCATCATCATTAACAAACCCCATGGCGTCCTCTCCCAATTCACCGATGGAGGCACAGGCCATCCCACGCTCAAGCAATTTGTGGATGTGCCCGGTGTCTACGCGGCAGGCCGCCTCGACCGCGACAGCGAGGGACTGCTTTTGCTTACGAACGATGGCGCGCTCATCGAACGATTGACCGACCCCGAACATCACATCGAAAAAACGTACTGGGTTTTGGTGGAGGGGAATCCGACCCGGGCAACATTGACGCGGCTCGAACGCGGGGTTCAACTCAAGGGATATTCGACCCGTCCCGCGCATTGCCGCCTCATCCCGGACCCGAACCTGCCGCCGCGCCCGAGGCCTGTCACCCCGCATGGGCCGACCGCATGGCTCGAAATCAAACTGCGTGAAGGGAAAAAACGCCAGATCCGCCACATGACCGCCGCCGTGGGATTGTTCACCCTGCGGTTGGTCCGCGTCGCGATTGGGGATGTTCAATTGGGTGACCTGCCTGTTGGAAAATGGCGTGAGTTGACGCCCGCCGAAATCAGGGGATTGAACCCGCATTGAGCGCGCTCCCTGATCCATTGTCGAATCCCCTTCGCGAAGCACAATCAGAATTGCAGATAAATCGAGACCGCGCGTGCAAACGCCGCGCGCGGCTTGTAAAACGGAATCGGGACACAGGGTCCGCGTTTGAAGCGCTTCTTCGTCATTCGTTAACGCGGACTGGATTGGATTTCCAGGCGGCGGATGGTTCTAGAACTCGTCAACCTTCGGCCTCAGCGGCATGGTCATGATGACGACGTCGCACATGTCGCCGTCGGGGAACATGTAATAATCGTCGAGCACGCAATCGGAATGGAAACCAAGCTGCTCGAAGGCTTTGACGACCTTCGTTTTGTCGCAGATGATTTCGGCGAAGAGGGTGCTCAGTCCCTGCTTGCGGGCGATGTCTATCAGGGCGCGGATCATTTTCATGCCGAGGCCGCGTTTGCGGTAGTCCTTTGCGAGAAAGAGCCGCACCTCTCCAACGTGTCTCTTCGGCCCGCTGAAAAAGTGGAGCGATGAATTTCCGACAACACGGTCTTTTACCAGCGCAACGATGGGCAGGACTTTGGAATAATCCACGCTGTCGCACCATTCCGCAATCAGCGCCGGGTCTTTGACGTTGTGGTGGAAGTAACGCAGATCGTCCTCGCTGACGGAGTTGTAGAACTCGGAGAGGCGCGTCTTGTCGTCCTGTATCAGCGCGCGCAGGAGCACGTAGGCTCCATCTTTGAGCGTGACCATTTCTCGAAAGTTCTTGATTTGTTCAGGAAGCATGGCTCCCTCCCGTAATAAGTATCAGGTTCCAGGCGTTAAGGTTCAGGTTGTGCGGCTTCCCCTGGCGGGAAAGTATTCGAACCTTGGAAGTCTTCCGGGGCTTTCCGTCCCGGGCGCATTCCGGAGGACTTCCAAAGTTTATGAAATTATGCAGGCGCTTTCTTTTCCCTTGGTTCAGGCGGGACGAATCCCTTTGGCAGCAGACCCGCTTCAGTGACGATGCGCGGGACGATGTCTTCCCAGCCGACGGGCATGATGTGCAGTCCGTGCAGGCCCTGGCTCTCGTAGCCTTTGATCCTGCGGGCGAGTTCGAGCGCGATCTGCACGCCTTCCTCCTGCGCGTTGCCCGCCTTGTCCGCGGCTTCCATGCGGTCGATGATGGGTTTTGGCACGACCACGCCCGGAACCTGCGTCATGTATTTGGCCATCTTGAAACTCTTGAGCGGGGTGATGCCGATCATGATGTAGACTTTGTCCAGGACGTTCCGTTTGGCGAGTTCGTTGAGCCAGAGTTCCATGCGCTCGATGTCGTAGACCAGGTTGGTCTGGAAGAATTGCGCGCCCGCGTTGACCTTTTTCTGTTCGCGCAATGCCTGGAATTTCGGCTCGGACGCGAAGGGGGAACCTGCCGCGCCGAGGAAGAATTTCGGCGGGAACTTGATCTCGCGCCCATCGAGATAATGGCCTTCGTCGCGCATGCGGCGCAGGATCCATAACATCTGGATGGCGTCCATGTCGTTGATGTCCATGCGGCCGCGCGGCTTCGGCGCAAGCACCGGGCTGTCGCCGGTGACGCACAGGATGTTTCGCACGCCCATCGCGGTCGCGCCGAGGATTTCGCCCTGCAGGCTGGCGCGCGTGCGGTCGCGTGCGGCGATCTGCATGACGGGTTCCGCGCCGTTTTCGATGGCGAATTTACTGCATGCCCAGGAGGTCATGCGCGGGGTGGCGGAGGCGTTGTCTGTGAAGTTGATGGCGGTCACGTATGGTTTGACGAGATTGATATTCTCGACCAGTTTTTTCGTGGACATGCTCAGGGGCGGCGCGATCTCGCACGCCACGACAAATTCCCCGGCTTTGAAGCGTCTCTCCAGGTCGGAGACTGGTTCGGTGTACGCGGGCGCATGGTATTTGTCGTCACCCCGCCACCAGTCAGGCTGGCGGACAGGCTTGAAAACGGACTCCCAGGTCTCGGCGCGTTTGGTTTTGTCGCCCGTCAGCAGGCCGGAGATAAATTTTCCCGTCCCGACTTTTCGGACCTCGGTGATGACGTCCCCCCATGTTTCTGTTCCAGCCTTTTCCCAATCGAGCGGCGGGAGAACCTCGAGCAATATTTCTTCGCGCCCCATTGCAAAGGAACGTTCATATATCTTGTACCAAATGCAGGGGCGGGACGTATCCACGTAGCAGTGTTCGGGAGTCGAGCCGCCGCACGGCCCGTTGCGGAGTCCCTTCGGGCATTCCATCGGGCAGATAAAGGCGGTCTCCTGCAACATGCAGTTGCCGCACATGCGGCAGCCGAATAGCGGGCCTTTGATTGTAAATTCCAGTGTTTCGAGTACGCGGTTGCCAAACGACTCTTTTTTGAATGGGGAGTACGGTGGCTGCCAGCGACGTCCGGGGGTAAAAATGGGCATGGGGATAACTCCTGATCTTCGCGTTGGGCGGAGTGTTTAATTCGCCAGATACGAATCTGCGTAGATCACTTTGTTCAGCAGGATCTGCGTCGTTTTCCAGATGGCGGCTTGCTCGGGATCGGACATGTCGAAGTCTTCCGTTACAAGGTCTTCCATGTTGGCTGTGCGTTCGGCGATCCTGTTGTAAACGCGCGCCAGCGGGGTGGATGTGTCCTTCGTCTCGATCCATTTGATGACATTGTTCTGCTCCTCATCCATCGGGTTGGCGATCATCATCTGCAAACCGACGCCCATCAGCATGGCGACGTAGACGCGGTTGATGAGCGGGCGGTTCTCGTTCGGGACGGCGTTCGACACGTTGCTCAGTCCCACCGAGATCATGGGCGCGGGGTCCCATGAATATTGCAGGGTGCGGACGGTTTCGATGAGATGCGGGCAATATTCCTGGCATCCTGAAACGGTCAGTACCAGCGGGTCGATAATGAGATTGCTCATCGGGTAGTCAATCTCCACCATGCGCGGGATGAGCGTCTCGATCGCAATGTTCACGCGCGCATCCGCTTCGATGGGAATGCCCTCGGGCCGCAGGGTCAACGCGATCATCTTCGCCCCGTATTTCTTTGCCAGCAGCGGCACTTTCTCCAGCCGTTCCGGTTCAGCCGACGTGGAGTTTAAGATCGGCTGCGCTTTGGTAATGGCCTGCAGCGCGGCTTCCATCCCGTCCACGTTGGTGGTGTCGATCGAAAGCGGCACGTCCACCACCTGCTCCACGGCCTTGATGATCCACGGCCAGACTTCCGCATAATCCTTTTTGCGCGGGCCGAGATTGATGTCCACGCACTTCGCCCCGGCTTCCACCTGCTTGAGAGCCGAGTCCATGAAGAATTCGCTGTCCCGTTTGGTGAGCGCCTCCTTCACTTTTTCAGAGATGATATGAATGTTTTCGCCGATGATATACATGGTTTCTCCTTTTGAGTCAAAAGTCGAAAGTCAAAAGTTTTTTGGTCATTCCGGGGTCCGGCCTTCGACCTTTGACGATAGGGCTTCCGCCACACTTGGAAACTTCGACATATCCGTGTGCGGCAAAAATAGCGCGGATGTGAATGCCTCATAAAAACTGTTGTCCGCCGAAAGTTCAACGTACGTCATGCGCTTTGCAATTTCCGTAATCCGTTCGCGCTTGCGCCAGTCGAGCAGTGCGTAATACGCGCCTTTCACAGACGTATTCCCGAGAAACTCGAAGCGCGACCAATCCATGTCGGGCAGAAGGCCGATTTGCACAGCCTTCTCGACATTGATGTATTTGCCGAACGACCCGCCGACCAAAACCTTGTCGGTCATTTCCAGGGGGATTCCGACCGTGTCAGCCAGGACCGTGAATCCAGCGTAGATTGCCGCCTTGGCGCGCAGCAGGTTGTCAATATCGACCCTCGATATGACGATATCTTCCCCCGTCTCGGTTTCCGCGCCCCAGGCCACCACGTACTCCCCGTTATGCGCCCCTTCCCGGACCCGTGGACTATTCGCCATCATATTGACATTTCCAGCCTTGTCACTGACGCCCGTTAAGAACGCCTCCGAGAGCAGGGAGATTAACCCGGAGCCGCAAATTCCTTTGGGTTTGCCTCCGCCAATGACCCGGTATGTCGGTTCCAAAGTTTCATTGCTGATCCAGACTTCCTCGATGGCCCCTTGTGTTGCGCGCATGCCGTTTGCCACGCCCGCGCCTTCAAAGGCGGGGCCGGCCGAGCACGCGCAAGTGACCAGCCAGTCGCGGTTTCCCAGGACGATTTCGCCGTTGGTGCCGATGTCGATGAACAGGGTCACATTCTCCACATCGTCCAGCCCGGAGGACAGCACGCCCGCGGTGATGTCCGCGCCGACGTAACTCGCGACTCCGGGCAGGCAGTCCACCGTCCCTTCGTGGTGGATATTCACGCCGACATCTTTTGCTATCATCAGCGGCGGGTGGTTGACCGCGGTAATGAACGGTGAGAGTCGAATGCTTCCGGCGGGAATGCCGAGCAGAAGATGGATCATCGTGCTGTTGCCCGCGATGGTCGCCTTCATCACGTCCCTGGGACCGGTCTTGACGCGCTTGCAGGCAGTCTCGAGCAGACTGTTTATCGTATCCAGCACGCGCTGGCGCATTTCCTGCCTGCCGCCGTCCTTGCCTGCAAAGATGATTCTCGAAATGACATCCTCGCCGCGTGAAATCTGGCCGTTGTATTCCGCCACCTGCGCCTTGACCTGACCGCTGATCAGATCCACGAGCCAGAGTGAGACGGTTGTCGTGCCGATGTCGATTGCACAGCCCCACAGCGGCGAGTATTCGTCCACGTGCCCGGGGTACAGTTCGATCAGGCGGATGGGTTTATCCGGGTTGTCGATATCGCGCTCGACGACTGCTGTAACCCGCCATTCGCCTGCGCGCAAGGTCTCGCCCATGGTTTGCAGGAGTTGCAGGGAGCAATTGACATTTTGAATTTTGGCCTGCAAGCGGAAGGCTGTCTGCAGCCTGGCCCAGTCATCTGTCTGGTCTTCCATCGTGGGCGGGGTGAGTTGAAGGTGGATGCGGCGGATGGATTGGGAGCGGTGGTAATCGTAATCCACAGGGACAGTGACTTCGGCGGCAACGCGGTCGGTGGTGAGCCGCCGTTCGATTTTTTCCTGCGGCGGCACGTACACCGAAACATCGCCCTCGACGACGGTCTGGCAGGCAAGCGCGTAGCCCTGCTCGACGTCGGCAGGGGACAGGCGCAGTGTGCTTCGCCGCCTGACGTTTCCACTCTTCACCTGAACGGCGCAGCGGCCGCAGCGTCCCTGCCCGCCGCATGGCTGGCCGATGTCGATTCCGGCCATGCGCGCGGCATCGGCCAGCATCGTGTTGGTGGGAACCTGGACAACGATGGGCGTTGGGTTATCGGGTTGGGTGAAGGTGACGGTATGTTTCATCGGGTCGAAGGTCGAAAGTCAAAGGTCGCGCGACCTTTGACTTTCGACTTTTGACTAATTCAAGGCTTGTTTCATGAAAGCAGGCAGGTCGACCGCTTCCCTTGGCCCGACTCGAATCTCCCAATCCGGGAGTTCCTCTTCGAGTTCGCCGGAAAGGACGGCAACATGGCCGGGCAGGACGACGCGCTTCCGCGATACTTTGCTGGCTACATCCAGGCTCTTGATGGATTTTGCGATTCGCTCGGCGTCGAATTTCCCTGCCGCCCAGGCGGTCAGCACGGACATGCCTTCTGCGTCGGTGACAACCAGCCAGGCGGGAAGTCCACTGCCTTCGACTTCGTTCGCCACCGAGAAATAGGTGATGCTGAAATTGGTGGTGACCAGCACGGGGCTTTCGGGTTTGGGCGAATTAATTTCGTAGATGCCGGGCTGGACCTGGATCGGTTTCTGCGGGTCGGTGTAGATGTTCTCGCGCAAGACGAGCAGTGGGTAGAGCAATTCAGGTTTGAATTCGCTCAACACGATGAAGCCCGCATATTTGGAAATCGCCTGCGCCGCGGCAACGCCTTCGTCTTTCGCTTCGCAGGGGAAGGCAATGGTGGGATATCCGAGCGGCTTGAAATTGGCTTTAAGCGCCATGCGGCGCGCCTGTGTGGAGCGCGTCAGGCATTCCGACATACCGCGAGCGCCGAAATCGAGCACCATATCCTCGACGCCTTTCGCCTGGATTTTCTGGGTCAGGTCGGCCAGCCCATCGAGCGAGTCGGCTTTGACAACGAGGGCGGATTTGCTGTTTTTGGCGAGGTCGGCCATGGCGTCCGCATTGGACGCGTCAGCCGCGTATAACAATGGGGTCTCGCCTCCGCAGGCTGAAAGTCCGGCTTGAAGCGCCGCGGCGTCGCCCATCAGGATGAGCGGGCGTTTGGTCGCAGTCCGAACTGTTTTGACGGCCGCGGCCATGCTTTGCGCTGAGCCTGTCGAAGCGTCTGCATCACCGACCAGTGCGAAGCCGTCCACGGTGAAGTCCATGCCCACGTAACTGACCTTGTAGGCGTCGGCTTTTGCCACTTTGGCGGCGAGTTCGGGGTCGCTGGCGTTGACGCGGATGAACAAGCCGGGCTTGTTGTAGAAGGTTTTTTCGTGGCGGAACATCACCACTTCGTTGCCCGCCTTGACTTCCGTGCCGGCTTTCAATGTGACGAGGCGGATGGGCGGCGCGGCGGATTCGGCCAGTTGCTTCTTTGAGGCTTCGCTGACGTAGGGGCAGGAGGATAGTTCAACCTGTTTGGCGGCGAGTTTCATCGCGAAGGCCAGGCAGGTGGGAAAACCGCATTCCTTACAGTTGGTCTGCGGGAGCATTTTGTAAATTTGGATACCGCTTAATGCCATGGTAATTCTCCTTTTTGTTGAAAAGTTGGCAGGTTCACAAGTTTGAAGGTTGATATTCAACGTTCAAACTTTCCAACTTTCAAACTTTTAAACGGTGACAAGTTCGCCAATTGCGTCCTTGACGCGTTTGACCGACTCGGGATGTCTCAGCACCACCACGTCCGCGCCCGATTCGACGAGTGCAATGGTGGTGACGATTTCCCAGTTAATGGCGCGGGCTTTCCAATCGCCCCAGGCCTCGGGTACGCCTTCGCCCACCTTGGATTCCTTGGTCTTCCAGGCTTCGTAGCCGGGGGTGACCAGCATCGGGAACTGGGTCATGGCGTCGCCCTGAAGCGAGGCCATGCGCAGGCGTTCCATCACGGAGTAGCCGTATTCCATGCCGTAGCCGAGCGCGCCGGTGGTCGGGTCCATGACGATGCGGTCTTTGGGCATGCCCATGTCGCTGATGAGGATGTTCAATTGCTTGGCCAGGTTTACATCCATGGCAGTGCGTGCCTGCACAAGATGTCCGTTGGCCATGGCGGTGGCGACGATGGTGCGGTAATTCTTGTCTTCGCAGATGCCAAGCACGATCTTCTCGCCTTTGGTCGCCTCGGAGACGGGGACGAGCAGTTCATTGTCTTTTTCAGCCTGTCCGGGTCCCCAGACGATGAGCGGGAGTCCGCTTGCACCCAATACGGATTTGACAATTTTGACCGCGCTCTCGGGCGTATCCTCCAGCGTCAATGCCAGGACGAGCAGGTCGGCTCCCGCTTCCTCGGCCTTTTTCGCCCATTGGGCAGGATCCGCCATCGCGTCGCCCCAGACTTCCGCCAGCAACGCGGACCAGTCATCGGGCTTGCGCGACTTGATCTCGATCGCGATGGCGGGTTTGTTGGGCATGGGGGCTTCGAAGTGCAGGTAGGGCATGCAAGTCTGTCCGCCGATGGTTACAGCGCGGGCGCGCGTGCCTCCCTCCGCGGCTGTCGCGCCGATGGTGACCGGGCGGACGCTTCCGGACCATTTGTCTCTTGGAATTTCGATGGGCATGTGTTCCTCCAATGGTGTGGTTTTATTCGTTATGTATTGCGTGTTACGTGATGCCAGCGTCTCTTTTTGCGTTTTCTCTTTTCTCGATAAATACTTCCAGCGGCGATTTTCTTTCCGCCGCGAGTCCCAGGTCTTTCAATTCGCTTTCATCCCTTGCCGCCAGGTGACGGATAATATGCCGGTACGAGATGGCGGCGGCGGGATAGATGATGCCCGCGGAATTGTGGTTCATGTACGCCACGCGAACCTTTTTGTCCTTCATCATCTGCGCCGCGAGGACAAGTGGGAGGTCGGATGGCAATTCAGGGATGCCTTCTCGCATCACATCTTCGGCGGTCAACTCGCGGATATTTTCGCGATGATACGAACTGACCAGCTCTTCGTAACCGACAATTCCAATGCCCTCGCCTTCACTTCCAAGTACAACCAACTCTTCAACATTATTTTCGATCAAAAAACGGGCGATGTCAACGATGGCCATGCCGGCCTTGCAGGTCGGCACGCCGATGGTCATCAGGTCGCGGACGAGGAGGGGCAAGGTCATTATTTTCAGCGCTAAAGCCCCATCTGGCGTTTTTC
>Ga0172375_10006818_pt1 | contig 15856 bp, 12 predicted proteins | sample LakKiv1m_FD_114537 | JGI IMG/M metagenome (GOLD analysis project Ga0172375, IMG submission 114537) | Freshwater microbial communities from Kabuno Bay, South-Kivu, Congo - kab_092012_11.1m | ecosystem: Environmental > Aquatic > Freshwater > Lake | place: Democratic Republic of the Congo...
CGCAGGTGAAGATTTTTACGCTTTCCGGAGTCGTGAAAAATCAATTCATGGCGTATGATAAAAAAATGCGGGGCGGGTATAATCTTGCGGTGGGGGACCTCAACAATGATGGACGGGATGAGATTGTTGTTACTCCAATCGGCACCGCTGTTCACGGTGGAGACGTTCGTGTTTTTACCGGGGACGGGGTGTTTCGGTCGCAGTTTTTTGCCTATGCTTCGCGCCCGCTATCTGATATGTCATTGGTTATTGGCGATGTCGATGGAGATGGAACAGAAGAAATTATCACTGCACCGGGGAGTGGAAAGGGAGAATTAAAGATATTTTCTTCCCTTGGCGTTCTCCAGCGAGCAGTGTATCCTTATGGTAATACGTATGATCGCGGCATATCATTGGCCATTGCCGATCTGGGCGGGAATCGGCGCAAGGAGATCGTGGCTGTTCCGCGTACTCGTGCGCCCGCACAGGTGCGGATCATCAATGCTCAAGGAGTCATTGTTGGAACTTTTTTTGCGAGCACCCCACAGGATCGAGCAGGATATACCATTGGCATTTTCTATTAACGGATAATTTCTTATGAACAAAGTATCAATCGAGCGGAAAAATGTACTCGTCACCGGAGGGGCGGGAAGTGTTGGCTCTCAACTCTGCGAATTTTTGCTTGCGCAGGAAAAATATAACGTCATCTGCGTCGACAACTATTTTTCCGGTAAAGAAGAAAATATCGACCGTCTGCTTTCTCATCCGCATTTTGAGTTTATCCGGCATGATATTACCGAGCCGCTTGATTTTGCCCAGTTCCCCGCAGCGGAACGATTTAAAGTGGCGTTTGTTGGCGTTCAGGAAATCTACCATCTCGCCGGTCCGGATTCTCCCCATATCTATCTGTCCTCTCCGGTAGAGGTGCTCATGCTTTCGTCGCAGGGAACCAAGAATATGCTCGACCTGGCATTGCGGTATCGCGCCAAGTTTTTATTCGCATCTGATACGAGCGTATACGGGGACGAGAATGGCACTCAGCCACTCGTCGAGGATTATCAGGGGGTGCTCGACTATCTTTCACCGCTCAATGTCGTAGCTCAAGGAAAGCGTATGGCGGAAACTCTCGTGTCGACTTATCAACGACTCTATAGTCTGGAGACAAAAATAGTCCGCCTGCACAATGTCTACGGACTGAATATGCATTTTAACGATGGACGATTTATCCCGGACACCATAGAAAAAGCACTGAGCAATGAACCGATCATCCTTTCTCCTCGGATGGAGCGCTCTTCATTTTTGTTTGCATCCGATGCCGTTGATGCGCTTGAAAAAATTATGTCCGCAGAGAAAAACATGATCGTGAACGTTGCCCAGTCATCGATGTATTCGTTTGACGAGGTATTGAAAACAATTCTTGACTATACCGGTTCATCGTCGAGCGTGACTCGCGCGGAGCCAACGCAAGAAAATGCGCCACTCATGAATATCTGGGAGCGGTATTGTCGAGCGATCGATACGGCGCGAGTGCGGGAGGACATCGGGTGGTTTCCGGTAGTGCTTCTCGCAGACGGACTCCATAAGACAATTGACTTCATGAAATCAACACGACGATTGGCTGACTTGCGGTCAGCGCATCTTAATCGGTAAATTTCTTTTATGATTATTGACGAACAATCATCACACCATGAACCAAAACGAAAACAGTGCATGCCATATTCGGCGGGTATCCTTTTGCTTGTTCTCTGCGTCGGATTGCTCGGCGGCGTGCTTGGTGGTACGGCAACCATGACGGTTTTGACTCAGAAAACAGCTCAAACCAAAACTGCTTCGACACCTTCCGATAAAGCAAACGCGCCGGTGTCCGGCGAGGAGGCCGCAACGATTGCTACGGTAAAAAAAGCATCACCATCGGTTGTCAGTATTATTATCAGCAAAGATTTATCACAGATATATCAGAAAACCGGGCAGAACATGTTTCCGTTTGATAATTTTTTTGATCTCGGGTTTCCTTTTCAGCCTCGTATGGTGCCGAATCAGAACCAACAAAATCAGCAGGAGCAGCAAAATCAACCAAACGGGCAAAAGCCGCAGAAACAAAAAATTGGCGGCGGTTCCGGATTTATCATTACCGCTGATGGAATGATTCTCACCAATCGGCATGTTGTTTCCGATGATCAAGCCGACTATACGGTTGTCACCAACGATGGAAAGGAATATCCGGCAAAAGTTCTCGCCAAAGATCCGGTGAATGATCTGGCAATTATTAAAATTGATGCAAAGGGTCTTTCGCCGCTCGCCCTTGGAGACTCGGATGGTATTGAGATCGGGCAAACGGTGATTGCGATTGGAAATACACTGGCCGAGTATAAAAATACGGTAACGCGCGGCGTTGTTTCCGGCATTGATAGGGTAGTGCAAGCAAGTGACGGGACCGGCAGCTCAGAGGTGATCCAAGAAGCGATTCAGACTGACGCTGCTATCAACCCGGGAAATTCCGGCGGGCCACTCTTGAATCTTCACGGTGATGTCGTCGGTATCAATACGGCAGTCAATCAGTCCGGCCAATCTATCGGATTTGCGATTCCCATCAATGTGGCGAAACGATCAGTAGAAAGTATAAAAAAATTCGGTAAGATTATCCGTCCGTGGATCGGCGTGAGATACACCTTGATTGATGAGGAATACGTGAAGAAAAATAATCTTCCCGTTGATCATGGCGCAATCATTCTTGGCGATCCAGCACAAAAATTGCTTGGCGTTGTACCGGGGGGTCCCGCAGATAAGGCGGGATTGCATGAAGGGGATATTATCCTTGAATTAAACGGCAAGAAAATAGATCAAGGTCATGCGCTCGCAAGCGCTATCGGGCAGTTCAATCCCGGCGACGAGGTGACGCTGAAGGTATTTTCGAGCGGCAAATCAAAGGATATAAAAATAAAATTAGAGGAGTTCAAGGAGCAAAAGTAGTTCGACCATGGCTGACATACAATCAACAATCGAAGAGCTCGCGGAAAAAATCCTCCAATTGCGAGAGGCGCTTCACATTGAAGAAAAGCGTGCGGAAGTGGTGGATTATGAAGCGCAAATGAATGAATCCAAATTTTGGGACGATCCTCAGAAGGCGGCTACTATCAGCCGGGCGGCATCTGATCTCAAAGAAGAAGTTGCCGAATGGGATGCCCTCTATCACGAGTGTACCGATCTTTTGGAATTGTCTCGCGACGGGTCGAAAGAATTACGGGAGGAAGTTGAAAAAAACAGTGCAGAGCTGAATGGTCGATTTTCTCGTTTCGAATTTCGTGCGCTTTTTTCCGGTCCCCACGATAAAAATAATGCATTGCTTGCGGTGCACGCGGGGACCGGAGGGACCGATGCCATGGACTGGGCGGAAATGCTTCTGCGGATGATCGTGCGTTTTTGCGAGAAGATGAAATGGCGCGTTCGAATGCTTGACGAACAACGAGGACAGGAAGCGGGGATAAAGAGCGCAACGTTTGAAGTTGTCGGGTCGTTTGCCTATGGGTATCTGAAAGCCGAGGCGGGTGTGCATCGACTTGTGCGCATCTCGCCGTTTGATGCCGAGAAGATGCGCCACACCAGCTTTGCCCTACTCGAAGTTTTACCGGATCTTGGCGATATCTCAGATATTGTAGTAAAACCCGAGGAGCTAAAAATTGATGTCTATCGCGCGGGTGGGCATGGTGGTCAGAGTGTGAACACGACCGATTCGGCTGTTCGTATTACGCATATCCCAACCGGTATTGTTGTCACCTGCCAGAACGAACGTTCTCAAAGTCAGAATAAAGAAACGGCACTGCGGTATCTAAAGGCAAAACTCCACCGACTCAAAGAAACAGAGCGAGAGGAAGAACGCAGGGCATTGCGCGGCGCGTACAGCGAAGCGGCATGGGGTAATCAAATCCGATCGTATGTTCTTCAGCCCTATCAGCTGGTAAAAGATCATCGAACAGACTATGAGACCGCGGATACCGAAGGGGTGCTGGATGGAGATTTGCTGCCCTTTATTGAAAGTTATTTACGGACATCACTGAGCAAGAAGTAGAAGAGAGTGGAAAGGAGTCTTGTTGGCTAAAGAAATTATGATCCTTTCTCGCTATCAGATTTTTCGCGCGGGACTGATCGCCTTTTTATGCGGCGTTGCGCTGTCATATACCGGTGTGATTGAGTTTTTTGATGCATACGTACTCGGAATATTTTTTTCCGTCAGCGCTTTTTTTGCTCGGAAGTATAGCGGTATACGCACAGCGTGCATACTTGCACTCTTTTTTTCTGTTGGGCTCTGCCGTGTATTTGGCGTTGGGCCGGAAAAAGTATTTTCACCTCCGGCAAAGAATTTTTCATTTTCAGCAAAAGTAGTGCAGGATTCGTATTTTCAAAGAGGCAAACAAATAGCGACCCTTGAAGTGATTGAAAAAGACGGCATCTCAGTCGGTGTACTCCGTGCCACCGTGCCACTTCTTCCCGTGTACCATATTGGCGATACCGTTTCGGGAACATGTTCCTCGCTGAAGAAAATTCAGGGCAAATCAGGAGGGATTTTTATTGCTCCACAATCAGCAAACACACCACTCTGTACGTTTGCCACGATTCTGCACAAAGATGAGAGTGCTTTTTCTGTTCGTGGAACACTGAGTCGCGTGCGTGATTTTTTTGGCGCGGCAATACATGAGGGGATGCCGTCGCCACAAGCCGATCTTCTCAGTGGTTTGCTCATTGGCGCGCAGGGGTCTTTTTCTTCCGAACTCGCAACCATATTTCGGCGCGCAGGTCTTTCTCATATCGTTGCCGTGTCCGGATCGAATATCTCACTGGTAATCGCAGGATTATGGAGCATCTTTTCTCGCGGACGTATTGGGCGTCGGCGAAGCTTTTGGATTATTTTTTTTGGTGTCACCTTTTTTGTCCTACTCACCGGCGCATCAAGCGCAACGGTACGATCGGGAATCATGGGGTGTTTGGTTCTCTGGGCACAGTATATGGGGCGGCTGGCACAAGGGGGAACCGCGCTGTTGCTCGCGGCGGTCATTATGGTTGCATCCAATCCGCAGCTTCTTCTTTTTAATGTCGGATTTCAACTATCCTGTCTCGCGACGCTCGGCCTGATGGTATACTCACCACACATCGTCACTCGGCTTACTCTCATCCCGACGGCTGGTGGATTGCGCGATATTGTTGCGCAGACCATCTCGGCACTTCTTTTTACAACACCCTTGCTTATTACTGTTTTTCAGACGTTTTCGGTTGTTGGATTTTTTGCCAATATTCTTGTTGTGCCCGTAATAGCGCCGATCATGACGCTTGGGTTTGGGTGGAGTGTACTTGCCGTCGTGTCGTTTTTGCTCCAGCATCTTTTTGGTTTTTCGACGCAATGGATCCTTATGATCGCAGGAATGCCGCTCTATGGATTTCTTTCATATATTGTTCACACCGCATCACTTCTTTCATCTTTTTCTTTTGCTCTTACACCGGTTGATTTTGGGCGTTGGACCCCGCTTTTTTTTACCGCATCCTATATCGTGATCGCCGCATGGATGTGGCGTATACGGCAGGCAAAAGCTTGATTCTTTCATGAAATTCTCTAGTATGAAGAAAGAGAATATGAAACAGCTCCTCGGAGGTATCGGTGTGGTGATGATATTTTTTTGCGGGTCAAGCGTCTTTGCGCAATCCGCACTTTTTAGGTACGTGGATCAGGGAACAATCAATCGAGGATATACATTTTCATATGACCAGGGGGCGTTTCAGGTTGGGCTTTCGCCTCGCGCATTGTCTGAGCCCGGGAATATACGCATGGCGCAAGAATATGCGCAGGAGAACGGATCGGCGCTTGCATCGCCACCACAAGGGCTGATCTTTGGGAGTGCCGTTTATTCGTATGCATTTTCAGATGACAGCACGCTCCTCAAAAATATTACCGTCGTTATCAAGTCGCCAACGGGGGATGCACTCTCCGCACTGTATCGATATAATACTGAAAAAAAACAATGGCAGCGCCTGCCGACGGTGCGCGTGAGCGCTCAAGTGTTTCGCACCTCGTCAAACGTGACCAGTGGCTCGTTTGCGCTATTGCGATACGAGAATGAAGATGCGGAACTTTCTGCTTTACTGGGAACATCCCGCGCATTGATGGTTGCGGATACGGAATACCATACATTTGTCGCGCAAAATACGTCAGAGCCATTACCGCTCGCATCGCTTACAAAGCTTATGACGGCGCTCGTGTTTCTTGATGCAAAGATGCCATGGGATAAAAAGGTTTCCATTCTCGCACGCGATGATGCGGAGCCGGCAAAAATCAATTTTGCTCTTGGCGATATTGTCACGACAAAAGATCTTTTTTATAGCATGCTTATCGGATCAAAGAATAATTCAGCAAAGGCGCTCGCGCGCTCTACGGGCATGAGCGAAAAAGATTTTTTAAAAAAAATGAATCAAAAAGCTGTCAGCTTGGGTATGGTGCACACGGCGTTCAAAGATGTTACCGGTCTGGATGCACAGAGCTATTCGACCGCGCGTGATTATTATCGTCTTATCCGAGTAGCGCTCAGAAATGCAGATATAAAAAAAGCGGCGCAGACTCGTTCATACACGGTCGCGGTTGTGAACAGAAAGAAGCGGTTTAGAATCACGACAACAGATGAATTGCTCGACGGTACAGTCTATGGAAAAACGGGATATATTCCCGAGGTCGGTTACAATCTTGCGCTCCTGTCCGAGAAAGAAGATAAGCCAATCATTGTTCTTGTTTTTGGGGCTCCTTCAAGCGATGAGCGTTTTCAGCTCGCCAGCGCGATCTTGCGCCACACCTGGTAGGGGCTTGAAAAAAAACGGCACCGTGCTACACTTGCTGTAATTATTTATCTTTAGGAGTGATCTTATATGCACGAAGAACGTTCATTGGTGCTGATCAAGCCGGACGCGGTTCGGCGTGGTCTTATTGGGGATTGTATTTCTCGATTTGAACAGCGAGGATTTCGGATTTGCGGCATGAAGCTCGTCTATCCGACGGAGCAAAAGATGCGAGAACACTATTCTGCCAACGCGCAGAATCCGGAGTGGCTTCAGCGAGTTGGACAGAATACGCTTGAGTCATTTATCCAACACGGCAAGGATCCTCAGGAAGAGATTGGCACGTCGGATGTTATGGAGGTCGGGAAGATGGGTATTGATTGGCTGGTGAATTTTATGATTTCCGGACCGATTATTGCCTTTGTGGTCCAGGGTCCCAACGCCGTTGAGATGGTTCGAAAAATTATTGGAAACACCATGCCGTCAAAGGCAGATATCGGATCTATCCGCGGTGATTATTCCATTGACTCACCGGTAACGGCAACACTCGAAAAGAGAACAGTACAAAATCTTATTCATGCGTCGGGAAATCGCGATGAGGCGGAATTTGAGGTGAAGCACTGGTTTTCCTCTGATGAATTGTGCGGATAGAGATACGGAGAGTATACAAAAAGAACCTCGGAATGAGGTTCTTTTTGTATGAGTTGTTGCGCCTCTGGAAAAAAAGGGGTACCGTATAATTACCTATGAGAGCACTATTTAGAATGCTGAGAAAATCGCGTATCCGCTATGAGCCGCTTATTACGGTTTCAATCTTTGCCGATATTCTGAAAAAAAACTATGAAGCATTCCAGTACGCATATCCGGCAGTTTCGTTTGCTCCGGTATTGAAGAGTAATGCGTATGGGCATGGGATGGTCGAGGTTGCGCGGGTATTCGATGAGATGGGAGCGCCTTTTTTTGTTGTTGATTCTTATGTGGAGGCGCTCATCCTGCGCAATGAAAAAATTAAAACACCGATTTTGATCATCGGATATACACTGCCGGAGAATATACTCTTGAACCGTTTGAGAAATATTGCATTTACTGTGGGGAATATCGATGATCTTCTCGTTCTTGCAAACACCGCAGAACACCCTACGGCGATTCATCTGAAAATAGATAGCGGTATGCATCGGCAGGGAATGGCGCCGGAAGATGTATCAAAAGCGCTTGAGGTATTCAAGCGCTCAAAAACTCTTCGTCTTGAAGGTATCGGTACACACTTGGCCGATGCAGACGGCGAAAATACGGCCGCGACTACCGCTCAGATTGCACAGTGGAATGCGATTGTCCATGATGTGTGCAGTGCGTTTCCCGAATGCAGATATGTCCACTGTGCGGCAACAGAGGGGAGCAAATTCTCTTCGACTATCACTGCAAATATAGCGCGACTTGGAATAGGGCTGTATGGATGCACAACCACAAGCGGCGTATCGATAGCTCCCGCGCTGGAAATGAAAACAATCATTACTTCGGTTCGTCGGGTCCGAAAGGGTGAGTCGATCGGATATAATTATACCTATACGGCACCGCGCGATATGCGCGTTGCAACCGTTCCGGTTGGCTATGCAGAAGGTGTTGATCGCCGACTTTCGAACAAAGGATTTCTGGGAATTCGGAATAGTCCCTGCCCGATTGTGGGGCGCGTGAGTATGAATATCACATCAATAGATGTTACTGATTTCGATCCGCCACTTGCGCTTCGAGAAGAAGTCGTTGTGATCAGCAAAGAACGCGCCAGTAAGAACTCGTGTGAGTCGATGGCGCGCCAGTGCGATACTATTCCCTATGAGATATTGGTGCACATTCCTTCGACACTTCGTCGAAATGTGCGATAGCTACTCTGTGCAATTCGGCTGCGAGTAGTGGGGGATTGCCGGATCACATTTTGTTCCGAGTGGTGTCGGTGCGGAGGGCGAGGGAGAAACCTGAACCGATGAAGTGTTTGGAGATGGTTGCTGTAGCGGTGCCGCTTTTTCCTGACATCCTTCCTGCCATACTCTTGGCAGATTTGGGTCACACGGCTTGCCTCCGAACGGTCGCACGGTTTCTTTTTCGGGTTGCGGAACACACCCCGGCTGAGAATATGATGGAGTGGTGGGATCGCAGTACTGTTTTCCGGATGGCGCCAGGCCCGTCTTTATGGACGCATCGACACACCCTTCCTGCCATACTCTCGGCAGATTTGGATCACATGGCTTTCCACTGTATTGTTTTACCGGTACGGTCGGAAAAGACGATATGCATCCCGGCTGAAAGGTGATCGGAAGATTGCTGCTGCACGGTTTCCCTTTGAACAGGGATATCTGCTCTATTGGTTTTTGCGCGATGCACCCCGGCTGAAAGGTGATTGCAATATCGGCATCACAGGGAAGTCCATCGTATTTGCTTTTCGTATTCGTTTTTACTTTCTGGATACACCCCGGCTGAAATGTGATCGGAAGACTCGCGTCGCAAAACGTATCAGCAAGATCGGATTGCTTCTTTTTTATATCCTCCACTTTTTGTTCTTTTTGCTGCTCCTGTTTTTTCTTATCCGCAAGCTTTTTTGCAAGATCTTGCTGTTCTTTGAGTAGTTGTTCTTTCTTTACAGTATCTTGCTGTTTTTTTTGTTCATCTTGTTTTTGCTGTACTTGTTTTTCAAGATCCTTGCGCTGCTGTTCGAGAAGCGCCTGTTCTTTGTCTGCTTTTTCCTTATCGGCTTTCAATTGTTGTTCTTTTTTCAGCGCCTCATCCTTCTTTTTTTGTTCTTCTAGCTGCTGTTTTTTCTTGTCAGCATCTGTTTGTGCCTTGTCAATTATGGTGAAAATGGTTGATGCCTTCGCCATATTCTGAGGATTGTCGTTTGACACCTCAATCGTATGTTTGCCAACAGTAACATTTATTGTTTTGCCATCAAGTCCTTTGAGTGTGACGGGGATATAAAAACCAACATTATCAAACGTACCATCCGGATTGGGGGCAAGGTATCCGCCGACAGAAACTCTCACACCATCAAATCGAACATTGAGGCCCTGTCCTTTGGGAAAGCCCGCGCCGAATAATACCGCATACGTCCCATAGGGCCCTTCTTGCGGAGCAACAGCAATGCGCGCGCCGGTATCCGAATTGAACGTTGGTTTGCCAAGCAGGGTAAATGGCGCGCCGCCATAGATATTGTTGTCTGTGCGGACATAGATCACATACGTTTTTGGCTGCAAAGATAATTTGAGCTCATCGGGAATGACAAGACGAAGAAAGAGCTCATTTTTTTGCATACTGCTTGAACAACCGCCGGTAAGATTGCCATTGTTTACTGAGAACATGCAATCACGATAATTGCGGTCAATTTTTAATTCATACATCTGGTTTGTTTCTTGGTCGACAAGCCATGCATGTGTTGTGCCGCGGTCATCGTATGGACCCCAGTCGGAACCGCGGACAGCTATCGAAATAACATCGGCGGTAGCCGCAGAGGGATCAACAAGAAAAATCTGCGCCTGTCGTTCGGGAGCAACTTGACCGGCGGGGAGCGTTGCTGAGTGCGCAATCAACACCCCTCCGCTGAGCGGAGAAAGCAACATACTCGCCCCGACAAGTAACGAAAGGATGCGGGGATATATTTTTGCCATAGGGGGGAGAGAATAATGAGTGAATGCGAGTACCGTTTGCTGATTATTGCGAAACAGTAATTGTTTTTGCGTAGGGGTCGGTTGTTATATTTGTAAGATCGAGCGTGCCGACAGCGGTGAGCCCATAGCCATAATCCGTATAAACGGTGTAGATCGCTTTTGTTTTGACGCGGTTGTATGATTTCCAAAACGATGCATTAATCGTACGGTCGCCGTCCCAGAGAGCGGTCGTTGATGGTTTGTATGTCGCTGTTGCCGAATCCTCTCCTTGTTTGACAAGCGTGACAAAATTCATTGATCCCAATGAGCTGTCCTTTGCGGAATAGACGAGCTTGAGATCAACCTCAATATCCGCCGCCGTTGATGACGGTGTTTCTGTTTGTTGTGCTGCCGATGATCCGGTGGGTGTCACCGAAATAGTTGCGGTCGTTTCGGTTTTTGCCGTGGTAAGATCCAGTGTTCCGACCGCCGTTTGGGCGAATCCGGTATTAGTATAAACAGTATATTTTTTTCCTGTTTGCGGCATATTCGTCGCCTTATAGAACGAGCCGATGATACGCTTATCGCCATCATATTGTGCGATCGCTGTCGGTTTGTAGGAAGCGCCGCTATATGATTGGCCTTCCGGTACAAGCTCAACGGTTGTAATCCCGCTTAAGGAACTGTCTTTCGCGGGATATGCCAAGATAAGCTGGACAGGAATCTCGGATGGAGAGCCGGACGGGGAAGTGCTTACTGATCCGCTTTCTTTTAAGTAGGTAATAGTATGGTGCCATCCATTGTAGTCGTATTCAAAACGGATTTGTGTGCCGCCAATCAATTTCCCCGGACCGCGCAATTTTGATTCCGAGAGCGTAATCACGTCTCCCTTGACGGTATAAGTTCCTTTCTCGGTTGAAATGGAATAGGTTCCATCGGCATTCAATACAATCGGAGCAAAAAGACGGCAGTCACCACCACCGCCACCGCTGACATTGTAGCTAAAGCAACGATAGGAGCCAGCCATCTGGGCAAGTGTTGCTTTATCTGTTGCGCTGAGTGGTGTGGGGGTGGTTGATGGAGATGGCGTCGTCGTAGATTGAGCTGATGTGCTGGGCGTAGTTATTGATGTCGATGATTGCTGTGGCGCCTTTATGATGGGCTGTTCAGGATCAGCATATTTTTCAGCGGTTGGTATCGTATTGATGTCGTTATTGGAAATACCAAGCCCCAACCCGCGCATAACAGCGAACGCATCGGCGGGACGGCCAAGAAAGTAGAGGGAAAGATCGGTGGGATTGACGTACCATGCTTCGCCATGCGCTTCAACCTGAAGCAGTATTTTTCCCGCGAGCTTCTTGCTCACTGCCAGGTCGACTCCAACTTCTTGGGTGGGCGATGCAGAAGAATGGATTTTGGCAAGATCTTTATTGGATATACCCAAACCCAATTCCCGCATAATACGGAATGCATCGGCGGGTCGGCCAAGATAGGCGCGCTCTTGTGTCTGAGGATTCAGGTACCACGCCTTTCCTTTTTCTTCGACCTGAAGAAGAATACGACCGGCAAGTTTTGCCGATACTGTGGCGGCATTGGCGGGGACCAAAAATCCCAAAGCCATCAAGGCGATCGCCGCGAGTGCAAAAAAAGATTTTCGCATAGGGAATGCTTTAATGAATTACGATGAATGAGCGTGAAGATGGGAACAGTCATTGCGGTGCTGTTCGGCATAGGAGAATGCATTGCTGAGCTCCTGAAATAAAACGGAGTTTGTTTTTTGTGCGAGTGGCAACGCATATGTCCGCACCTCATCAAACCATCGCGGAAGTTTTTTCTGCGCACTGCTTTTGCAGGGGATGTTTGGCCATGAGCGGACGTTGTCTAAAAGATCGGCGCATTTGATAAGTCGCGTTTGTTCATCTGACTCCAGGAGAAATTGCAACTTTTTTTCTTTGTTTTTCCTGATTTGCTCTTCACTTTCTGTCGCCCCGCGAGAACGGGTGACGTTTTCGACGAGCTGTGCAACGCGCTTGCCGAATGTCTGTCCAATATGTTCAAAAGAAATAGGGGTATCTTCTACAACATCATGAAGAAGCATTGCAGAAAGGATTTCAGGATCAGTGATGCCACATTCGGATATGAGCGATATGCCGGCGCGAAGCGGATGAAGAATATAGGGCGTGCCATCGTCTCTCATCTGCGGACTGTGTGCTTCCTTTGCCATGGCGTGTGCGCGCTTGATCATGTCCCGACTCTGTGGGGGAAGGATTTCTATCAGTCCAAAGAAACGATTTTCCTGGACGGAGAGATCATGAAATTCTTTTGTCGGGGGAAGCGTAAGGGACATGTGCGAGTTCAGAAAAAAATAATCACGCCAATGATTAATTATTATTTATCATACCATGAAAGAGAACAAAAAGGAAGAGGACAGAACCGTTGTTTTGGATGAAAAGAGGAGTATACTTTAAGAACTGCTGCGGAGAGCGGCGGGGAAAGTATAAGGGCGGTATCTATTGAACGTATGGTGCCATTCAAAAAAATAAAGAATATCGTTTGTACGGGGATGCTTCCCTTTGTTGTGTTTGTGACCGGAGCGTGTGTTCTTATTGTTGAGGTTCTCGCAACGCGTGTTCTCGCCCCCTATTTTGGCAACACGATCTATACGGTTTCGAGCGTTATTGGTGTTGTACTTGGTGCGTTGTCGTGCGGATACTATTTTGGCGGACGATTTTCTGACCGCCATCCGGATCGCGTCATTTTTTATTTTATCATTTTAGCCGGAGGGCTCAGCGTCTTTTTACTTGAGTGGTTTCTTCTTACGGTGATGCCATTCCTCGGACTCCAACTGTCGATCGTTACGGGCCCGCTTATTGCATCAATGATTTTATTTTTCCCATCTTCTTTTTTGCTTGGGTGTCTATCGCCGTACGCAATAACGCTTCAAAAAAAGACCTGTGAAAAAGAGGGTATCGGGCGCGTGAGCGGTGACATCTTTTTCTGGTCAACGGTTGGCAGTATTTCCGGAAGTCTGTTGTCCGGGTTTGTTCTGATCCCACGATTTGGCATCAACCTGATTGTTATCGGTGTCGGGTGCGTTCTTGCCATCATGGGCACCATCGGCATATCAGCTGAGCTCCCAAAAAAAAACAAAACACTTTTTTTAATCAGTATTGGTATTGTTGTGCTTGTATGCTTGATCTTTTTTTCATTCTTGCGACCGCGTATTCAGCCACACGTGTTGTATAATCGCGACGGGGTATATGGGCGAATTAAAATAGCTGAAGGCACCTACGGGGGTCATCCAATACGTTTTTTGCAGCAGGATCTCAGCAGTTCCGCCGCCATGTTTCTTGACTCGGATGAGCTGGTCTATGGTTATACAAAATATTATGCGCTCTCTTCACTGATCGTTCCTGAAATGCGCACTGCGCTCGTGCTTGGGGCTGGCGCCTATTCTATTCCAAAAGCGTTTCTCAGCCGATTTCCACACGGTCATGTGGATGTAGTTGATATTGAGCCCGGGCTGTACGAACTGGGAAAAAAATATTTTGGCGTTTCCGACACGGCGCGCCTGACAAATCACATCGCCGACGGACGGCGATTTTTACTTTCTGCCAATCAAGCATACGATGCGATTTATAGCGACGTGTATGCTTCGCTCTATGCGGTCCCGATACACTTTACGACGCGGGAATTTTTCCAAAGCGCCATTCACGCCCTTTCAGAAAATGGCATTTTTATTGGAAATTTTATTGGTTCGCTTTCGCGGACGCAGCCCTCGTTTATTTTTTCAGAGATGCGAACATTTCAAAAAGTTTTTCCGAACAGCTATTTTTTTGCCGTTCAATCTCCCTCGCAGAAGGGAGTGCAGAATATTATTTTTGTCGGGGTGAATGGCGATAAAAAAATCGATATGGCATCTGATCAGATTGGAAAAAATGCCGACCCGATCATCCGATCATTGCCAAAACAGCTCATTGATCCGGGGCGCTTTGTATTTGAAGAATATCCGGAATTTACTGATGCATCCGCGCCGGTCGAGAGCGCGCTTGCTCCACTTTTTCATACAGAGAAAGACCCCGGGCTTTTTGACGGGGCCCAGGCAGTGGGGATTATTCAGCAATTACTTACCTATGGTGATCGCTCGATTGGTGGGGTGGGACATGATAAAACAAAAGCGTTTTTGCGTGCTGAGGGGCAATCAGTATCCGGTGATGTATCGGCCCAGAGCTGGACACATACGCGTTCAGATGGAAGCACGGTAGCACTCTCAAATATTAAGCTATCCCTGTTTCCGAAAGAAAAGAAAAGAATAATCCTTGCAACACATTATGACACGCAGCCCGTTGCATTTAGGGATGGTCTGCATCCTCGCGCGGCGGATCCCGGCGCGAACAATGGCGCTTCGGGAGTTGCAACCCTTCTCGAGCTTGCCCGCGCTCTTACTCACGGTAAAAATCAACCGTCAGTTGGCGTTGATATCATTTTCTTTGATGGCGAAGAAGGGGAGCGGGGCGTTGAACCAATGGATTGGCGGCCGCTAGGATCACAATATCTTGCCGCGCACCTTACTGATTTTTATCCCGACAAAAAACCATTTGAAAGCATTGATATTGATATGGTATGCGACCGAGATTTGCACATAAAAAAAGAGCCAAGCTCCGTACGATCAGCTCCTCAGCTGGTCGATGATATATGGAGGGTCGGGAAGCGCACTGCGCCGTCCGTATTTTCAAGCGTATCCTCGGAAGGTATTCTCGACGATCATACCAGTCTCACTGCGGCAGGCATTCCATCGGTGCTCCTTATTGATTTTGAATATCCCTGGAATTATACAACGCGCGATACGGTGGACAAGTGTAGCAAAAAAAGTCTCCAGAGCGTGGGGGATACCTTGTTGGAGTATGTCGCCTCACTCCCCGGATGATTATTCTTGAATAAAATAGTGTGAGCCGAATGAATACGGAAGCAATTCACCGAGTGTCGTCTGTTCGAGCGATTGTATGTCCCCCTGTTGATTGATGAGCACACCAATGACAATCGTTTCTTCTGATCCAAATTCATTGATCATTTGCCGGCAAAAACCACACGGAAAAGCGTGGAGACCTCCTTCGGTAAAAAGAGCGATAGCGATACTCTCGATGTATGGTTTTGGTTCGCCTCCAAGGGCTGCAACCGCATTTGTGATCGCGACTTGTTCCGCATGGCTTGCAAGATAGATCGCATTCTCAACATTGCATCCGACGAAAATAGTATCATTCCCTCGCACCCTCAATGCTGACCCGACCTGATATCCGGATTGTGGTACATAGGCGTGAGAGCGCACCTTTATTGCCGAGCGGACAAGCTCCTGATTTTCTTTTGAGAGCTCTTCAAATGTTTTTGCAGTCATACGTTTGGTTAGTTTTAAAAAAGGGGTTGGGCGGAGTCAG
>Ga0172375_10006823_pt1 | contig 15848 bp, 15 predicted proteins | sample LakKiv1m_FD_114537 | JGI IMG/M metagenome (GOLD analysis project Ga0172375, IMG submission 114537) | Freshwater microbial communities from Kabuno Bay, South-Kivu, Congo - kab_092012_11.1m | ecosystem: Environmental > Aquatic > Freshwater > Lake | place: Democratic Republic of the Congo...
AACCTCAAGTATAACATCAGGCGTAGACCAGATGAACCCGGTCAATCCGATAACAGGATTCTACCAGATATTTGTCAAAAATACAAAATACGATAATCGTTATCTTCTTGTAAACAAGGAAGGTAAAACCTTTGACCTGGCATATTCAAAATATGGCCTGCCTGACATTATAGACGGCACAACGAGAGTCCTATCCCCGCAGGATATGCACTTCTGGAAGCCCAACCAGATTTGTGGAAAAAGCGTTGCTTATGTCGGCTCACTCGTCTCCTATTAAAATTAATACGACAGCAGAGGGTAAGGGCAGAATCATCCAAGACATGATTCGCATACCAGGAAAGAACGTATGCGAATCCCATACTCCTCTGCTTATCAAACGGGTATATCAGAATGAACTTAAACACTGACAAGTGCCTACCGAATTGGAACGCCCACTGTAAGGGTAACTTCATGAGAGAGTTTGCCTACAAGCCTCTGCTTCATGAATCGCTTTTGAATCTGGTGAGGATTCACAGAATAGGCAGCCTCGATAAGCTGGCTGGACTTGTCAGAGCATATTCCAACCGACCTGGATTCTATGTATCAGTATATGCCTTTGAGCCTAAGAATAGCCCTGGCAAGCTTGACTACGACACGGCGATAATCGACAGGCTCTACCTCGACTTCGACTCGAAGGAGAATCTCAGCCTGGCTCTCCATGAAACCTGCTTGACAAGAGATGCTTTACAAGACCTTTCAATAGAAGCACATTCATATTTTTCAGGTCAGAAAGGCACGGCGAACTATATCGATTTCTCACCCACACCCATCGCCGTTGAGAATAAGAAAGAGGTTCTGGGACTTTTCTGGGACATTGTTCACGAAGGATTATACTCAGGATCCAGAAGACTTATTCTTTCAACGCTGGATAGGAGCAGTGTAAGGGGCGACATCGCAAGAGTCTCCAGGCTTCCGAACACACCCCATAAAAGTGGATATTTCTGTGTGCCTTTGACTGCAAGGGATGTTGGAAGAGGAGCGAATCACATCAGAGAACTTTCAAAGCAGCCGAGGTATGATTTTGACCTGGATATCATTATCAAGGACAACATCCGCATCAATGATAGAGTCGTCCCCAGTTTGCTCAAGAAGCTGGAAGATGTTGTGGTGGAGAGGCGCACGGAAGGTGAGGAAGAGAGGGAAGCTAGGGCAGGGCAAATGAAGAGGAAACCAGCAGTGGAAAGGAATGGAAGATTCATCTCAACAGAAGAAATACAGATGGCAAAGTCCTATCCAATATCAAGAATTCTCGGTGATAAGAAGCTTGCGTTCTGCCCGCTTCATAAAGATGACGTTTCCAGTCTGTCTATAAACCACCATAGGAATCTGTGGCGGTGTTTTGGGTGTGGAAGGTCGGGGAATGTGATACAATTAGTGATGGAGATGGAGGGGATTGGTTTTATGGCAGCTGTGAGAAAACTTTGTGGTAAATAAAAATAACTTTTCCAAAACATCAAATATATATGGAATCATCACTATGATGAAAAATAATTAGTAGATTTTAATCTGCTGGGGAAAAACGGTCGGTATTGTTTATAATTGGAATTGTACGCCGCATGTACAGGGAAATATGTATCATGTCAAAAGAAACAGGACATCTTTCATTTGAGGCTCAAGAAATTTGTTTTATATATATATATATATAAAATTGTTTGTTGTGGGGGATAATCCTTCAAATGTGGAGCAAGCCATCTCCCAGATACGAATGCTCATAGGAGAGTATTCATGAATATCCTTGTTGTGGATGACGATAATAATTCAAGAATTTATAAAGAAAAGGCATTGAAGAGTCTGAAAAACGCCATATCGACTCCAACATTACTTGTTATCGTATTCCTGCTATCCTTATCGTCTTTCATAACCGTATGGCTTGCTCCATCAGCGCTCTACACCACGATAAATATCGAAGAATACCTTGTATTCCATAACATCACCGAGTTTTTCAGCGTTATGGTCTCGCTTTCCATCTTCGGATTAGGGTGGTTTACCTATGACCAATCAAAGAACAGGTATGCACTTTTCCTCAGCTGCGCATTCCTTGCTATCGGTCTCATCGATTTTATGCATATGTTGAGTTTTCCTGGCATGATGCCATTTATTTCACCCAATAATACCAACAAAGCGATCCTGTTCTGGATATCAGGAAGACTGTTTTCTGCGTTAGCATTTCTTGCCAGCGCACTGATATTGATGTATCATAAAGACAGCAAGTGGCTCAAAAAAACCGTTCTTCTGGTTTTTGCTTTGTTTATTCCTGCAATGACTTTTGTCGGTGTAATTTTCTATCCGGCAAACCTCCCGGCAATGTTCATAGATGGTAGTGGTCTTACACCTTTTAAAATATATTCAGAATATACGATAAATGCGCTGTTAACTCTTGCTTTTATTGCATACTGGAAGCTTTTCTCAAGAACAGGGGAGAAGATTCACATTCTTTTCATGGCAGCGCTTATTATCAGCATCTTCAGCGAATTTGCTTTCACGCTTTATAAGAGCGCTTATGACACGTACAATATGCTTGGACATGTCTATAAGGTATTTGCTTTTCTGCTTTTTTACTATGGCTTGTTCATGTCTTCAATTAAGTATCCCTATACGGAACTTACAAAAACCATTGGAAAACTTCGTGAAAAAACCGATGAATTAGACAATTTTTTCAGTAATGCTCTTGATTTATTCTGCATTGCAGATACTGACGGAAATTTCCACAAACTCAATAAGGAATGGGAAACCACATTTGGATACAGATTAGAAGATATGGAAAGTAAACGTTTCCTTGATCTTATTCATCCAGATGATATGAAAGCAACGCTGGAAGCCATTTCTAAACTTGAGGCACAGAAAGAAGTATTGAATTTTATTAACCGTTATCGCTGTAAAGATGGATCTTACAGATGGATAGAGTGGCGTTCAGCCCCTTCAGGCAAATTGATTTATGCCGCTGCACGCGATATCACACAGCGCAAGATTGCAGAGGAGGCGCTGCGCGAGAGTGAAGCAAAGTTCAGGACAATGACAGAAAATTCACCTATGGCGATCTACATGTCTACTGGTGTCGAGCAGGTAGCGCAATATCTTAATCCTACCTTCATCAGACTCTTTGGCTATACACTTGAAGATGTGCCCACGGTTGCGCAATGGTGGCCTCTGGCATATCCTGATGAAAACTACCGCAGAAAGATAAGCAAGGAGTGGAACCAGAAGGTAGCACGCGCCATCAAGACCCATTCGGAGATTGAGCCGATGGAAGTGGAGGTGACCTGCAAGGATGGATCAAAAAAGTATATTTCATGGGGGTATATTTCCACTGGTATCCAGAACTGGGCATTTGGTCTTGATCTGACCGAACGCAAGCAAGCGGAAGAATATATTCGACACCGTAACGAAAACCTTGCAGCTTTGTTTAATATTAGCAATACTCTTGCATCAGCAAAAGACCTGAAGACGGTGCTGCAGAAAACTACCGACTGTATAACCGAACTGATGGATATGAAAAGCGCTGCAATTTATATATTGGAAGAAGGATCATTGTATCTTCAGGCGACCACGCCTTCTTTAGATCCAAATATGCCAGATATGTTTCGTCGGGCTTCACTTGCCGATCATCCTCATATACGAGACAGCATGTCCACTGGCAAGCCTATCCTTCTCCCTGATGCGAGATTTGCTGATCTCACTGAAGCTGAGCGAACCATCAGTGAGGCGCGGGGATTGCGAACGGTTCTATACCTACCTCTCATAGCAGAAGCAAAAGCAATGGGTACGTTGATAGTGGCTACTATTGAAGAACCGCGAGCGGTATCTGAAATGGAAATCGAAATGTGTGAGACCATGGCCAATATGGCGGCTCTCAACATTGAGAAATCACGATTATACGAATCCATACAACTCTTTGCCGCCGATCTGGAGCATCAAATGGCTGAGCGTAAACTGGCAGAAGAAGAACTGCGAAAACACCGCGATCATCTTGAACAGCTTGTAAAAGAGCGCACGATCCTTCTTACTGAAAAGACAGATAAACTTGCACAAAACCAATCGGCTATGATGGATTTTATTGAAGAGCTGAACAAAACGAATGCCGAACTTACCATCGCCAAAGAACGCGCGGAGAGCGCCGATAAATTAAAATCTATTTTTATTGCCAGCATGTCCCACGAACTCAGGACGCCCCTGAATTCCATCATTGGCTTTTCGGGAATGACGCTTATGGGCTTATCAGGCGAACTGAATGAAGATCAAAGGGATAACCTGACAAGGGTCGCAAGATCAGCAGATCATCTTTTATCCCTTATTACTGATGTCATTGATATTTCAAAGATCGAAGCGGGAAGAATCGAGGTATTTCCTGAATTATTCTCACTTGCTGGACTTATTAACGAAGCAGTTGGCACTATACAACCACAGGCAAAAGATAAAAGTCTGGATCTTGTTGTGGATGTCCCCAATGATATTGAGATGAACACGGACAGAAAACGACTTTTGCAGTGTGTTATTAACTACATGAGCAATGCAGTCAAGTTCACAGATGTCGGGAAAGTAACGATCCAGGCAAGAGAGGTCAATGATGATGTAGAAATATTAGTAATTGATACTGGCATCGGCATTGCCCAAAAGGATATACCTAAATTGTTCGAAGCTTTTGAGAGACTGGAAACACATTTGAAGGTAAAAGCTGGAGGGACAGGACTTGGTCTCTACCTGACCAAAAAGATGGCTACTGAATTACTACACGGGAGTGTAGAGGTAAAAAGCATTGAGGGGAAAGGAAGTACATTCACTTTACGCATTCCGAAAATATTACGAATAGAAGGTGAAACAAAATGAAAACAGGACTGATCATCGAAGATAATGAAGATAACATGGTACTGATAACAAAATTCCTGCAAAAGTTTGGTTACCAGACTCTTCATGCGCAAACTGGTATGAAAGGATATGAAATGGCTATAGAAATGAAGCCGGATTTCATAATTCTTGATATCCAATTGCCTGACATCGATGGCACTGAGGTTCTGAAAAAGATCCGTGCCATGGAAGCAGGAAAAAACATACCTGTCATTGCCATGACCTCATATGCCATGATGGGCGACCGTGAAAAACTCTTAGCGGCAGGCTGTAATGGGTATATTGAAAAGCCTTTTAGACCAACACTCGTTATCCCCCAGATACAAAAGCTAATAGGAGAAGAATCATGAAGATACTTATTGTAGATGATGATGAAAGTTCCAGGATTTATCTTGAAAAGGCTTTAAGGAGCCAGAACTATACAATTGAAAGTGTGAAAAACGGTGCTTTAGCTCTGGAGAAGGCTTTTAACGCACCGCCTGATATGATAATTTCTGATATCATGATGCCTGAAATGGATGGCTTTGCCCTGTGCCGTAAGGTTAAATCAAATGAACATTTGCAGCATATCCCATTTATATTCTATACTGCAACCTTTATTGAAAAGAAAGATAAGGAATTGGCAATGTCCATTGGTGCATCACGGTTTATCGTAAAACCTGTAAAGATTGAAGAGTTTTTCAAAATTATCACTGAGGTAATAGAAGAACATAAAGAGAAAACACTGCCTGTGCCAGAAAAACCACTTGTTGAAAAAGAAACAATAGAGGAAATGTATTCTGAAGCGATGGCAAGAAAGCTTGAAAAAAAAGTGAAACAATTGCAAAACGAAATCGCTGAACGCAAACGCGCAGAACAAGCGCTTCTGAGTCTGAATGAAGAGCTTGATGCGCGAGTGAAGGCGCGCACCATTGAATTGGATAAGAAGAATGTCGAACTACAAGAGAAGATCGCTGAACTTGAAAAGTTTAACAAGCTCTTTGTGGGGCGGGAATTGCGGATGATCGAACTAAAGAAAGAGATTGAAGAGTATAAGAAAAAAATAGGGATAACTGATGAAAACAAAGATCACAAGTTTTAATTCATTCCAGCTGCATCCATATGGATAAAGCAATAACCCCCCTTAATGGATTCATGCACACGCATCCGCACATTTTCTGCTATGCGGTCAGCTTCTTCAATTGGGGTGCCTTTTCGCACATCTATATGCATTCCCACATGAATGGTATCAGGTCCAATATATTCAGCGCGCAGTTCATGGACTCCCAGCACGCCATCTACGGAAAGTGTAAGATTCTCAACAGTTTTTAATAATTCTTGCCCGGGTGAACGCCCAAGAAGAAAACTCAGATTCTCCCTGAACAATCCTATTGCATTATAAGCAATGATCGTTGCCACGATAATGGAAGCTATCGGGTCAGCGATAGTATATCCCCACATAATGAACAAAGTGCCAGCAAGAGCTGCAAAAAGACCCAGCTCATCATTAAAAAGTTCAAGAACCTGTGCTCTGGCAGCGGCGCCCTGTTCCTTTTTCCTGAACATATTTATCAGGGGGATCGCTGCAATTAACATTGATAAAACTATAACTCCAATAGCCATCGGCAGATTCTGATAAACAGCCTCTTCAGGCTCGAATAGCCTTGGGATCGCTTCCCTGTACAATTCGAAGCTGGTGAATGAAATAAACAGAGTCGCTGCCACAAGAGCAGCAACGTTCTGAGCTCTGCCGTAGCCGAACATGTGTACTTCGTCAGCTTCTTTTCTTGACCATACAGCAGCAGCAAGAAGAAAGCTGGATACGAATATATCACTAAGTGTGTGCAGAGCTTCTGCAAAAATAGCCATGACGCCTGTTGAAAAATATACTGCAAGTTTCATCAGAAATATTAGAACATAGATTCCCACTGCTATCTTTAATGCATGAACATCGCTATCATGGGATTGGTAAGGTTCGGATGTCATCTGGGCATTATGGCTTTTCTGATGTTATAATTACTTCATAAAAACCAGGAGTTGGCGATCCATCCAGAAAAGGTTCAACTTTCTCCCATGCAGTCTGCCGCTCATCGCTTAAATGCATAGACATAAAAGTTTCTTCGCTTTCATGTTCAACGATTGCAGCATAGTTTTTCTTTCCCTTCGTTGGTTTCAATAGTCGCCTTGATATGAATCCATCAAATTTCCCATAGACAGTATTAGACCAGGCAAACCATTTCTTAAAATCTTCATCTTTCCCCTTTCTTATAGGTGGGAATTGAACAATATTTACAAACATGTGTTGACCCCCATTTGTATATTGAATTAATATATGCGTTTCCAATACTTATATATTAACCTGGGCGATTTCCCCATCCTTAAGCCAGATCACCCTGCTCACATACTTTTTATCCTCAGGTTCATGCGTCACCATCAGGATGGTAAGCCCCATTTCAAGGTTCAATTTATGGAATAATTCAAGTATCTGTTTCGAAGATGAACTATCAAGATTGGCGGTGGGTTCATCAGCGAACAGAATATCTGGATCGTTGATCAGTGCCCTTGCAATCGCTACACGCTGCTGCTCTCCTCCTGACATTTCTTTGGGGCGGTGATCCAGACGCACACCAAGTCCGACCTGCTCGAGCGCTTCAGTTGCTTTTAGAATATAATCCTTCTTTTTTCGCCCCCGCGCCATTGCCGGAAGAAATACATTTTCAAGAGCTGTCAATTCAGGAAGGAGTGCATATTCCTGAAAGACATAACCGAATCTCTCAAGGCGGAATCTTGCTTTATCTGATTCAGATAATTTTAAAATATCCTTTCCATTGATATTGATCTCACCTGATGTAGGAATATCGAGCAATCCGAGCTGATGAAGCAGGGTGGACTTGCCGCTTCCGCTTTTTCCCATTATTGCTGCAAATTCCCCATGGTTTATATTGAACGAGACATTATTAAGGGCAGGAACGCGCACATCACCCATTTTATAGATTCGTGTGAGATTTCTGATTTCAAGAAGTACTTCTTGTTCATTTTCGAGATTTGAAGACAGGACATTGTTCATAGTTTCAATCTCCCCATATCGCATCCAATATCGTTTCCCTGACTGCCATCCAGGAGGGTATAAATCCAGCTGCCAACGCAGCAGCTATCAGGCTTATGGTATTTATCATAACTTTTTCGGGAACGATCAATAATGAAACATACCCTACCGGGAATTTCAACGGATTTTCAATGAACCAGGGTTTTAATATAAAAAACATCATGAATAGACCAATGATAGTACCGCTTATCGCATAGAACAAGGCCTGAAATATATAAGAATGTATGATAATCTTCTCTTTTAATCCAATGGCCCTTAATATTCCAATATGCCTTCGTTTGCTTATGGTATTGACATAGATTATGATAAAAATGGTAACGCTTGCCACAAAAAGTCCGATCACAGCGATCAACAATGCAATCATATCAAAACTTCTGGTTATGTTCTTTACCATTGCCGCATAGACTGTCCATGGTTTTATATCTTCTTTAATTCCAAGTTCCAGAAACTTGTTAATATATTGGTCTTCATTCCCCGTATCCACAGTCTTGATCAGTAAAAGCGACGCCTTATCTTTAAGACCAAGAACTGATTCCATCTCTTTCTTGCTTATGTATGCAATGTTGTTCGACTGCTGGAAATTCACATCATAAACTCCTTTAACACGATAACTCCGTTTAACACCATTATTAAAGAGGACATCTATTGAATCCCCGATTATAACACCGCCAAGCGAAAGATGTTCAAGATCACCGCCATATCCGCCAGGTATCTCTTTTCCAAGAATTATCTCATCAGTGTCCAGCCCGCTGAGGTATTCTCCATCGACCATGAATTTGTGTATCGTTGTGACTGTCATCTCATCATCGGGATTGATTGATCGGATTGCCCAGGCTCCGCTCTTATCTTTAAAGGAAATTGCAGCGCTTATTACATATTGCGCCGAGATGCCTGCTACACCTGGAACACTGTTTATCTTTTGTTCAAGTGTTTTAACGTCGCTGATATATTTTTCATCTTTTTTTGGCTCGATTGCAATGTTCCCGTACAGCGTGTTTATTACCTGGTTGTTAACTGTGTTACCCAATCCAAGAAATATAGAAGCTGTAAAGACTAAATTCACAAAGATGAGCGACATAATAAATATGGTCAGGATCAGCGTGCCTCTATTGCCTTTTATGATCGATTTATAGGCAAGGAATAACGACAATTTAAGGTCAGTGAACATAAGCGATCTTACTTTATATAAATCATATTTTATTTTGAGTTATTTATTTTTACTGCGGTGAGAATACAATACTAATACTGCAATCGCCAGCAATACTATAATTACTGAAATTACGGTTCCATTTTTATTTGTTTTGCCTATATTCAGAACAAGCGTCTGATTTACGGTATGATTTCCAAGATCATCTTCAAACTCAATGCTTGCAGAATATTGAGTATCTCCGCTTTTCACAGGATATATCCTGAATACACCTGGAGCATCATCATCTGGTTTGATCTTTCCAAGAAAAGCAGTTTTCATGCCTTCAAACGGCATGTTCAGGTCAACTTTTACTGATTTAGCATCTCCAGTCCCTGAATTCTCGATGCGCATAATAATTGTAACAGGATCGCCTTCTACTGGATTTTGAGGTTCTATCCTTATACTTTCAATCGAAAGTTCTGCTTTGCCAAGGATCTTTACACCTACGAAACTCTGGAAACTTGAATTTCTGCCAGATTCATCTTTATAATCCATCTTTACAGGAATGGAATACGAAGAAATTTCTGTTTTATCTTTGACATGAAAACCAAAATTCAATTTATCGGATTCCCCTGGCCTGAGATTTTTTATGATCTTTGTGTCAGCGCCTGAGGGAACAAATGGCAGACTGGATGTGATTGCTGTTATCCTGGAATCAAGCGCTATACCGGTTCCCTCATTTGAGAGCAAAAATGTGATATTGAAGTTATCCTTCGGACTTATGCGTTCTGGATTGATGGTGATATTGGAAATTGCCATCTGAGGCATTCCCTGAACAACAACATTGAAAGTCTTATTAATTTCATGTATCTGGCTGTTTCTCATCCAGCGTATTATGAAATCTATTTCATATATACCGGAATATGCATCCGGATCAATATGTAAAAGGTAGGTCTCTGCAATAGCCCCGTATTTGATAATCCTGCCTTCATTGATTACTCTATCATTTCTGTCTTTAAGAATAATATATGAATCAGGATCAATGGTCAGGGTAACGCTTTCTGCATCACCGTCATCATTTGAAAGTGTTATCGATAACGTCAAATCCTGGCCTGGTTCGACTGGTTGAGGCGAGAGTTTATCCAGTGTGATTTCAAGACCGGCGCTGGAAGTAACCATCACTAACAAAACCAGGCCAACTGAAAGTATTAATGGCATTACAATATTCTCTCTCATTTTAAATCCTCCCTTTGCCCAGTCGTACAGGTGGAGCATATGGAGCAGGAATGAATTCAACTGAAGGACGCCGTATCCCGGATTGTGGATATAGTTCCATTAATTCATATACTTCCTTGAGCATTGTGTCGTTAACCGGTAGCCCCATTTCTTTTGCCATTTCAAAATCTATGGGATAATCATGTGTCCACCTTCCTTCACTGAGCATCTTTGCGATCTCATCTGCTTTCTCAGAGGTATTATGTTTAAGAAGCAGTGAATATACAGCCTGATAGACCTGTTCAATTGCTTTTTGTGCAACATCTCCCAGAATTAGAGTCTGGTCTTCCCGGTTCAGATTTGGCTGCTCAAGCGCTTTCAGGATAGATGCGGCAGGGAAATATCCATGCATTCCTCCAAGCTGTGGATCAACCGGTCCCAGAACCGCATTTGCGTCCATTATTATTTCATCTGCTGCCATGGAAATAAGTGAGCCTCCCGACATTGCATAGTGTGGAATGAAACCCAAAATATGTCTGTGAAACTTAGATTATCAAGCGCCACCATGATAATTCACCAGTTTATTTTTCAAGTTCCCTGCGGTATCCTGTCAACACTTCATGACCTTTTTCAGTGACTGCCACAGTATCCTCAACTCTCACCCCAAACTTTCCCAAATAAAGCCCGCAATTCCCGACCGCCAATACAACATTAGCAGGCAGCGGCGGAGCTTCCTTCTCGCCGTGGAAGAATGCATGACCGGGCGGCAGCGGCGCTTCTTCAAACTCTATCCCCACACCGTGTATCGGAGGACCGAATATATGTTCGCCATGTCCTGCTTCCGTAAGGATATTATGCATAGTCTCCTCAAGATCGCTCATATCTGCGCCCGCTCTTACTTTCTTTATGGTATCCTGCTGCGCCTCAAGATAAACGTCATAAGCAGACTGCTTTTCCGTTTCAGGTTTTCCGGCACACACTGTCCTGCAGATATCTGCGCTGTATCCGCTAACGATCGGATGCATGTCTATCATCACAACATCGCCTGTTTTGATCTTCCGATTCGTGGGAAGACCATGAGCGATATTTGTTCTTGGACCTGAGCAAACATAAGTGCGCCAGAATTCTTCAGCGCCTGATTCCCGCATAGCGTATTCTGCTTTTGCTGCAACCATTGATTCTGTCATTCCAGCCTTGAGAGAATCCACAGCAGCCTCCATTCCAGTATCTGCCACAGAAGCAGCCCTTTTTATCAGCTCGATTTCATCTTTGTCCTTTACCATTCTGAGTTCTGACATGATATGAGTGCAGTCTTTTACCGCTACATCTTTTGGTTTTGCATGCGGATGTGTTAACATCCCCATCATGGATTGGGTCAGGAACGTATATTCAAGACCTACAGACCCTTTATTGATCCCAAAGTCTTTAAAATAGTGAGCGATCGAATGGATCATTCCCACTTCATCATCAAATCCAACAATATGGTCAAACTCCGCAAGTTCTTTTACATCCTGGATATCTGTCTTTGGCACACCAAGCGCGACCTCTCCATCTTTTGTTATCATGGCAAAGGAACAGAGTCTTCCGTCCCCTGTCAGATAGAACATGTTCGCTGGTTTAGCAAGAAGAAGGGCATCAAGTCCTGCTTCTTTTAAATGGCGGCTGCATTTTTTTAAACGTTCCCTATATTTATTTGAATTCATTTCATTACCTCCCTGTTTCTATGATTTATTTATTCATTTTACTTCCAACTTTTGTAATGCTTATTAAAATGAGATCATATGCGATCAATAATCCCCCGGCAAAAGCTATTAATCCCCCGATCAGCCGCCATTCAAAGTATGGCAAAAGCGTGTTCTGAACGCTCATAAAACTCAAACCTTCAACACGCTGCTGATAGACCTGTATGACTCCTGCTATTAACAGCGCGAAAATTATGTTCAGGAATCCAATAACAAGCAGCCAGAAACCTATTTTTCCCCGGTACTGCGAAAAATTCATTCTTCCTGTTAGATCAGGAATGGCAAGATAGGAAATACCAAGAACAAGCAACAGATAAGTGCCCGGAGTGGCAAAATGAGCATGGGATGAGGTTATCTGGGTACCGTGAGTATAGAAATTGATCTGAGGAAGGGTATGAATAAAACCCCAAATTCCTGCGCCCATGAAGTTTCCCAGTGTGGCTCCAGCGATCATATAAAGTACCACTATATTCAGGATGGGTTTATGATTCTCCTTCAGATCTTTATATGCAGACCAGACCATAAGGAAGAGAGGAACAGGTTCAAGCGCGCTGAAAAGCCCGCCAAGGAACAGCCAGCTGTCAGGCGTCCCGATCCAGTAATAGTGGTGACCCTGCCCGATTATTCCTGTAAGAAGAATGAGCGCCACTTCGATGGCAAGATATTTTTCGATGATCTCACGGCGCGCATCTGTCATCGCAAGGAGAATGAGTGCGATAACTCCGGCAGCAATCAATTCAAACGAAGCTTCCACCCAGTAATGTACCACCCACCACCTGAAATATTCAGCTGCCACTATGTTATCAAACCATATTTCTCCGGGAACATACATCAATACTGACCCAACCGTTCCGGCTGCAAGTACAAGGATAGGTGAGCTTAATTTGTTCCTGCTTTCAAGCATTGTTGCGATAACATTATACACTACAGTCAAAAGTCCTGCCGTGAGAAGAATATCCCATAGCCTTCCTGCTTCCACATATTCCCTTCCTTCGACAAGCCACCAGTTCCTGCCTGTGAAGAATATCTCAGAAATAATGATCCCGATCCCGATAAGAAGAAGCAGCCAGAACTGGATATCAATGAGCTTCGGGTGTTTTATGTCGCGTCCGGTTTCAACTGGAAGCAGGTAATAAAGACCGCCCACAAATCCAAGCAGTAGCCAGAGAACCATCAGATTAAGATGCAGGGCTTTCAGAATATCAAATGGCAGAGGGGTCGTTGATCTATCCCTCGAAAGGACATCAACGCTCATCACAATACCTATCAGCATCTGGACAACAAAGAGCAGGACAGCCGTGATAAAATACTTCCTGGTCTTTATTCGTGAAGGATATTCACTCATGATCCTTCCTCCTGCTCATTATTTCTGCGTTCAAAGGCAAAGATTATCGAAAAAACAAGACTATTGATAAAAATAATTCCAAGAACAACCTGCCAGATATCTGATACATTCTGCTTTTCAGGAGAAACGCTGTCAGGATCCCCATCCCTGTCCCAGGAGCCCTCCCCCGGCCAGCCGTTAGTATCAAGCATATTTGTATATTTAAGAAATGCGGTGATCCGGTATGCATCATCTATGTTCATACTCCTTTCCTTCATGGGCGGCATTCCCTTAGCCGGCGCGCCTGACATCATAAAATTGGCAAGAAGGGCGTCATTTTCTTTCATTCTCCTGTAAACCGTGGTGAGGTCAGGAGCAAAATAAGCTCCGTTCCCAACAATGGTATGGCAGCCCATGCACTGGTACTGCTCGAATTCTTTCTTTCCTTCGATCGCATTGTATGTTTTTTGATTGAAATCAACAGTTACAAGCGATGGATCAGGATTTCTATTGGCAAAATCAGTATAGAATGACATAATGCTGAAGGGGATCATCAAAAGAGCAGGAACGAGCAGTCCGATCATGATAAGACGGATGTTGTTCATCTTTCTTTGAGCCCCCTTATGAAAAGATGCAAAATATAGATTGTAAGTATTGCAGAAATGAGTATCATTGCGATTCCTCCTGCTGTTTTAAACCATTCTTTTCCATATTGCTTCCCCGCAGTTGATCCCGGAGTTTTTTGAGGTGTGTCAGGATGAGCATCACTTTGCGCGAATGTCCTGATAAAAGCAATAACATCCCATCGGTCTTTTTCTGATAGCCTGCCAAAAGATGGCATAGCAGTTCCTGAAATTCCATTTGTTATCGCATCAAAAAATACTGAAGAATTAATATTGTTCATCTGTTCGCGATCAGTGAAATTAAATGCGCCGGGGAATCCGGATCCATCCCCTTTTTCACCATGGCATCCGGCGCAGTTTGAGAGGTAGATATCTTTTCCAGATTCAATCGAAGGATTTGAATAAATATTATTTTCTGCACCCAGGGCTGGGATAAGATAGAGAATCATTAAGATTAATCCTATTTTCCGATCAGTCGACCCCATTGACCTCTCCTGAGATATGCCCGTTATGTAATAGATGATTGTTAATGGTATTAATAGTTTTCAATTGAAATCCCGCTTGCGCTGGATAAAGGCAATCCCACCTCAAACCGGATTCGCACACACGAGCAGGATAATGTGCGAATCCATTATCCGCGCCTCATCGAATATTAAGTGTTTGCGTTATGAGACCTGGTCGTTCATTCAGTCATGCACTGAAATGGGTATTGAAATAGTTCCGAGACTGAGCTTACAACGGAAACACTTTTTCAAGTAGACCGAATTGGAGGATCTGAAAGATATGCAACAATTAGTTTCCAATGCTCCCCAGAAGGGAGTAGTAAAGACACCGACCTTGATAACAGGTAAGGATGAGATAATGCAGAAGAGGCTGTCCGCAGCGATGCTCGCTTCACAGCTTGGTATGGACTTCCCGCAAATGGGACTGCCGATCGTTATGGATAATGGCGAACCGGTTGCAGTTCATGCTGAAGATCTTGTAAACGCAAACTCCTGTTTCCTTACGGATTACTCAGGTCAGATGGTGACAGTACAACCAATGATGGGTGGTTAAATACCCATCCATTTTTTGATAATAAGTTAGAGGTGAAATGATGTTAGGAACTAATGAAGATAGCGCAGCTTCCGCCCTTGAAATCTCCGTGCCCATAATAGCGCCGTTATGGAAAACACCGCGCTCTGTTGCAGATACACAAAGCCCAATAAAGCTGGAGACGGTGACCGACTTTGATTCTGGTTTTATCCCCTATGAGATAGAGTATGGCGTGGTTATGGATCAGCTTTCCAGGATATATAAAAGCTGGAAGTCAACTATTCGAGAATATATCGCAAATGCGGAAAGCGCCTGCATATCTACGCTTAAGCTTGACCCAAACTATGCCCCAGAGATAAGGATAGAGTATAATCCGGAGCAATGCCTCCTCACAATAGAGGACAACGGTATCGGGTTATCAAAGAAAATGTTTATGGAAGTATTCCGATATTTTGGAAGATCAAGGAACGCCTTTGATCCTTCAGTTTCGGGGATGTTCGGCTTAGGTGCCAAGTCGTTTGTTATGCTCGTCGGTGACAAGGGCAGCATGGTAATCCATACCAAGAGCAGAGAGACGGGTGAATGCTATAAAATGTATGCCCGTAAGGTCGGGTTCGACGTTTTGCCTCATGAGGAAAGAGGCTACAGTACATCCTTTACGTTCATTCACGACTCTAGCTTCAACAAACTAGATGTTGTCAAAGCTATAGGTGAGTTTTCGAGGTATGTGAGAATCCCGGTGAGATTCACGATATCAGGAAGTCCGGTAAAGGTTCCAAATCCCGATAACTCAAGACATTATGGCGTAACCGTT
>Ga0172375_10006825_pt1 | contig 15848 bp, 16 predicted proteins | sample LakKiv1m_FD_114537 | JGI IMG/M metagenome (GOLD analysis project Ga0172375, IMG submission 114537) | Freshwater microbial communities from Kabuno Bay, South-Kivu, Congo - kab_092012_11.1m | ecosystem: Environmental > Aquatic > Freshwater > Lake | place: Democratic Republic of the Congo...
ACGTCGGTCACCGCGCCCATCACGTTCGACTGGGCGGCCAGGTGGAAGATCAGCCCGGCTCCCTCCGCCGCGCCGCGCAAGGCCGCGTAGTCGCGGATATCGGCCTGACAAAAACGCACGGCGGGGTTGTCCCGGTGCTGAGCGATGTTCACCAGCCGGCCGCGAAACAGGTTATCCAGGATGACGATGTCGCCCCATTGTTCCGCGACCAGCCGGTCCACGAGATGGCTGCCGATGAAACCGGCCCCGCCGGTAACGAGGATCTTCATGACACTACTGCACATATCGGGCCAGCCTTTCCACGTAACAGTCAAGGCTCATCTCTTCTTCCACCCGTTTCCGCCCAGCCCTGCCCATGCGCTTGGCCTCCTGGGGGACCTCCAGCAGACGCTGGATCGCCTGTCGCATCGCGATGGGGTCACCTGGGGGCACGTAGAGCCCCGTCTCGCCTTCGACGATCACATCGGTCTGGCCTGGGGTACGCGAGCAGATGACCGCACGTTCCATCGCCATTGCCTCCAGGATGGCGGTGACGCCGGCCTGGAAGTTCACGTTGTACAAGGGCATGACCACGAACCGGCTGTCCGCGTAGAGCTGGCGCAGCTCAGCCTGGGTAAAGCGGCGGACGGTCACGTTGGCCGGGATCGCCTGGCCGGCCGTGGTGTCGCCGCGCTTCGACCACGGGCTCGCGGCCGCGATCACCGTGTGGACATCCAGCCCGTCAACGGCCCGGAGCAGCGTCGGATAATCGCGACACTCCAGGCCCACCGCGCAGATGATCGGGAGCTGGCGACCGGGTCTCTCGGCCTGCAACCCACCGAGAAGAACATCGCTCGGCCGGCCGCTGCCATCGATCTGCTGTGGGTGAAAGAATGCCGTGTCTACCATGAAGGGGGTGAACACCACGCGCTCCGGTGGGACACGCCAGCGGGCCTCGATGAACCGCTTCTGCCAGGTCGAATAAACGAAAAAGGTGTCGATATGGCTTTGGATGCCGAAGGCATCGAAGAAGATTTCCTTCTTGCGCACCGACAGGATGTGCACGATCATCAGATGGCGCGGCCGGCTTCGGCCACCGATGAACTTCATCAGCCACGCCAGTGGGATGCCAACCTGCTCGCCGTCGGTGAAGATAGCGCGGTAAGGCCTGCGCCGCCGGAAGCACGCCCAGGCCAGGGTCAGGTCGGGGCCACCCAGCCTCTCCAGCCAACAGCCCACGCGGCCGGTTTCCCGCCGGGCGGCGGCGTAATCCAACAGGTCGGCGTGGAACGCCCCGGCCAGTTCGAAGTAGTCGGCCCGCGGCCGTTCTCCGCGCGCTACCTGCTCGCGGCGGGCAGGATCAATGACGCCGGAGACGGTCAACAGCACGTCAGCCATCCGCCACCTCTTTGAGCAACGTCAACAACCGGGACGTGTTCCGCTCGGCATCGAAATCGTTCGAGACAACCTCAACGGCCCGCGCGCCCATCTTCAGGCGCAAGTCGGCATCTTCGACCAGGCGCCGCAAGGCAGCGCTGAGCGCAGCCACGTCGCCGCGCGGCACCAGGCAGCCGGTCTCACCATCGCGCACGATCTCGGGGATACCGGCCACGGCGGTCGCCACCGAGGGCAGGCCCGCCGCGCCCGCCTCCGAAAGCACCATCGGCAGACAATCACCGTAGGTGGGCAGGCAAAAGATGTCGCAATCGTGATAAAGCTGCTTCAACGCCGCGCTGTTGGGCTGCATGTCGTTGTAGACGAAGAGGCCGGGCTCCGGATTCGGCCGGGCGCGGGTGACGAGGTGAAGCTCGACTGGAAGCCGGATACTGGAAGCTGGCAGCGCGTCGCGCAGGGCACGGAAAGCCTCCAACAGCAGCAGGCCGCCTTTGCGCTCCAGGTCGCCGCCGACGAAGAGGATCTTGACCGGGCCGGACAACCGTTCGCGCGGCGCGGGACGGAGCCAATCACGCACGTTGACGCCGGCCGGGATCACCGTCACCTTGTCGGCGGGCACCTCGTAATCCCTGACCAGGCCTTGTTTCGTCCACGCCGTCCAGGCGATGATCCGGCGCGCGGCGCGGAAGCAGTCGCGGTTCAGCCGCCACTTGAGCCGCTCAAGCCACGCCGGGCCGGCTGCGTGGCCGTAAAACTCGCCTAACTCGTCATACTGAAGCGGGGTCGCGTCCAGCGAGACGACGCCGGGGATGCGACGGAGCCAGCCGGCCGCCAGCACGGCCGGCACCTGCGTGTGAAACAGGAGCGCATCCAGCCGCGTCTCCCTGGCCAGGTCGGCCACCATGCGCCGCGCGCGCCAGCCCGCCCGCACCGTCCAGTTGCTCCGATAAACGGGCAGCCGGGCCGCCAGGCCCCGCGTTTCCCACGGCACCAGCGCCCAGTAAGGCTTCACCTCCGGGTCCTTGGGGACGTTGGCCTGCAAGTTCTTGCCGTGGGTCACGTGTCCCAGGGCTTGCTCGATGATAAAGGCGATGGTGTACATTGTGCCCCCTGGATAACGGAAAACGCCTGCTTCAGACGATTACAGCCGGTAGCAGCGATCCTCAATAGACCTGGAGCCTATCCGAAGTGCGTGACAGACCATCGCTGGCGCCGTTGGGCTCGTCGCAAGGCCCAGTCGCGCCCGCCCGGTCGTCCGCCCGGCGTTTCAACGCCGGGCTGAAGCAGATGAAAACCGGCTGAAGCCGCTTGAGTTGAGCCATCAGTCGGTCGAGACCGACTTACATCTGCTTGAGCCGGCTGGCTTCAGTCCGCCCGGCGTTGAAACGCCGGGCTGAAGCAGATGAAAACCGGCTGAAGCCGCTTGAGTTGAGCCGTCAGTCGGTCTCGACCGACTTGCATCTGCTTGAGCCGGTTGGCTTCAGTCGTCCGCCCGGCGTTTCAACGCCGGGCTGAAGCAGATGAAAACCGGCTGAAGCCGCTTGAGTTGAGCCGTCAGTCGGTCTCGACCGACTTGCATCTGCTTGAGCCGGTTGGCTTCAGCCACCGGCGGTACGGCGGGATGGCGCCCGCCGGCGGTTGTCCACAGGATACTGCCTGGGTATCACTGCACTAGCAAAAGCACTACCCGATCGATGTAGAACGTCTGCCGGAAATCCTTGTCGTTCTTGACGTACACGCCCGTGACGTACTTGTAGTCGGGTTCATAGGGTAGCTTATCCAGCCACACGATCGCCTCAGCCCACTGGTTTGGCGGGAGCGAACGCGTAATGCCCAGGTAGTATAACCGGCTCTCCGAAAAAAAGGTCTGGTCATCGAGCTGCACCGATTTGTCGTCCCTGGTCCAGTAGGTGTAGTCGTTGCTGCCGACCACCGTCACTGCCAGGTTGTCCGGGTCAAGATAGTCGGCCCCGCTGTTGATCCACAAGCTCACGCCCACAACCTCGGTGATCGGATAGGTCGCCCTGGCGCCCTCTTTGACGGAGAAAAATGCGGCGCCATAATCCTCCAGCGGCGTCACGGCCGCGGCTACCGTACCGCTGTAAACCTGCCCAGGATCGGCCGGGTCCACCTTGGCCCCCCAACTATTGTCCAGCGTCCAATCAGGATTCAACCCATCGTCGTAAATCACCATTTCGACGAGCTGATCCCCCGGCGCGTTCGATGATGGGGCGGACGATGTGGATAAGTCACCCGCCGCGCTCGCAACCTGCCCGGACGGACCTGGCGTTTGAAGGATCGCGGCCGGCGCCGGGACAGTTGTCGGCTCCAGCAGCACATTATGGGCGAACAACGGCGAGACGGTGGGCGGCTCACCGCTGCCCGGCGCCTCGATGGGAGCGCCTTCACAGGCGCCCAGCAGAGCTGCCGCACAAACGATCAGAAAGAATCGACTCAGCTTCATGCTACGTCTGGACCTCGCTGTCAACGACGTTCAACCGGCCGCTGCATCCGCTGCCGACCGCACGATCTCAATGATTCGCGCTGCGTTCTTGCGTGCATCGAAACGGGTCTCGGCCCGCAGACGCGCGGCAAAACCGAGACGCGCCCTGAGAGTGCGATCGGTGGCCAGGGCGCGCAACCGGGCGACCAGGACCTGCACATCACCCGGTCGGATGACGAAGCCGGTCTCACCGTCAGTGACCACGTCGGTCAGGCCCCCCACATCGGTGACAATCGCCGGCAACCCCGTTGCTGCCGCCTCCACCGCAACGATGCCGAACGCCTCGGCCTCGGTGGGCAGGACAAACACATCACACGAACGATAGACGGAGATCAAGTCCGGCGTGTTAGGCTTCAGATCGTAGTGCGGCACAACGCCATCGCCTTCGGTCGCGGGCGAGCGGGTGACGACATGCAGCTCGACCTGAGCGGCCCGATCATCGCCCGCCTCCCTCAGAGCTCGAAAGGCCCGCAGGAGCACATCACCGCCCTTGCGGTGGAAGTCACCGCCGACGAACAGGACGCGTAAGGGCCCCGTCGCTGGCGACTCCCCGCGCGGCTGCCATAGCTCCAAATTCACGCCGGGCGGGACGACTTCGATGCGGCTCACCGGGACGGCATAATCGGCGATGAGGGACTGCCGCACCCAGGAGGACCACGGCAACACGGCTGAGGCCCCCTGAAACACGCGACGATTGACCGCGTGCTTGTATGCCTTCAGTGGTCCCCAGCGGTCGGCCGCGTGGCGGTAGTGTTGCCCCATGCGATCATACTGGATCGGCGTGATATCGGTGCTGATCACATAAGGTCGCTGCCGCGCGACAGCGCCGCCGAGGACTGCCGGCACCTGCGTGTTGAAGAAGGCCACATCCCAAGGTGCACCTGCCAGCCCGTCCCGCACCTGCACCCGCCCCCTGAGCGTCCCTCGCCAGCGCGGCGGCAAAAAGCGCAAGCGTTCCCAGGACCCGCCGGGCTGTTCGTAGGTCACCTCTACCCAGCGCGGTTGCACGACCCTCGAAGCCTCCGGGATCTCGAGGGTCTGTTGGTCCACGAACCGCCGCAGGTTCTGGTAGAACGTGCGATGGCCGAGATGCTGCTCCATGACGAATGTTGCTCGTATCATATGGCAGGACCCGGAAAACAACCGCCCTACTTCTTCACCGCTTTGGCCGGGATGCCGACGACCGTTGCGCCCGCGGGCACATCATCGATCACCACGGCATTGGCGCCGATCACGGCATCATCACCCACGCGGATGCCCCCCAGGATGCGCGCGCCCGCGCCGACGAAGACATTGTCGCCCACGTCGGGGAAATCCCACGTGTTGCGCATCCCGAAGGTGACCGCAGCGATCACGCTGCAATTCCGTCCCATCCGCTTCACCGCGATGACGGTGCCTATAGGATGCGGCACGTAAAGGCCGCCGCCGATATCAGCCCCGATCCAGATTTCCAGCCCGTAGTGGCCCATCACCCAACGTTGCGCAAAACCGGGCCAAAAGGGGATGCCCTTACGCTTGCACCATGAGCCGAAACGAAACCACAACATGGCTCGCAGCGGCAGGTGCCGGTAGAGCAGTTTGAGCGTCGTGCCCAGGGTCACCGTGGACGGCTCAACCACTTTGCCGGGGTCAATCCAACGGGCGACATCCTGGCGGAACAGATCGAGCATCATGGTCTCCGTTCGGAGAATCAGCTATCGCGGCGCCGGCCCACTTGTTCGCGGGCGCCCCTGAAGAACGCGTCCCGTCCCCCCAATTCGTCGGCGATCCCCTGGTAGTGCCGCAGGTTGAAGATCCCGCTGTAGGCCAGGCGGGGCAGGGTCTCAATGCCCAGGCGATCGCCCAGGGCCGCGATGACGCGCAACGCGAGGAGGACGGGCCCGGTCAACGGCGGCCGATCGAGGCATAACCGCACCAGGCCGCGGATGAACGTATGCCTGGCGTGCGCGTACTCGTCCCAGATGGTCGGCAGCAGCCAATGCTGACCTTTCTCGCGCGTAAAAATCACGTCGTTGCGGCCATACATGTAAGGGATTTGCAGCCAAGAGCGGAAACTGCGCTCAGCGTAATGATATCCGATCGCGTTGGGGTTGAAGACGAAGCACAATCCGCGTTGGGCCAGGCGATACGCAAGCTCCACATCTTCCGCCCGGCGAAACGTCGCATCGAAGCCGCCCGCCTCCATCAGGTAACGCCGCGCCAGCGAGGTATTGCCGGTGTAAAACTGCCGCGCGGTCGGCGCCCACTGGCCGGCAACCATGCTGTCGTATTGTTTGGCGAGCATCGCCTGTTCCCAACGCACCCACGGCTGCATGCGAAACCCCGGCGGCGTGAGCATCGGGCCGAGGACGATCACGCCATCGCCGCGCGCAGCGTGCGTCGTCCGATGCTCAGCCACGAGCTGAGGGGCGGGAACGACGTCATCGTCAATGAAGAGCACCAACCCGCCGGCGGCTTGCCTCAGGCCCGCGTTGCGTGCGGCGGCTACCCCCTGGTTAGGCTGAAAGATCGGGGTCAACCGGAACCGCGTCTCGGGTGTTGCTGCACGGGCGCGGCCAGCGAGCCACGCGTCCGTCCCGTCGGATGAGCCGTCGGAGATCACGATGACCTCTGTCTCGGTCAACGGATCAGTCTGGCGCTCCAGCCCGACCAGGACACGCCGGAGCCGGTCAAGCCGGTTGTAGGTTGGCAGGATGATGCTCAGCCGCACGATGGGCTCCTTCGACGCAGCAGGCTCTGCCCCTTATCCTTCAGGCGCATCAGCGTGTTGTACGCCGCATCCTTGCCGCGCAGCGCGGCAGTGTAGAGCGCCAGGCGCACGTGGCTGGTGGTTTTGGCGACCCGGAAATGAAGCCGTGGCTGGGCCCCCAGATAGTCTTTGAAGTGGCTGAGGGACACTTGCGGCGAGCCGCCGAAATTCACCAGCGGGAACTCGCCGGCAAGTTCTTTCCCCGCGTACCAGTAAAGTGCGGGGACGACCCCCTCGACTACGCCCTCTTGTGATGAACCCTGGCGCCAGAGGTACGCCGTGCCGTCTTCGCGACTCAGCAGGACGGCCACCGCGGCCACCAACTCACCGTCCTCCGAGCGCGCCGTGTACAGGCGGCAGCCATCACGGGCGTTCATCCAGCGGAACCGCTCGCGAAACATGGTCTGCCAATCGGCCGAAGGCCACCACGAGAACTTCAACACGGTCTGCCGGTAGAGCTCCAGGAAGCGCGCGATCGTGTTCTCGTCGGCGGCACAGCCGAAGTGGAATTTGCCCAGCGCGTGCTTGATGATCCGGCGCTTTTCCCGGCTCATCGCCGCCCACACCGCCTCCGGTTCAGCCATCGACCAGATGTGGGTATAGACCGGGAACACTTCCCAGCCGCCGTAGATGAACGGCCGCACATCGCCGAGGGTCGGATGGGTCTCCATTTCCACGTGCCCCAGGCGAGCCGACAAGCCTTCCGCCAGCGCGGAGACGGTCGCGTAGCCGGTCGCGCTCAAATGCGCCTGGTTCCACCGCCGATCGGGGGCCAGCAGGGGACCGCAGTAGAAGAAATCAAAGGTCGCCGACAGTTCCAGGCCCAGGTGCCGATACGAGAACATCGCCTGGCCCCCCATCATCCGGCCTTGTTCGTCGTAACAGCCCAAACGAAACAGGCGCAGGCCCGGCTCGGTGGCCTCCACCATTCGCAGCCAGTCGCTGCGCTGAAAGACGTTGCCCTGGGGCGAGGCGACGACCCACTGATCCCAGGCCGCGTCATCGGTTGCGGTCAATTCACGGACGGTCAACATAGAGGATGCGCTCGCGATCTATAGGATAGCGCCAACTCTGCGCCAGGCCGAACCACGGGTATACCAGTTGCATCAGGCCCACCTGCACCTTCTGCCAGCTTCGCCATTTGAACACGCCTGATAACACCTGCCGCACACCCTGGTCGAGCACCCATTCCAGCAGCAGATACCAGGCCGCATGATCGCCACAGCGGACATACTTGCCCACCGCGGCGCCCGCACCGACGGCATAGTTACGATAGGTACGCCGGATTTCATCCCAGCCACGCCAGTGACGATGGTAGACCAACGCGGCCGGCGTGTAGACCACGCGCCCGCCCTGGTACAGAATGCGATATCCGATGTCTCGCTCGGGCCACGACCGGAACCGTGCACCGACCCCCAGCAGCGGATCAAAACCGCCCACCTGTTGCAGGCGATCCCGGCGGAAACCCATGCTCGCGCCATGCCCGAAGCCCAGGTCAAAACGATGCTCCTGGTAGACCCGGCGCTTGGGCGAATCCTTCAGCGCGATCGGCAGGGAAGCCGAGACCGGCGTGATCTCCGGCGGCATCTGGGGCCGATGCATCTCGTCGGGGATGATCCGCCCGAAAACGGCCCACGTCTCAGGATCGGCCAGCTCCTCCGTCAGCACACGCAACCAATCCGCTGTCACGCGGCAGTCATCGTCGGTGAAGGCGATGTATGGTGCCCGGCCCGCGGCGACGCCAGTATTGCGGGCGAAGTTCGAGCCACGCGGCGCAGCACGCAGGTGATGTACGCGGGAATCCACCTGGATATGCTGATCGGTAGCACGCTGCGTCGCGTCTTCGTCGCTCTGATCCACGACCCACAAGGCAAAGTCTTCCAGTTCGCCCCGCCGGATGCTGGTAATGGTTAGGTCGATCAGCGCGCCGCGCCCGCGCGTTGGGATGACTACATCTACGATGGGGGCTTGTTCAGACACTCTATCCCTTGATCCTTATCATCCGAACTGATTTTAAACACCCTGCTGATCTGTCCTTACAACGCCCGGATCACCCGCGCCGGCAAGCCCGCCGCCACGGACCGCGGGGGAATGTCGCGCGTCACCACGCTGCCGGCGCCGATCACGCTGCCGGCGCCGACGGTGACCCCGCGCAGCACGATGACCCGCGCGCCGAGCCAGACGTTTTCCTCCAGGATGATCGGCCGGGATTCCGGCCGATCGGTGCGTCGCTCCGGCTCCACGCGGTGAAAGTCGTTGTCCATCATGATCACGTGCGTGCCGATGTTGCAGCGCGGCCCGATGCGCACGAGCTGGCTGGCCGCGATGGAACAGCCGTAGTTGATGAACGCGCTCTCACCGATCTCCAGTGTGCCGCCCTGGCCGACCACCAGCTCGGTGATCGCAACGGTCGAGACCAGCCGTACCCGGTCCCCCACGAGCAGCTTGCCCCACACTTGCACCGCGGGCCGCCCCCACACCCGCACGCGCGCGCCCAGGTGGGCCGCCCGCCGCAAGTACCAGCGTGCCCGGATCACCGCCCAACCGTCATGCCAGGCTGAAGCCAGGTTCATCGTCTCCTCAACACCCGTTTCAAAGCGCCTGAAGCGTGGGCAAGCTGCCCAACTCCCTGATCAGCCGCGCCGGAACGCCGCCGACCAGCGTGTGCGGCGCGACGTCCGCCGTCACCACCGCGCCGGCGGCTACCACGGCCCCCGCGCCCACCGTCACTCCCGGCAGGATGGTGCAGCGGGCGCCCAGCCACGCGCCCGCGCCGATGCTGATCGGCCGCGCATAGACGGCGCCCGCACGGCGCTCCGCGGGGCCCATCTCGTGCGATGTGGTCATCAGCATGACCTGGTGCCCCAACGCGACCCGGTCACCGATGGTGATGGCCGCGCCCAGGTCAAGCACACAGCCGAGGTTGAACCAGCACTCGCGGCCGACCATCAGCCGGCGATAGAGATCACGCGGGCCGGTGATCGTCGGCATGCCCCACAGCAGCGTGCCGCGCCCGATACGGAAGCCCGCCAGCCGCAGCGCCGACGCGCGCAGCCGGCTGCCCACGTGGATGGGCAGGGGAGCAACCAGCAGCCGGGCGAACAACAGCCGGCCGTGAAAACCGTCGGTTTCCTCCCGGAGGAGCCGCGTCAATTCAATCATCATCGCGTCTGATAATCGATGGGGCGGGGCCGATCAGCCGATCAGACCGCCGAATGAATTCGGCGTCTGATACGAGCCAAGTGTGCTGAAGCACACTCTTCGCCGACACAAAACCTGCTTGCAGCAGGTTTGCCCTGTATCAGCCTGCGGTTTCAACCGCAGCAGCGGGCGGGCTCCGGCTGCCAGGGCCATCGTTTGCGTCGCACGGGCACCGGCGCGCCGACGACACGCTCCAGGCAGCCGATCAGCCCCGTCATAGCGCCCACATAGATCATGCTCTGCGCCTCCCACGACATATCCACATAGGCGTAGATAAAATGCATCACGATATACAACGTGGCGGTCAGGGCGGCCGCGGCCATGTCGCCGCGCGGCATGCGCCAGGTGACGCGTACCCCGGTCATGATCGCCATGCCCACCAGGAAGATCATGGCGAAAAAGCCGCCCGCGCCCGTTTTCATCCAGATCCACAGGATGGAATTGTGGGTGATGTACTCGTACCAGACGAAGAAGCTGATGTCGGGCAGCGGCACGATGACGTAGAACTTCTGCCCGAAGCCGACGCCTGTCAGCGGCAATTGGTGAATGGTGAACTCGGTGTTGATGTTCTCGATTTGCCGGTAAACGTTAGACTGCTCATCGCGGCCGGTCGAGGCGGGCGCGATCACCGAGCGCACCGCGCGCGCAGGCATGCCCAGGCTTCCGCCGCTGCTGTTCCAGAACGCGGCGGTATAGATCATGCCAAGCACCACCAGGGGCGGGATGATGAACCAGAACAGCTTCCGGTTCTCCCAGTAGAGCACGAGGCCGATCAGCATGACCGCCAGGATCAGCGCGATGTACGAAGCCCGGCGCTGATTCGCGGCGAAGGCGATAAGGACGAACGGCGCCATGAGCGGTAACATGATACGTTTGGGCCATGAGGCCCGGAACAGCCAGGATGCGATCAACAAGACAAACAACGTGCCTTCGTGGATGGACATCGAATGTTCGGCGATCGCTTCCATCCCTTCCAGATCACCATGCCGCGTGACGAAAACGAACCAGACGCCGACCAACGCCTCGATGAAGAGCGCCAGCATGGCGGCCCAGAGCACATGGTTGATATGCTCGCGTTTTTCCAGAAGGTTGGTGGTCAGGATCAACATCAGCGGCAGGTAGAAGATCGACCGCGCTTCCCACAAGGCGACATTGACGCTACCGTGTCGCGCCAGGCCCCAGATCAACCCGAACATGACAAACGCCAGAAACGCCAGCGCCGGCCAGGTCAGCGGACTGACGTAAAACCTCATCTTGCGCCGCATCAGGCCGCCGCCCAGCCACGACAGCAGGGTGACGACCAGGTAAACCTCCAGCGGGCTGATGATCAGCGAGCCATTGAGATAGAACAGTGATTCTGCGCTCGAAAAGTTCTTGTCAAACGGATACACGGGCATCAGCACGCCGTCGCCGAGCAGCGTGAAAAACACGATCAGGTAGACGCCGTAGCGCGGCCGGTAGATGATGGCCACCAGGCCGAGGATGAAGATCAGCCAGCCGATGGGCGCGGCCGAGTTCGCGGCGTGACGCAGGAGCAAGGCAACGCAGGCCGTAAAACCGATCAGCACACCAAACCACACCCGCCACCGGATCGCCGCGCGGCGCTCTATGGCGCTGGCCGAGATAGGAAATGCATCGAAGGCGGTTGCAGTTGCGTTCATCATCAGATCTGGTGCAGGAAAAAGTAGCCGATGCAGGCGAACAGGCACAGCCCGGCCAGGATCTTGACTCGCGTGCTCGCAGGCGTGTGTCGCAGCGCGATGCCGAGCACGAAGCTGCCCACCACGTACAGCACGAACAGCTTCATGCTCGTCTCACTCCTGCGGGATGATCTTCAAAAGCCCGCGCGGGGTCGCCACGGCCGCGCGGTTGAGCACCACGCCCAACACCGAACTCTGACCCAGGTCATCCAGGAGTGACGCTACAACCCGCCGCGGCGTGACTCCCTGGCGGATCACTACCAGGCACGCGCTGGCCAGCCGCGCCAGCGGAATCGCATCGATGGTCGCGGTCACGGCAGGCACGTCCAACAAGAGACAGTCGAACCGGTCGGCCAACTGCTCGATGATCGCGCGCAGCCGGCTGCTACGGGCGGCAACCGGACGACGGTCGGCGGGCATCTCGCCCGCGGGCAAAAGTGCGAGGTTGGGAAAGCCCGTGCGGATCAGCGCCTCATCCAGTGCTGCCTGGCTTTCCAGCACTGCGGCAAGACCGGTCAGCGCCGCGGCCGCCGGCGCCGCGGCGTCTTTCTGCTCAGGCCCCGTGTCCGCCTGCGCGGCCCCGGCGCCGAGCAGCCGCTGCAATCCCGGCCATTCCCAATTCAGCTCGATCAGGCAAACCGTACCGGGCTGGTCGTGCGCCATGATGGTTGCCAACGCCAGGCCGGTGTAAGTAACCCCCTCCTCCCGCAAAGCCGCGATGAGTGCCAGCCGCGACGGCAGCGTCCCGTTCGCGGACAACAGCGTGATCATGTGGCGCAACGGGTTCACGACCGCGGCCGGGAACGCGGCAAGCGTCTCTCCCGCCGGGCCAGGCAGGGCCAGGGACGGTTCAGCTTCAGGCCGTGCTTGCTTCCGCCTGCGTGCCATCACCCACCACCCATCTTCTGAGAGGCCGCGTCGCGGCTCCCCATCATCCGTCGCAGCGCGCCGCGCGCCAGATCGCCTAACAACTGCCAGTCATCTTGCGGCAACACCCGCAGGATGACGATCAGCGCGATATAAGCGACCGCCCCGGCAGCAATCGGCAGGGCGAGGAAATAGCTGCGGAGCGGCCAGGCCACGGCGACCATCGCCAGCCCCGCGATCAGGCCGAGCGCCCCCGTCCTCACGTTCGAGCGTCCCAACGAGCCGTGCGGCAGCAGCCAGACGCCGACGATGTTCATCCCCAGCTCGGTGATGATGAAACTGAGCGCGCCGCCGATTGCGCCGTTGCCGAACTGTCGCTGGCACCACGGCACGAAAAGAAAATCCAGCGGCACCGTGATGATCGCCGTCACGGCCATCACGACCGTCCAGGCATTCTGACGATCGGTGGAGATGAGAAACTGGCCCAACAGGATGTTCTGATACGTCAGGATCAGCACGATGCCCATCATGGCCAGGATCGGGCCGCTGGCCGCAAATTCAGGCCCGAACAGCGTCACCACCAAAGGATCGGCGATCACCAGCACGCCCAGTCCGATGGGAATCGCCAGGAGCAAGAGCAGATCCCAGCTCTTGCGCATGAGCCTGGGCAACGAGTCCGCGGCTGTGGCATACAGGCGGGATAGTGAAGGGAAGACTGCCGTGATGAACACCGTCGGGACAAACAAAAAGGTGCCGAAAAGCTGGTCGGCCGCGCCATACCAGCCGACCGCCCGTTCATCCACGAGCAACGAGATGATGACGATGTCCACCTGCATGTAGATGACCAGGAAGACCCCCGACATCAGATAGGGGAAGCTGGCGCGCAGCATCCGGCCGGCCTCGGCCCGGTCGAAGCGCAAGGTGATCGGCCCCATCAGCCGTTTGAGCGCGACCCACTCGATGCCCAGCGTCACCAGCGCCGCGGCCACTGCCACCGTGGCGACCGCGTAGACCCCCCATCCCGACAGCAGCAAGGCGATGCACACCAACGAATTGATCGCCTTGCCGGCCACCATTGCCCAATGAGATGAACTCCATCCGCTCCAGGCCCTGGAGCACCGCCTGGCACGCGCCGTTAAACTGCCACACCAGTGACGACGCACCGACGATATACACGACCCGCGCGGTTTCGGGCGGATATCGGCTGCGGAATAGCCAGAGGTAAAGCAGCAACGCGGCAAAGCCCAGGACATGCAACCCGGTGCGCAGGATGATCGTGTTTCCCAGGAGGCGACGCGCGCGGTCGGGTGCCCGCGCGATCTCCTTGGTAAGCAGGGTATCCATGCCGAAGGTCACGATCACCGCGACGATCGCCCACATCGAATTGGCGAATTGGAGCTTGCCGACATTTGCCGCGCCCAGGTAGCGCGGCAGGAAGATCGTCAACAGGAGTGTGAGCCCCCAGGTGGCAAGCTGCGACGCCATCAACACCGTCGCGTTCTTTGCGATCGTCCGTCCGGCATTGCTCACGCTTTGGGCTCCCGCGTTTTGCGCGCCTTGTTCCGCCGCGGCATCGCATCCGGCACGATGGCCAGCACCGGCAGATTCAGGCTGTGCTGCACGTCGATCGGGAAGCGAAAGCTGTCGTCTAACAGCGCGGCGCCGATCACGCCCGTCGCGCTCAGGATCAGACCCACCGCCGCCAGGATCGCAACCTTCACAAGAAGGTCTTTCTTGGAGTTTTCGGGCTTGCGCGGCAGGGATGGCGCATCGATCACCAGGTAGGTTTGGCGGGCTTTGCTCTCGGACTGGGCCAGGGCCAGCTTGGCGCTATCCTCTTTATCCATGGCACCGGAGAGCCGTGTGGTCGCCACGTCGACGGCGGCCTGTAAACGCTGGATCTGCACTTGTTCGGTGGTGGGGCGATCCCCGCGCACCGGATCGGGGTGCTGCTCGAGGTAGGTCTGCTGGTCCTGCTGAGCTTTCTCCAGGTCGGCGCGGTAGCTTTGCACCAGGTTGGAAAAGAAGACTTGTGCCGACATGCTTTCATCACGATCGGCGTTGATCTTCCACTGGATGTACGCCTCGCCCAGGGCCCTCGCCTTCTGTTCCGCGAGCTGCGGAGTCTCGTCCGCCGCGGCCAGAAGCATCAAGTTCTGACCCAACGCCTGAACCCAGATATCCTTTCGCACGTCAGCGATGGTAGATTCGACTACGCTGGAGCCCTGGCTCATCATGGCTTCAAGATCCGTCTGTTTGATGATCGCACGGATAAAAGCGTCGGTCTGGATCAATTCTCCGAACTCATCTACGGCAGTTTGAGCCGGCGTAACCCAGGTGAAGCCGCTATCCTGGATCGAAGTCAACGAAGTGAGCAGTGTTTCCTTCTGGACATAGATCGCGCCGCGCGAGATGAAAACCGGCCTGGCCCGCAGCGAAGACAGCGCGCCCACTACGATCATGAGGGCAATCGGCGCCATGTAGAGCCACCGATGCCGGAAGTAGCTTTCAGACACGCGCAAAATGACAAGACGGACCATGTTGGATACCTGTTGTGCGAGCGGACCCGGCACGCCATCCACCGCGATTGCCGGGACGCACGAGGCTCTCGAATTCATCGCTGTGTAGACCACTGTATGTTATAAGACGATTGTCGTCAAATTAGGCGCGCTGCGAAAGTGCGCCGATTCGTGCTCCAACCTGAAGGCTTTGCATGCGCGAGCAATGCGATATAATATATTGCGGTACGTTACTTTTAGACCCAACCTGCGTCCACCAATATCGGGTTACACCGAACGGGCGGTGATGGTGGCCAACGGGGCCTCTTGTTTCGCGAACGCTGCCTGGCGCCGTTGGAAAGAGATTGGTGTTGGCTGCCGTCAGGAATCTGTAGCGCAAGGGGAAGAACTGATGACCCAAAGAGCTCACCTGGCACACAACGCGATGTCGGTGCTCATCAAGGAAGGAGAGTCGGTGATGGAACTGCAAACCCGCACCGTCGGTGATGTCACGGTCCTAGATCTGACCGGTCGTTTCGATGCCTACACCGCATCATCCGTTGCTACCACGCTGGAGAAGACCGCGGAAGCCTCGGCCCGTGCAGTTGTCAACCTTAATCGGGTTACCTTTTTGGATTCTACGGCGTTGGCAACGCTGGTTCAAGGGATGAAACGCTGCCGCCAGGCCGGCGGTGATCTGCGGCTGTCCGGCTTCCAACAACCGGTGCGGATCATCTTCGAGTTGACCCGGCTCGATAAGGCCTTCGATATCTACAACACCGAGGCCGAAGCCCTGCGATCCTTTGCGAGCTGAGACTCCGAATATGACGGGATCTGTACTGGTGAGAGACGTGGTAGACAGCCTGAATGGCTCACGCCAAGACGCAAAGAACGCCAAGACACCCTCTGTATGGATTCTTTGCGCCCTTTGCGCCTTTGCGTGATGCTCTTCCAAG
>Ga0172375_10006826_pt1 | contig 15848 bp, 18 predicted proteins | sample LakKiv1m_FD_114537 | JGI IMG/M metagenome (GOLD analysis project Ga0172375, IMG submission 114537) | Freshwater microbial communities from Kabuno Bay, South-Kivu, Congo - kab_092012_11.1m | ecosystem: Environmental > Aquatic > Freshwater > Lake | place: Democratic Republic of the Congo...
CCATGAGCGAGCTGCTTCTGCTCCTCAGCAATTGCCCCGTCCCGAAAGCTTTCGGGACGGGGTTGAAGAAATAGAAAAATCAGGGCTTTGGCCCACTATCTTTTTCAATGTTGTTTCCGCTTTTTCCTTGAGCAGATACACGCTGTTCAAGGTGTGTGTGCAGTAGCTTATAAGATACGGGTGGCTCGCGATGACGGAGTTCGGGTATGGGGGCAGAAAGAACAAGGAGATTTCGATTTCAGCAATGTGATATATCAGCAAAACAATATCAGTTCATGGAAAGCCTCCAATAACCATCCGGTTCGCGCACATGGATATTGAACAGGATTACCCCTGGGCTGAAGCCCTGATCTTTTTTTTAATCCGCGATCCCCGGTCTGAAGACCGGGGCAAGGTGAATTACCATAATAATCGTGCATGTTCATGGAAAGACGCTTACAGCCTTCAGCCACGAGTCGCAACAAGTCGGGATGGCAATGACGGGGAAAAGGCGTCACCCTTCATCTGTCAACAATCAACTGTCCCTGTGCGCTGACAGGATGGTTATGGTTGGTTTTCTGTGATTTCCGTGATGCGCTTGCTTGCAAGGCAGGATGGGAGAGCGTACATTTTTCCATAACCTTTTCCGGTAAATCCGCAAACCTGCGCTATCGCTTTTCCGCTTATGCCTTTTTTCAAGTTTATCAAGGAGATGAAGCAGAACTTCATGCTGCATCCTGTGGCGGCTCATTTCAGCAACGGGGTGATTCCTGTGGCCGTGCTGTACCTGCTGCTTTCTCTGCCAGGAGGGGATCCTTTTTTTGAACATACGGTCATTCACCTGCTTGTCATCGTGCTGCTGGCAGTACCTTTCTCCTTTTATTCAGGTTTGCGACGATGGAAAACCAGGTACAAGGGGGCGAAGGCTCCGGTATTTGAAACAAAGATCAGGCTTTCGATTCTCCTTTTGGTTTTGTGCGTGATCACCGTTTCGATCCGTATCGCTGTTCCGACGGTGATGATGGATGGTGGTATTCTCTTCTGGATATATGTAGTTTCTCTTTTTGCCATGCTTCCTGCGGTTGTTCTCCTGGGTCATCATGGAGGCAAGCTTGCCGCTGGTCAGCGTTCCGAGAGGTTCCGCTGATGGCTGTCGAATTGCTGCCGGTTTCCGGGGCGGACATGGAGGAGATGACCGGCATTTTCAATCACTATGTCGTGCACAGCCTGGCAACCTACACCGAATCGCCGGTCAGCCCGGAGCGCTTCGAGGCTCTCATGAGCTTCACTCCGGGGTATCCATCATTGGTGGCGCGCGATTCCGATGGCGTTATGGCGGGGTTCGGACTTTTACGGCCATACAGCCTGATTCAGGCATTCGTCAGTACCGCAGAGCTGACCTGTTTTCTCAAAAAGGGGTATACTGGAAGAGGAATCGGAACTGCTATTTTGCAGGCACTTGAATCAGGAGCGGTCGCTATGGGTATCCGTTCGATTGTAGCTACGGTTTCATCGCTCAATGAGGAAAGTTACCGGTTCCATCTTGCTCGTGGATTCATCGAACAGGGGAGGCTTGTTGAAATCGGCATGAGGAGCGGTTGCCCGTTTGATGTCGTGCTGCTGCAGAAGATGCCTGGTTACAAACAAATGCGATGAAACATCTTTTCCGACATGATTGACAGCCAGACTCTGTTTCTTTTTATGTCGTCGGCCCTGCTGCTGGCGCTTTCACCGGGTCCCGACAATCTTTTCGTTCTGGCGCAGTCCTCACAGTACGGCAGATGGGCCGGTCTTGTTGTCACCTTTGGCCTCTGTACCGGACTTGTGGGGCATACGCTGGCTGTCGCCTTCGGCCTGGCTGCCCTTGTCCGTGATTCAGCGGCTGCTTTCATGGCACTGAAAACAGCCGGTGCAGTCTATCTGCTCTATCTTGCGTGGCAGGCCTGGCGTGCCGGGGTCGCTTCCGGGCAGGTTGAGGTTCCGGCTCTTTCCTCCAAAGCCCTTTACCTGCGGGGGATCATCATGAACCTCACCAATCCGAAGGTGTCGCTGTTTTTTCTGGCCTTTCTGCCCCAGTTCGCTGATCCCCGGCGTGGTTCGATAAGCCTGCAGTTCATGGTGCTCGGGCTGCTGTTCATTCTTGCGACCCTGCTGGTGTTCGGAGCTTTGAGCTTTCTGGCTGGCGGGTTCGGAGAGCGTTTCCGTCGCTCTCAATCTGTTCTCAGGCTCGTCAACCGTGCGGCATCAGTGTTGTTTGTTGCTCTGGCACTCAAGCTGGCTTTCTCTGAGCGCTGAACACGGCTGTTCACACCTTTATTTTCAGTACGCGAAGAACGTCACCAGAACCCGGAACGACTTGTCGGGACGTGGCGATCCATCACTATGGGGTACCGTGTTCAAGGTCCGTGTGCGGTATCGCACCGGATGCAGTCCGACTCTTCGCAATGACGACAGATACTATATAATGACAAAGCCGGACAGGCTGGTGTGTGATTTATCGCAGAGCATTTGTATTTGTTGTTTTGTACAGAAAAACGTACAATGAATGATGATAATATTGTACAAAAAAAATAGAGTTATTACCGGCAATCGTTTATGAACAGAATCGACCTTGTCAGCGATATCAGGCCTCTTTCCGAGTTCAGGGCCAATACGGCTGCCCTGATTACGCAGGTCAGGAAAACAGGGCGTCCCCTTGTTCTGACACAGCACGGGAAGAGTGCCGCGGTATTGCTCGATGTACGGCTCTACCAGTCTATGCTTTCTGCCTGCGAGCAGTATCAGGGTTCATCGTCCGTTGCTGAAAACCCGGTTGTTATCAGTAAAGATGGGGTATGATCTGATGGATAATCTTCCATAAACGTTGTTTTGAAGCTCTGAAATCGCTTTTTCTCGTGAATTGTCGGGTACTCTTTGTATAATAAATATCAGTACCGCATGTATACTTCCGGCCATGTCTGGCCGGGTGACCGCCAACAGAAGAACGTTCAGTCATGTCAGCACACATCCAGGATCTTTTTGACCGGAGTATAAAGGTCACAGGCGGTGAAGCGAACAAGCCGCATGGCCGATTTCCTTCCATGAGGCCGATTCTTTTCGTTTGTTTTGCGCTTTTTGTTTTTACAATGTTTTCCCACACCATCCTGGCCAGAAACAGCGCAGCCCAGGGTGAGGATGCGGTTGCTTCCTATCTCGTCAAAGAGACAGGACGACCCGATATCCTGCAGGCCAAAGAGATCGACAAACCACTCTCACCCGCCAGTCTGACCAAGATCATGACCTGTATGCTGGCCATCGAGAGCGGTCGTATGGATGAAGTGGTTTCGATACCACTGGAGGCGACCCAGGTTGAACCGACAAAAGCCGGATTCAAACCTGGAGAGCATGTCAGGTTGCGCGACCTGGTCAGGGCGGCAATGGTCAATTCGAGCAATGATGCTGCTTTTGCTATCGGTATATACCTTGGAGGCAGCATTGACTCATTTGTGGGTACCATGAACGCTCGGGCCCGTGGGCTTGGTATGAACCATACCTGGTTCACCAATCCGGCAGGGTATGATCGCGGTATCTATGCCGGTAATCGCTCGACAGCAAGGGACCTGATGCTCCTGACAGAACGAGCGGTCAGGTATCCTGAATTCAATGCCATCGCCAAACTTGACAAGGTGGTTTTCAGTGAACTGACCACCGGTAAGATTTACAATCTCAGAACCCACAACAAGCTTCTTGATCGCTATCCCTATACGGTGGGCATCAAGACTGGCTATACCTCGATTGCCGGACCGTGTCTGATTGCCAGGGCATTGAGGGATGGCAAGGATATGCTGGTCATCATGCTTGGAGCCCGTACCGATCGCTGGTCGCTGGCATCTGCAATGTTTGACAGTGGATTCGGTATAGAACCGGCAAAGGCGGTTCAGTTTGCGGAAAGTGCACCTGAATCTTTCGATAAGGGGGTGGTTGCCGCTTCTGCAGTTCCAGCCACGCGGGTGCTTGCAGAGCGTGCCCGGACGCTGAAAGCTTTGAAACGCAAGGTGGATCGCCAGACCAAATCTGCAAAGGTCGAGGAGATTCGCGGGATAAGCAGGAGAGGCCGGTCAGTAAGCAAATCTTCCATCAGCTCTAAAGACCGTGTGGCTTTGAAATCGCGCGGCAAGGCAAGCCAGAACAGGAAGATGGCGCTTAAGGGCGGCAAGAAAGTCAAGGTAAGGAAGGAAATGGTAGTAAAGGCCCGGCAGCACAGTCTCAAAAACAAGACTGTACTCAAGAGAGCAAAAAAGAGTGCCGGAGGAAAGGTTGTTGCATTAAAATCACGAAACAAAACGTCTCAAGCGGTCAGGACTGCCCGCAAGGGATCGGCAAGGCGTGCTACGGCAGCGGTGAAAAAAGAAAAGAGGAGCACCGGGAAAAAAGAGGTGCTTTCACTTTCAAAGAAATCCCATCGATCACCGAATGGCTGAATGAAACGGTTGTGAGAAGTGTTTACACCCATACTTTTGAAGTTTCCGAATCGTCGATTGACGGTTATGGGCATGTCAGCAACATCGAATACCTTCGGTGGATGCAGAATGTCGCTACAGCACACACAGCCTCTGAAGGGTGGACACTTGACCGCTATCAGAAGAATCGAGCGATCTGGGTTGTAAGACGCCATACCATTGAATATCTCATTCCTTCATTTGCCGGGGATCGCCTCGATCTGCATACCTGGATCGAATGGGTACGGGATTGTCAGTCTGTGCGCCGGTATCTTCTGACCAGAGAGGGGCAAACCAGGATACTCGCCAAAGCTGACACGCTCTGGGTATGTGTCGATCCGGAGTCAGGACGTCCGAAAAGGGTTCCCGAAGCTTTCATACAGGCATTCGACCTGGTTACAGGTGGTGATTCCGAAGCGCTTCGCATCGCTGGAAAGGCATCTTTTTCAGGAATCTGAGCCGGTATTTTTCAGCAGTGGTTTTTCAACTTCCATTTATATCATTTCATGGTCAGGCATATCGTTATGTGGCGCCTCAGCGAACAGGCGCACGGCAACTCAGCTGAGGTCAATGCCCGTCTCATCAGGGAAAAACTTGAAGCTCTTTCCGGAAAGATACCCGGTTTGCTTATGATTGAAGTGGGACTCGATCTCAGCCGTACCGACAGCTCTGCCGATGTCGTTCTCTATTCGGAATTTACTGACATGGCTGCCCTTGAAGGCTACCAGCACCATCCTGAGCACGAAGCGCTCAAACCCTTTATCGGGGGCGCAACCAGCGAAAGGCGGTTGGTGGATTACGAGTGCTGAGAAAGAGGTGGCAGGTGAGAGTTATGCGGGAGGGGTTGGTCGCCTGTCGGACTTACAGGAAACAAGTATGCCTTATTCAACCGGAATACACCCCGGTTTTTTTTGTCATTCCGAGCCATCCGTATCCGCTACGATACCGTACACGGACCTTGAACACGGTGCTCCATAGGGATGGATCGCCACGTCCGGGTTGGGGGTGGAAAAGAACAGGAAGATTCCGATTCAGTTAATGCAATATATCAGCAAAACAATATCGGTTCAAGGAAGGCGAAGAGACGCGATTTATGCGTGAATTCAGCAGGATGGGTTGCCTCGTCGCTGCCCACCACCTCCAGCCAGATCGGGACTCGTGGCTGAAGGCTGAATATTCGCAATGAAGGCGGAAAAAAAGACAAAGTTCGACAGGAGGCAGGAGGGAAGAGTGGCAGGTGATCCAGGATTTATGCCTGCTGCTCTGAGAATAAAAAAAGAGGCCGTGGTTGAGACGGCCTCTTTTTTTATGTGATAAACAGGGAGTCTTGAATCAGCCCTGAACGATGCACTCTGCCGGGCAGACTGCGACACAGGCCGGAGCATCGGCAAAGCCTACGCACTCGGTGCAGGCTGCGGCATCGATAACGTAGATCTCGCTACCGGCAGTGATTGCGTTGGTCGGGCATTCGGGTTCGCAAGCACCGCAGTAGGTGCATTCTTCGGTGATATACAGTGCCATATTGACGACGTGCTTAGAATTGTTAAAAAGAAAATGAAAAGAACAATTGCGTTCAATTCATATAATATAAGCTTTTTTCATGCCTGAAAACAAAAAAGTCGCAATTATTCAAAATGAAGTCAATGGCGGGCATGTCTGACCATACCGCAGGGAAGGGGTATAAGCCTCGTATCGACGAGCTTTTATGCGTTGTGGTTACACCTTGAAGATGCAGTCAACAGGACAAACGGCCACACATGCGGCTTCTTCGTGATAGCCAATACAGTCCACACAAACATTCTCATCGATAACGTAGACGCTGTCACCGGGGGAGATTGCGTTGACAGGGCATTCAGGCTCGCATGCTCCACAGTAGGTGCATTCTTCGGAGATACGGTGTGCCATGGTTTTCAGCTTTAATGGATTGAAAAGGGCTTTTTTTGTAAAAAGCCAGAATCTGGCGGGCCAGTTCCTTTTATGGTAACAACAAGAGCTATAATGACTCCGTAATGCAGCTCATCTGCATGTCAATAAACATCTGGTATGACGATCAAAGTTCCTCCTGTTTCGTAACGCCGTGCCGGTGCTCATCTTCATGATGCTCGTAGGCGTTGATGATATCCTTGACGAGGCGATGACGTACAACATCCGATTTGTCGAGATAGACGAAACTGATGCCCTTGATTCCCTTGAGTATCTTGCGGGCGTTGAGCAGGCCTGATTCCATCTCTTTCGGAAGGTCAACCTGGGTCACATCACCGGTGATGATGGCTCTGGAGTTGACTCCGAGTCTGGTGAGGCACATTTTCATCTGCTTGCCCGATGCGTTCTGGGCTTCGTCAAGGATGATGAAGGAGTTGTTCAGCGTTCGTCCGCGCATGTAGGCAAGCGGGACGATTTCAATGACCCTGCGCTCGGTGAGAAACTTGAGCTTTTCGGCGGTCAGCATGTCCTGGAGGGCATCGTAAAGCGGGCGAAGATAAGGATCGATTTTCTGGGCGAGATCACCTGGCAGGAACCCAAGGCTTTCGCCGGCTTCGACCGCCGGGCGTGCGAGCACGATGCGTTTGATGGTTTTGGCTTTCCATGCAGCCACGGCAATGGCTACGGCCGTATAGGTCTTGCCGGTTCCCGCCGGTCCGATGGCAAAGACGATGTCGTTTGTGCGGGCTTCGGCCACCATCCGGCGCTGTCCGTCGGTTTTGGCCTTGACGACGTAATCTTTTGTTTCAACGATGACATCCTGATCGCCGGCGGAGGTTATCGCAGGGCGGGAAACAGGAGAGAGGGCAAGGCTGACGAGTGCGTTGACGTCATTGTCCAGAACTTCACCATGCTGGTCGGCGAGAAATATAATCTCACTGAAAATCTTTTCTACAGCTGTCATATCAGGGGCTTCACCGCTGAGCGAAATTTTGGTGCCGCGAGCGTTGATTCGAATGTCGGGGAATGCCTCACGTATTTTTTTGAGGTAACTGTCGTAAGGCCCGAAAATGATGACGGGCTCGATTCCTTCGAATTCGATCGTTTTTTCTGTCAAGGCTCTTTTCCTGTTTTATGATTGTCTGTGCCTGTTGTGCTGGTATCCAGATGTGGAACCGGTTTGCTCAGGTAGTTGTGCACATAATCTTTTATACCCTCTTCGAGAGGAGTCATCTGGCCAGTAAAGCCTGCGAGTCTGAGATGGCCGCAGTCCGCACAGGTATAATACTGGTATTTATCCCGAATCGTTTCAGGCATCGGGATATAGGTTATGTTGGTTGTTATTGCCAGTGCATCGAAGGTGGCGGTGACCAGATCCCTGAACGTTCGCGCCTGACCGGTACCTACATTGAACAGACCCGTAGCCGATGGAGTTTCCAGCAGCCATTTCATGATTTTTGTGCAGTCCTTCACATAAACGAAGTCCCGCATCTGTTCGCCGTCACGGTAATCCTCACGGTGCGATCTGAAGAGCTGAACTGTTCCCGTCTGGCGAATCTGGTGAAATGCCTTGAAAACGACGCTGGTCATATCCTCTTTGTGGTACTCGTTCGGTCCGTAAACATTGAAGAACTTCAGTCCTGCGGCTTTGTCAAGGATGCCGTTTCGAAGCGCCCAGCAGTCGAACAGGTGTTTGGAGTATCCGTACATGTTCAGCGGCCTGAGGCGGTCGAGAGAGCCGGTGCCGTCGCTGTAGCCTTCAGCGCCGTCGCCGAAGGTGGCGGCACTCGATGCGTAGATGAATCGGATATCTTTTTCCATGCACCACGAGGCGAGCATCTTCGAGTATTCAAAGTTGTTTCTCAGGAGAATATCTGCATTCTGCTCGGTTGTCGCGCTGATGGCACCCATATGGATGACTGCCTCGATCCTGTCAAGACGCTCTTGTTCCAGAAGTACCGGTAAATCGTCTTTGTGGATGAAATCTGAGAAGCGCAGCCCTCTGAGGTTGAGCCATTTTCCATCGGATGCCTGGCCGAGGTCATCGACGATCAGCACCTCATCGATGCCGTTGCGGTTGAGTTCCCAGAGCATGGCGCTGCCGATGAACCCGGTACCGCCGGTGATTATGATCATGAAAAAGGGTCAAATGGTTAACAGGCAACAAAATATACGTCTGCCTGGCGGGAAAAGCAAAAAGCCGGCATTCTGTGGTGCCGGCTTCTGCCAGAGAGTTCGACAAAGGTATCAGGCTGAGATTCTCAGGGAATGGTCATGTGCGAAGAACTTTCTTCCCCAGAACAACCAGAGCCTTATTGTTTCTACCGGTTTTCCGATGATATCCGATATCTGTGCGTGTCTGAGTCCATTGAGTTCAGAAAGAAGCACCGAGAGTTTGATATCGGCTGTCCATTGTCTGAGCGACTCTGTAAAACTGCCTTTGGTCTGTGATATTTCGTGAATTTCCAGATCGGCATTCTGTCCGTAGGTATCCAGATAACACTCACGGAAAGTCTTGAGCACTTCAGTTTCAGGTGCTTGCAGATCCGTGTTCAGGTATGTGCAGTTCACCAGTTCCGTTGATGCCTTTTCGCTCCCCGTCATCCAGTAGGCAAGACTGTATATGTCATCGATCAGATCCAGCGGGGTTTTTTTGATCTCTATCATGGTCTCTCCTTATTGTTATGTGTAAAGCGGATAATTTTTGTCCTGTTTCAATGTAGGTAAAAAAAAGAGAGTTGTCCAGTTTTTTTTCCCGAAAAATGCAAAAAATCGTTTCTTACTTGGTTCTCAGACCGGGTTGATCCCGGCTTACAATAATTGGACGTCGAAAAACAGAATATCCTGCACTATGAAAAGAGATTTCAGGGCCATGCTCAATCCTGCCCTGGAGCATATAGGGGCCTATAAAGTCGAAGGCGGCCAGGAGGCCGAGGTCAAACTGAATCAGAACGAAAGCCCGTTCGATCTACCTGTGTGGCTCAAGGAGAGGATTCTTGAAGAGTTTCGTCAGGAGCACTGGAACCGTTATCCGGATATTCTTCCATATCGGGGGATGGCGGCTTATGCATCGTTTCTGGGTGTGACACCGGAATCGGTGATCATGAGTAACGGTTCGAATGAGATGCTCTATACGATTTTTCTTGCCTGTCTCGGTGCAGGGCGCAAGGTGCTCATACCGCAACCATCCTTTTCATTGTATGAGAAGCTTGCACTTCTTCTGCAAGCTGAAGTGGTGGAGGTGCCGATGCATTCAGATCTCGAATTCGATGCCGATGCCATCATAGAAGCAGCCGAACGTGAAAAAGTGGATTTCATTGTGCTTTCCACACCGAACAATCCGACTGGCAAGTCGCTTTCGCATGACGAGGTCGAGCGAATCGTCGCGGCAGCAGATGCCATCGTCCTGGTCGATGAGGCGTATATCGAGTTTTCCAGAGAGAGTTCGGCTCTTGACCTGATCGATCGCTATCCCAACGTGATCATACTGCGTACCATGTCCAAGGCTCTCGCCCTGGCGGGTATGCGTATCGGTTTTGCCATTTCGAATCCTGAACTGATGGCCGAAATCACCAAACCGAAAATTCCTTTCGCATCGGGAAAACTTGCGGAAATCACACTTTCGGCTGTGCTTGAAAACTATTCGCTGGTGACCGAAGCGGTAAGCTATATCCTCACAGAAAGGCAACGTCTTCAACATGCGCTTGCCGGAATTGCCGGCCTGGAGGCTTTTGAAAGTGATACCAATTTCCTGATCATCAGGGTCGGCAACGCTTCAGAAGTGTTCACCAGGCTCAAAGATGCCGGTGTGCTTGTACGGAATGTGTCGGGTTATCCCCTCATGGAAAATTGTCTCAGGTTCAATGTCGGTCTCAGGGAAGAGAATGATCGCCTGCTGGATCTGCTGAAAAGTTTCTGATATGTCCCGTTTCCGGCAGCTGGCTGGCGCTGAGATGGGGCGCCTGACCCCTGAGTCCTATGCGGTTTCGAAAAGGCATCCGGTTACCCTGATGCTTCATAATATACGCAGTATGTGGAATGTCGGTTCGATGTTCAGGACAGCCGATGCCGCAGGGATAGCGGAGATTGTCATTACCGGATATACGGCGACACCTCCCCGGAAAGAGATCGACAAGACCGCACTTGGCGCTCAGGAGACAGTGCCCTGGCGCCATTTTGCCGATCCGCTGGAGGCGGCAGTGGCGCTTAAAGGGGAGGGGAGGCGTATTTTCGGTCTTGAAATAGCTGAAAACAGCCGATCTTATACCACTTTGCAGTCGAAGGATTTTCCGCTTGTGCTTCTTGTGGGAAACGAGGTGGATGGTATCGGCGATGCCCTTCTGGCGCATTGCGACGGTGTGCTTGAAATTCCGCAATACGGTATCAAGCACTCCCTGAATGTGGCAGTGGCTGCCGGAGTGGTTCTTTTCGAGTGTGTAAGGGTCTTCAGAAATGACGGGTGAACTTTTTAGCCCGTAAAGAGTTCTTCTATTTATTTGTTGTATATTCCGAACGCCTCCGGGTTTCCTTTGACCATGTTTTCTGGGGAGCCTTAAATATTGATAATTGTTCCTTACTCGTAACACTGCATGCTTCACTACAAAACACATGTGATTGCCGAAAATGCCCCATGGGTGGTGTTCGTGCATGGAGCCGGAGGAAGCTCCTCGATCTGGTTTTTACAGATCAAGGAGTTTGTCAGGCACTTCAATGTCCTGCTGGTTGATCTCAGGGGGCACGGCCGCTCAAAGCAGATAACGACCCCTAAAGAGGATCGGCATTACAATTTCGAAGTGGTCACAAGAGACGTCATCGATGTGCTCGATGCCCTTCATATCCGGCAGGCTCATTTCATCGGGATTTCACTCGGGACCATTCTGATAAGAAATATCAGCGAGCTGGCTCCTGAGAGGGTGCAGTCCATGGTCATGGGCGGAGCGATCATCCGGCTCAATGTGCGGGCCAAGGTGCTGGTCGCGATCGGGAATCTTTTCAAGAGAATGGTTCCCTATATGTGGTTATACAGCTTCTTTGCCTGGATCATCATGCCGAGGGCCAGACATCGCCATTCACGGATGCTGTTTGTCAACGAAGCGAAGAAGGTGGCTCAGAAGGAGTTCATGCGCTGGTTCACGCTGACCTATGAGATCAATCCGCTTCTGAAATATTTTGAAGAGAAGGATACCGGTATTCCCACCCTTTACCTCATGGGCGAGGAGGATTACATGTTCCTGCCGGCAGTTGAATATATCGTCAACCGCCACACCAATTCCTACCTGGAGATCATTCACAATTCGGGGCATGTCTGCAACATAGACCAGCCCAAGGAGTTCAACTTGCGGGCTATCGAATTTCTCAGAAACATCTCTGCCAGATCCCTGTCTGAATCTTTTTCGGTCATGCCGCAGCTCGCTGCTTATTAAGCCACAGTTCCGTTATAACGGGTCATGGCGTATTCGACACCCTGTGAAGCGAAAGCCATGACAGCGTCAGCGCATACCGGAATGACCTTTTCGATGCTTTTTTTCTCTTCATCGGTGAATTTCGACAGAACGAATGACGAAAGCGACGCAGGCGTCTGTTCTGTTCCGACACCAACCCGCAATCTTGCAAATTCTTCGCTGCCAAGGCTCTGGATGATGTGTTTCAGGCCGTTCTGCCCTCCGGCTGATCCTTTTGCCCTTATCCTGATGGTGCCCAGCGGCAGGTTGACGTCATCGCAGATTACCAGCAGCTCTTCCCGGTTTATTTTATAGAAGTTCATGGCAGCAACAACGGCATGACCTGAGAGGTTCATGTAGGTCATCGGTTTGACGAGGATCAGAGGGCCTCCGGGCGCGACGATTTTCGTGAAGCGGTAATTGCCTTTGCCTGATGTGAACGATGTGTTTCCGGCAATCCGGTCTATGACGTCAAATCCGATATTGTGCCTGGTTCCGGCATGACGGAGTTCCGGGTTGCCGAGGCCGACGATGAGTTTCATGGTTGCAGCGATTGGTGATAGTCGTCTGTTCGGGAGAGAATATAGGACAGTTGGTGCAGGAAACCTTACAACGGGAGGTGGCAGGCGGATAGAACAAAATGATTTCGATTTCAGCAATGCGAAATTCCGGTAAAACAGCATCTGTTCATGCAACGTATCCTGTATACAGCCCGCCACCGTACACGGATATTGACCAGCAGCCCGTCGGACTTGTTCATCGATTCTGCCGGAAAACAGAAAACCCCTCCAGAGAAAATTTCTGGAGGGGTTTGAGCAAAGTGGTTCTGAGGATGCTTTTCAGAGCAGAGGAGCGATGACGAGAGCGACGACGGCGATCAGTTTCATAAGGATATTCAGGCTCGGGCCGCTGGTGTCCTTGAGCGGGTCGCCGACTGTATCGCCTACGACGGCCGCCTTGTGAGTGTCGGACCCTTTACCATAGACCACGCCGTCGAACTCTATCTTGCCTTCAATGCGCTTCTTGGCGTTATCCCATGCACCGCCGGCATTTGACTGGAAGATAGCCATCAGCACACCCGAGGAGGTCACGCCGGCAAGGAGTCCACCAAGCATCTCTTTCGATGTAAAGCCGACGACAACCGGTACGAGTACGCCAAGCAGGCCGGGCAGGATCATCTCCCTGATGGCTGCTTTGGTCGAAATATCGACGCAGTGGGCGAATTCAGCCGGAGCGGTACCCTCTCTCAGGCCAGGAATTTCGTTGAACTGGCGGCCGACCTCACGGATCATGTCGGATGCTGCCCGACCAACTGCACCCATTGCAAGGGCGCTGAAGACAAAAGGAAGCATTGCTCCGATCAGCAGACCGGCCATGATGATGGGTTTCGAGATGTCGAGCGAATCGATGTGAGCCTGCTGGCGGAATGCGGCAAAGAGGGCCAGCGCGGTAAGAGCTGCGCTGCCGATAGCGAAGCCTTTGCCGATGGCGGCAGTGGTGTTTCCGACGGCATCGAGCTTGTCGGTGCGCTCACGAACCTCTGCCGGGAGGCCGGCCATTTCAGCAATGCCGCCAGCGTTGTCCGAAATCGGGCCATAGGCGTCAACGGCGAGCTGGATGCCGGTAACCGACAACATGCCAAGTGCAGCGATGGCGATGCCGTAGAGCCCGGCGAAGTAGTAGGATGCAACGATGGCGATCGAAAGCACGATGATGGGAAACCCGGTGGAAATCATGCCGATTTCTAGGCCGGCAATGATATTGGTGGCTGCGCCTGTGATGCTCATCCGTGCGATACCGATAACAGGTTTATTGTCTGTCGAACAGTAGTGCTCGGTGATGATGCCGATCAGCACGCCAGCCGCAAGGCCTATCAGCACTGCATAGAACACGTTCAGCGATGTGTAGGTGAATCCTTCTGCAACCCAGCTTGCCGGAAGGGTTCGATCGATGATGAAGAAGCTGAGCACAGCCATGATGAGCGAAGCGCCGAATTCACCCATATTCAGGCCGGTCTGGGGGTTGCCACCCTCCTGTACCCTGACGAAGAACGAGCCGGCAATAGAGACGATGATGCCCACGGCTGCAATCACCAGAGGCAGCATGACGGCAGCAACGGGGTTGCCACCCATGCCATTGAAGACCGGTACGAAGGCCGCACCAAGCACCATGGTGCCTATGATGGCACCAACATAGCTTTCAAAGAGGTCTGCGCCCATACCGGCGACGTCGCCGACGTTGTCACCGACGTTGTCCGCAATGGTTGCCGGGTTTCTCGGATCATCTTCCGGGATGCCTTCATAGACCTTACCGGCCAGGTCGGCGCCTACGTCAGCCGCCTTGGTGTAAATGCCACCGCCTACGCGAGCAAAAAGAGCGATGGATGATGCACCCAGAGAGAAGCCCGAAATCAGGTTGATCACCTCGCCGACCTGGCTGATTTCAGGGAAAAGGTTCGAATAGATGATAAAAAGGATTGAAAGGCCGAGAACGCCGAGACCCACAACCGAGAGACCCATGACAAGTCCACCCGAAAAAGCGATGTTTAGCGCTTGGCCAAGGCCTGTTCTTGCCGCATTGGTGGTGCGGACATTGGCTTTGGTGGCCACCTTCATGCCGAAGAAACCGGCCAGAGCCGAGCAGAAAGCCCCAACAATGAAACTGACAGCGATGACCGGTGAGGTTCCAGGACGACCGCTGTTGGCGAAAGCCAGAAGAGCAGCAACCGAAATGACAAAAATGACAAGTACTTTGTATTCGCGCGTCAGGAACGCCAATGCCCCATCCGAGATATGTCCGGCTATGACGGCCATCGATTCAGTGCCTTCAGGCTGGCGCGAAATCCAGGATGCCTTCATGAAAGCGTACAGCAAGGCAAGAATACCACTGACAGGAATGGCATACAGAATGGTTTGTTGATCCATATTCTTCTTTGTTTGGATTACTTTTTAACATGAGAAAAAAGGCGCAAACAAGAACATCGGGCTTGCAGGAAGCCTTGGGAAGAAGATGGTGAAGCCCGCGATGGAGGCTTCGATGAAGAGGCAGGTTTTGTCATACAAATGATAACTACATGAAAATGTACACTTTATTGTCTTCTCTTCATAGCTTTCCGGGCAACTTGATTCTGGTTTTTGATGGGCTCATGTCTGTCGCTGGCGGAGCTCTGTCGGACTTGACGGTAACGATTTGATCTGTTATCGGGTTATGACAATTAACACCCCTTATGGCCAGCAGGTCGTATCTGTCCTTTATATAAACATCAGCTATTTATAGAGTAATATTTTTCCTATCCCGATGTATCGGGAATGAAGTGAAGCATCCAGCCGAAAAGCCTCGGTGCTGATAGAAAGAACTGGATTCTTCGTCGGCAAGCCTCCTCAGAATTACAGACAAAAACAGCTACAAGTGTTCAAGATCCATGTGCGATCGTACCGGATACAGGAGGCTTTCCATGAACTGATATTGTATTACTGATATATTGCAGTGTCTGAATTGAAATCTTCTTTTCTTTTCCGTCCCCGACCCAGGACGTGGCGATCCATCCCTATGGAGCACCGAGTTCAAGGTCCGTGTGCGGTAGCCGGCCGGATACAGGCAACTCAGAATGACAATACTTTTTGCACTCAGATGTTCAATGATTTCTGATTTGTCGGCAAGAACGGTGTTCTTTGTTTGTTATTAATCCGGGATTCAAACAGGAGACTGTCATCTATAAATTCAAGCCCCATCAAGTAGGCCGCATAAGCTTCGACACCTGTCATGTCTATGCTTGCCGGATTAACTCTCTCCAAACATAGCCCCGGACTTCATCCTGGCAGTTTAGGAGGGTTTTAACCCCGACTTGTCGGGGTACTCGATTCTTTATTCCTCTTCACATAGCCCCGGACTTCATCCTGGCAGTTCAGGAGGGTTTTAACCCCGACTTGTCGGGGTACTCGATTCTTTATTCCTCTTCACATAGCCCCGGACTTCATCCTGGCAGCTCAGGAGGGTTTTAACCCGACGGATATTCGATTCTTTATTC
>Ga0172375_10006827_pt1 | contig 15845 bp, 10 predicted proteins | sample LakKiv1m_FD_114537 | JGI IMG/M metagenome (GOLD analysis project Ga0172375, IMG submission 114537) | Freshwater microbial communities from Kabuno Bay, South-Kivu, Congo - kab_092012_11.1m | ecosystem: Environmental > Aquatic > Freshwater > Lake | place: Democratic Republic of the Congo...
CAAGGGCTGTCCAAATGTATGTGAAATAAACCGGGTGAAGATTACCGGCGAGAAAGGCTATCTATTTTATGGTGGCAGATGCGAAAAATATGATATGCGGAAGAAAAAGACGTCCAGCCTTCCCGACCTCTTTTCTTTCAGAGATGAAATACTGTGGAAGGAATATAATGACCGTAAAGCGTTCACACATCGCACATCACGCATCACGCATCACGCTAAAATAGGCATTCCCTATATATTCTCCTTTCATGATTATCTCCCTTTCTGGATCACACTTCTAGGGGAGCTTGGTTTTGATGTAGAGGTCTCTCCAAGAACAAACAGACAGATCGTTAACCTCGGTCTGGGGGGTGTGCTTTCAGAGGCATGTTTTCCGGTAAAAGTAGCTCACGGCCATATCAGATATTTGCTCGATAAAAATGTAGATGCCATATTCTTGCCGAGCTTTATTAATCTTAATACACCTGAAGACAGCTTTGAAAGGGGATTTGCATGCCCTCATGCTCAGACGATTCCATATGTATCAAAAGCCGCATTTAATGGTATCAGGACAATTACGCCTGCAGTAAACTTAAGACTTGGTAGGAGCTTTCTTTTAGATGAACTTAAAAATGCGTTCAAACTATTCGGGATTAAAAAATCTACAATATCAAGGGCAATTGATACTGCATATAAAGCACAAGATGAGTTCAATTATGCTATAAAGAAGAAAGGATCCGAAGTGTTATCCCTGATCAGAGATAATGCTAAAGATAATATTATTGTAATTATTGGTAGAACATATAATGCCCTTGACAGTGGCGTAAACCTTGAAATACCTAAAAAACTTGCAGACCTTGGTATTTTATCAATTCCCTTAGATTTCCTGCCCCTTGAAAGATACGCTATAGACAGTGAATGGCCTAATATGTACTGGAGATCAGGACAGAGGATTCTGAAGGCTGCAAGATTCGTCACGGATAATCATAATCTTTATGGTATTTATATCGGTAATTTTTTGTGCGGGCCTGACTCTTTTATACTCAAATACTTTAAAAAAGAGATGGGGAAGAAACCTTTTCTTCACCTAGAGATAGATGAACATAGCGCTGATGCAGGCATAATAACAAGATGCGAGGCCTTTATTGACAGCCTAGCAAACCAGAAGTCAGAGGTCAGAAGTCAGAAGTCAGAAGAAAAAACTCCTTGCTCATCACTCATCACTTCTCACTCAAACCGCAAAATATACATCCCCCGAATGGCAGACCACGCATTTGCCCTTGCATCTGCATTTGAGCGCTGTGGCGTAAGTGCAGAGGTGCTTCCAGAATCTGATAAAAAAACTATAGATCTCGCAAGAAAATATGTCTCGGGCAAGGAATGCTATCCATGTACAGTTACTACAGGCGATATGGTGAAAAAGGTCCTGGAACCAGGTTTCATACCTGAGAAGAGTGCTTTTTTTATGCCCTCTGGTACAGGCCCGTGCAGATTTGGTCAGTATAATGTCTTTCATAGATTTGTCCTCAATGAACTGGGTTATAAGGATGTACCGATATTCTCACCGAATCAGGACACTACTTTTTATAGTGACCTTGGAATTATTGGCAAGGATTTTATAATGCATGCATGGAAGGGCATCGTCGTTTATGAACTTCTTAACAAATGTCTGCATGAAAGAAGGCCATACGAAAGATATAAGGGATCTGCAGATGGATTATATGGGAATTATCAAAAAAAGTTATATCTTTCCTTAAAAAGCAGAAACGGTGATTTAGATAAGATCGTAAAGGATATAAGAAAAGATTTTGAAAACCTTTCTGTATATAAAGAAAGAAAACCTTTTATTGGAATAATCGGAGAGATATTTGTTAGGTCTCATAAATTCTCTAATGAAGATCTTATAAGAAAGGTTGAAGCCTTAGGTGGAGAGGTATGGCTAGCGCCAATTGAGGAGTGGATTTACTATGTAAACCTTATGGGTTTGACGAAGGCATTGTTAAAAAAGCAAAGGTCTGCTATTATTAATTTCCTTTTGAAGAAGTATTTTCAAAAGAGGATAGAGCATAGATTCGCAAGGTATTTTAAGGGATTTCTGAAGACTTTGAAAGAACCTGAAACTAAAGAGATACTCAAGAAGGCCTCACCTTATGTACACAGGTCGTTTGAAGGAGAGACTATTTTAAGTATCGGGAAGAGTATTGACCTTGTGGAGAAAGGAGCCTCGGGGCTTATAAATGCTATGCCTTTTGGGTGTATGCCGGGTACAATTGTTGCTGCCCTTCTAAGAGGAGTGAGTAGGGACTATGGAATCCCATGTATCAGTATACCTTATGACGGCACAGAGTCACCTACTGTAGATATACAGCTTGAGGCCTTCATGGATCAATCAAGACACCATAGCAACAAATTTAGCAGTTAAGGTAAAATTTTGAATCAGGCCTTAACCCTTAACTTACTTGTTGCTAACTACTAATAAAAAAAGGGAGGTGAATGTGTGGGAAACGTTGTAAAATGGCGCAAAAAGAAGATGAGCAAACACAAACATGACAAACTGAGAAAAAAGACAAAATTCCAGAGGAGAAAAAATAAATAAGGTCAATGTCTTAATCGAACCTGCGTTTTTGCCTCTAATAAAAGATAAGGTTCTATAAAAATAAGGGATATTCTGGGGAAAGAATAGGAGTATCATTTAAAGATGTTTGCGCCATTCACGACAACTGGCATTGGAAGCTTGCCTCACACAGACACTGAGGAGGCATGCAGACTTGTGCAGGAAATGTTCGATATGCCTTTTTGGCCTCAACTTCCAGAATTATCATTTCATGAATCGATGATAACCCAGTTCTCTGAAGGTATGCCGCTTATAAAGATTGATGAGCAGAGAGAAAACATATGGGCAGAAAGGGACCGAAGCGACGCCCTTGCAAGATTTTACGAGACTTACTCAGAAGACTGGAAATCTGCCATTTCTGAGAACTATGCAAAAGGGCTTTATACATTTATAAAGATGGTAAAAGATAAACATTTTAAATCTCTTAAAGGACAGATTACAGGTCCCCTGACCTTTAGCCTTGGACTAAAAGATTCAGAGGGAAGGCCGATTTATTTTGATGAAGAACTACGGGAGATTTCCCTTATGGTTCTCAAGGCAAAGATTAGATGGCAGATAGAAGTATTAAAGCCCTATGCTGAACATATAATCATATTTGTAGATGAGCCCATTCTCTCTGCGCTCGGCAGCACCAGCTATATGGGTGTAGATCCTAAAGAGGCCCAGAGGTTATTGAGGGAAATATCAGACGCTATTAAGCATGCAGGTGGTATCCCTGGAATCCATTGCTGCGGTAAGGCTGATTGGCCATTGGTAATAAACAGTTATTTCAGGATTATCAGTTTCGATGCATATGGATATATAGAAACAGTTTCGATATATCCTGCAGAATTTACCGGATTTCTTAAAGGCGGAGGCTATCTCGCATGGGGGATTGTACCGACAACTGACATAATAAGAGAAGAGAATCCTGACTCTATAAAGGAGCGATTTGATTCCAGCGTAGAAAAATTATCAAACTCAATACCTGCAACCCTTTTGCTGTCACAGATACTGCTGACACCTTCATGCGGCACAGGTTCGAGGAGTAAGGAAGAGACTTTAAAGGTTTTTCGGCTTTTGGTTGAATTGAAGAAGTTACTAAAAAGTGTTTATTGATAAAAGTATCAGCAAACAAATAGTAAATGCCATTCCTCCCGAAAGCTTTCGGGATCGGGAATTTTTCTTTTCTGATCGCTTTAATGGAAAGATAAGAAGAAAGATTCCGAACAAGTCGGAATGATGACTGAAAAGAGAATCGAATGAGGGGGATATTGATATCCTTTGAAGGGATCGAGGGCACAGGGAAGACAATTCAATCAAAACTCCTTTATGAATATCTCTTAAAAAAAGGGTATAAGGCTGTACTTACAGAGGAGCCTGGCGGCACCCGAATTGGACTTAAGATTAGAGAGTTGCTCCTTTCTGTAGAAAATTTGGAAATGACATCTCTTGCGGAACTGTTGCTTTATAATGCATCACGTGCACAGCATATAAAAGAGGGCGTTCTTCCTGCAATAAACAGAGGCGCTGTAGTCATAACAGACAGGTTTACCGATTCTACCGTTGCTTATCAAGGTTACGGAAGAGGAATAGATCTAAATCTTATTTATTCCATTGAGAAAATAGTGACAGACGGATTGCAACCTGATATTACAATACTCCTTGACCTTGATGTGGAGGCTGGTTTAAAGAGAAACAAGGGCATTAACAAAGTTGACAGGCTAGAACTTGAGGATGTCGAATTTCATAAACTGGTAAGGAGTGGTTATCTTGAAATTGCGGCGAAAGAACCGGAAAGAATAAAAATAATAGATGCCTCAGAGAGCATAGAACAAATACAAAACAAAATAATAAAAATCATTACAGATTTTTTAAAAGTAGATAACAATTTCCCTCCTCTTCCTGTAAAGCTGTAGCAACAGGTTCGTGGAATTGTGTGAGGATACACATAGAAAGCAACGTCTGCAACACTCTCCCGAGCCTTGTTATGTTCTTCCCGAAAGTCGCACCTCTTGGATTCTCGATAAAGATGCAGATTACACATAGAAAGAGTGTTGCTCTAATACTGTATCTATCAATGAGTTAAATCGCCTATTTACCTTGTGAAGCGTGTCAAGAAAAGTCAGACGGTCTTCTTCATGCCGAAAAATCGGCTTCCTTTCGTTCTCCCGTGAAATAAGATGGTAAATCGCACCATAGTATTCAATTCTTAATGGTCTCGTCAAGCCGATAAAATATTACACTTTAGATATTTCTGCAAGAAACAAGACCTGCCACCATGACTGCCGACTTAGATACATCGCCTAACAAAGAATAAAAGGAAAATGCCTCAGCCCCTCCTTCGCTAAAGCTACGGGCGGGCAAGTCGGCATTTTCCCAAATTCCACTCCTTAATGTTGTTGTTGTATACTAGGGCTAGTGCCATTTAAGAACTTTTGAGAATAAAATAAGTTTTACGCTTTTAATCGGCGCGGGACTTCTTTTATTCTTAAACGTTAGGATTTTAAGTTATTGTTTATGATAGTGAAAATGCTATGGTAGAAATTTCAAAAGATAGCAAGTTGTCGTCTTCAAATAGCCTCGAAGGCTTAGAGGATTGGGAGAATTAAAGAGGAATATGTTGGAAAGAAATTTGCGTATATCCATCTTGGTTTCATTTTATACTATTTAAACTCTTATCGAAAATCTTATGCTTTTTCATTAATCCTAAAAACATCCAAGTAAGAGCGATAATTGATATTTTTACGAATAAAAGGTCAGAATATTCCATGAATTTTGATGAGATTATTGCCTTAAGAAAGGCTTTTGCATCTGTAAAAGACAGACAGAAGAAGAATATTCCCACGGACTTTGATGAAAAGCTAAAAAGGCTCAAGGCTGTTCGAGAATCATCAGTCGGGAATGAGGAGCTTTTAAGACGTGCAATAAAAAAGTTAGAGAAAAATAGTATCAAAGTATTTAAAGCTAGGGACAAAAATGATGCCTCAAAGATCATTCTTCAAGAAATAGGCAGTGAAAAGCTTGCTGTCAAATCAAAGTCAAACGTGACCAAGGAGATTGAGCTTACTTCTGCATTACAATCACATGGAATTGAGGTGATAGAGACAGATATAGGAGACAGGATATTACAAGTCTTAAAATGCAAGCCCTCCCATCCGACAGGACCTGCTGCACATTTGTCAGCAAAGAAAATAGCAGACGGACTTTCTGAGGTCTACGGCAAAAAAATAAGCGAGAATCCTGAGGAAATTGTCAGGTTTGTTAGAGATGAAATAAAAGGGTATATCGGGAAGTCACAGGTAGGGATAACCGGGGCAAATGCCATAACAGCAGAAGAAGGTTCGATATTGCTAGCCCATAACGAGGGCAATATATTTGAAGTAATGCGCAGGAATAAGCATATCGTGGTTACAGCCATCGATAAGGTATATCCTACTGTGGAAGATGCACTAAACATGCTTAAGGTTATCTGTTTTAATGCAACGGGTTCTATTATCCCTTCGTTTGTTGAAATTATCAGCGGAGTAAGCAAGACTGCTGATGTCGAAAAGAAATTCTTCAGGGGTGTCCATGCTCCCAAGGAAATAATACTTGTCCTGATTGATAATAAAAGAACAGAGATGATCGAGAAGGGGTTCCGGGAATTACTTTATTGTATTGACTGCGGAAACTGTCTTTTGCACTGCCCGATGTATAACACGATTGGAAATCATTTTGCAGAAGAGAAATATCTTGGTGGTAAAGGTCTTGCTTATAAGAGTCTATCAGAAGAAAAAGTTAATAAAAAGCTTGAGTTCTGTCTGACCTGTGGAAAATGCAGGGAAAATTGTCCCCTGTCAATTGATGTGCCGGCAGTTATTAGATGTATAAGGAGTAACAATATCTCCCAAGAGGTTTATTATTTTCTCAAGTCTCATCTCCTCTGGCTTTATTATAATATTAAATTGAAGCTCAATTAACTTTTTTGAGTCATAAATTCTTCTGATATGACAATCTAAAGCCTAAAAAGTCTTGATTGAGATCATAAAAATTCTACTTGAAAAACCTATTGAGTTCTGTGATTTTTTAAGTTAAAATTCATAAGGTTACCGTTCGCCGAATATTATGACAAAAATCTACTCTGGCATAAAGGACCTGGATAATCTCATAGACTCACTCTATGTTGGAGATAACGTAGTCTGGGAAGTTGAGGCAGGTACTGCTCCGGAACTATTCATCCTGAATTTCATGCGGCGGTCCTTTTCTGAAAACCGGAATGTCATTTATATCAGTTTTAACAAATCGCCCCATACCATTTTCCAGAAGATAGGTGAAATCCCTTCAAAAGAGAAGTTTATGCTGCTTGACTGCTTTACTTCCGGAAAGGGCAAGAACGACAGAGCTTTTACCAAATTTTATGATAATAACGTGTACTCCAACGTCATAAAGGTTGATGATCCCAGAAACATAGACAATTTTACTTCACTGCTGAATTCACTGGAGGATAAATTCCAATCAGGCGGAAGATACGTCTTTGACAGCCTCACAGGAATGCAGGACCTCTGGGGAGATGAGAACAGTACGTATAAATTTTTCACTTACATCTGCCCCCGCCTTTACGACCTCGGAACCGTTGCTTACTGGATACTCGAGAAGGACGCGCACAGTCAGAAGTTCAAAGCTAATCTGCGACATATCACACAGGTTGTTTTAGAGTTATATAAAAGAAAGGATAAGTTCTGGATAAAGGCCCTGAAGCTTGAGGGTCGTCCTAACAGGGAGGCCTTCAAGCCGCATTCTTACGAAATAGATGACAGAACGATATCGATTACATCGGTAAGAAAGGAACCTTCCTATGATATCGGTACCAAAATAAAGGAATTGCGAACTAAGGTTGGCATGAGCCAGAAGGAACTCTCTGATAAAGTTGACCTTACTCCGAGTTTTATTTCCCAATTGGAGAGCAATCAGATAACCCCTTCACTACATTCTTTCATACAGATATGTAATGCGCTCGGTGTCAGCCTCTCTGATACATTAGAGAAAAGATATGAAGAGACACAATGGGTTATTAAAAAAGAAAAAGTCTTTTCTAACCTGTTATTTAAAGAGAGCGGTATGAAAGGTTTTGGTATTGTGAAAAATGGTGACATGAATAGTATGCTCATTGTAATAGAGCCATATGCAAAAGTAAAAGGGCAGATCATACCTTCTGCAAGGAAGAAGTTGCTGTATGTCTTAAAAGGAGATATTTCTGTAATTATAGACAGTAAAGGTGAGATACTCAGAACAGGTGATTCTCTCTATATGACAGAAGAAGTCTTATCTTTATTGAAAAACGAAGGAGGTGATAGTGCTGAAATACTTTTACTGAGTTCTTAAAAGACTACTCAGTAGCGTGAATCATTTATAATTTACTCAGATAAGGATTTTTTTTGGCCGCAAACTTAAATAATACTGAATTTTTTAACAGTTAATTTAATATTACTTAATTAAAGGAGGAATAAATGAATTACGGTAAACCGAATGCAAGTGCTGCAACAGGTACTAAAAACAGGATACCAAATCCTGCCCCATATTCTGGAATTTGTTCAGTGTGTCTTGATGGCTGCCCAGGAATGTGTGAGATCGGCAAATCATCGTACAGGGGCAGGGAGATTTTATATCCCCAGCCTTTTGGAAAGGTTACCGCGGGTGCGGTTAAAGAGTATCCAGTAGATTATTCTCACTTAAACATTCAGGGTACATGTGTCGGAGCTATTGGAATAGAGACAGATTCCGATAAGGCATTGTTCACTAATGTATCTACTGAAGTTACCATCGGCAATAAACACAAGGTTAAGCTGAGAGTCCCGATATTTACCGGCGCATTAGGATCAACAAACATAGCGAGGGATAATTGGGATGGCATGGCTATTGGAGGTGCTATCTCAGGAATTATGGTAGTCATTGGCGAGAATATTGTAGGAATGGATACCGATGCAGAGATAAAGAACGGTAAGGTGGTTAACTCTCCAGAACTTGCAAGGAGGGTTAAGACCTTTAATGAATGGGCAGACGGGTATGGCGCAATTGTGCTTCAGCAGAATGTAGAGGATGCAAGACTTGGTTCTCCTGAATATGCAGTTGAGAAGCTCGGCGTTGAATGCCTTGAGTTGAAATGGGGACAGGGAGCAAAAAACATAGGTGGTGAGGTAAAACTGAAGACCCTCGATAAGGCGCTTGAATTAAAAAGAAGAGGGTATGTTGTACTTCCAGACCCTGAAGAACCTGTTGTACAGAAGGCATTTAAAGAGGGTGCTTTTAAGGAATTTGAGAGACATTCGAGACTTGGCATGGTAGATTACGATAATTTTATGAAAAGTGTCGAATGTCTCAGGAAAATAGGAGCAAAATTTGTATCACTGAAAACCGGTGCATACAGGGTTGCTGACCTCGCGAGGGCAATCCGGTTTGCATCTGATGCAGGGATTGATTTGCTTACCATTGATGGTGCAGGCGGAGGAACAGGTATGAGCCCCTGGAGGATGATGAATGAATGGGGAATACCGACCATTTACCTTGAAGCGCTTACGTACAAATTTGCAGAAGAATTAAGGGCAAAAGGTAAATATGTACCTGATATTGCTATGGCAGGAGGATTTTCGCTCGAAGATCATGTGTTCAAGGCAATCGCAATGGGTGCTCCGTTTGTAAAAGCAATCTGCATGGGGCGCGCGACAATGATTCCTGCAATGGTCGGAAAAAATATCCAGAGATGGATTTCGGAAGAAAAACTTCCTGCTGAAATAAAGAAGTATGGAGAAACAGTGGAAAAGATATTTTTGAGCGCTGAAACACTGAAGGCAAAGTATGGAAAAACCTTCAAGAAAATTCCTTTCGGTGCGATAGGTATGTATACATTTTGTGACAGGCTTATTCTTGGTCTCCAGCAGCTTATGGCTGGTGCAAGGAAGTTTGCAATCCAATATCTTGAACGGTCTGACCTTGTATCACTGACAAGAGAGGCGGCTGAGGTTACAGGAATACCTTATGTAATGGAGTCTGATATGGAAGAAGCTGACAGGATTCTTTTTGGTTCTGAAGAGACTGAGGAGGTTCTTGCCAGTTAGCACACAAAAAAGCGGGGATACAATTGTTGTATCCCCGCTTTAAGAACCTTAAAAATTAAAAATAATGAAAAGGAGAGTATTTTTCCCATGACAAAGACGATGCTCGCAATCCTGAGAGTCCTCGATAAACAGCCTGACAAGATAGTCGGTGCCAGAGAGATATCAAGACAAATGAGAACGCATGGCGTGGAACTCACAGAAAGGACTGTGAGGTACCATCTCAAAATCCTTGATGAGAGAGGTTTTACAAAGGTATTTGGCAAAGAAGGGAGAATGATTACACAGAAAGGCAGGGAAGAGCTTTCTCAGGCACTTGTCTCTGAAAAGGTCGGCTTTATTATCAGTAAGATTGAAACCATGTCGTACCTTACGAATCTTGACCTCGAGACACTAGAGGGTAACATCATCTTGAATATCTCCTATTTTCCTGAGGGAAAAATGAAAGAAGCAATAAAAACCATGAAACCCGTTTTCTTATCTCCTTATGTTATGTCTGATAAAGTTGTTTTAAAAAGAGGTGGAGAAAAGATAGGAGATATCATAATTCCGGAAGGACAGACGGGCTTTGGTACTGTATGCAGTGTAACCATAAACGGAATCTTTCTCAAGAACGGAATCCCGGTTACATCGAAATTTGGCGGGGTGCTCCAGATCAATTCTGAACCCGTACGATTTACCGCATTGATTGGTTATGAAGGTTCTTCCCTTGACCCGCTTGAGATATTTATCAAGAGCAAAATGACCGATGTTTGCGGTGCCGTAAGAAATCATTCAGGCAAGATACTCGCTAGCTTCAGGGAAATACCTGTTGTCAGCATCGAAAAGGCTGTGCAATTAAGAGAAAACCTGAGAGAGAAAGGCATCGGTGGAATCCTGTTGATTGGAAATCCCAACCAGTCCCTCCTCGAGATGCCTGTGAGCATGGACAAGGCAGGCATGATCATAGTAGGTGGTCTCAACCCAATCGCTGCTCTTGAAGAGACGGGGATTACGAGCATCAGTAAGGCAATGTCAACGCTCTACAAATTTTCTGAACTTGTCACATTTAAGGAGCTTCTGTAATGGGACTGAAAAAGGTACTCTCTTGGCCTAGCCAGTCCTATGCAAATAGAATTTCACCTTCATTTCGCCTCAAAAGTGGTATGTACTTTCATCACACCTAGTAACCTAATTTTTTAATTAAATACTTAATAAAGTTTTAACAATTTCCCATCCTTGACATTTCATTTATTATGTTTTTAAATTAAAGCAAAAGGTAACCGTTTGCCTACTAAAAAAAAGGAGGAGAGAAGATGAGTCTTAGCAAGCCGAATGCAAGCGCTGCAACTGTAACAACAACAAGGGTATCGCCTTCACCTATGTCCGGACTGTGTGTCAACTGTGTTGATGGTTGTCCTGGTTACTGCGAGGTCGGAAGGTCTGCCCTTCGTGGAAGAGAAATTATTTACCCTCAACCGTTTGGAAAGGTTATTTCTGGATCAGAAAAAGATTATCCGTTAGATTTCTCACATTTCAATATTCATGGAACCTGTGTTGGCGCTGTAGGTTCTGAGGCTGACCCTGACAAGGCAACATTCCCTTCTGTCAGTGTCGAAACAGAGATAACCGGTCAGGGAACAAAAATTCCCATGAGAGTTCCGTTCTTTACCGGTGCCCTCGGTTCAACTGAAATAGCGCGGGTGAACTGGGAAGGTACTGCCATTGGCGCAGCCATCAGTGGGTCAATCCTTGTATGCGGAGAAAATGTCTGCGGAATGGACCCGAAGGCTGAAATCAAAAATGGGAAAATCACAAATTCACCAGAACTCGCAAGAAGGGGCAAGATTTATAAGGACTGGTACGATGGCTATGGAACAATGCTCGTCCAGTTGAATGTAGAAGACACCCGCCTCGGTGTTGCGGAATATGCTGTTGAAAAACTCGGTGTTGAAGGTATCGAGCTCAAATGGGGGCAGGGAGCAAAGTGTATCGGAGGAGAAGTTAAACTCCCGACACTGGACAGGGCATTACAGCTGAAGCAGAGGGGATACATAGTTCTCCCGGATCCTGAAAACAAGGCAGTTCAGGAAGCACATAAACTTGGAGGCATTGCTGAATTTGAGAGACATTCAAGGCTTGGTATGGTGGATGAAGAATCATTCATGAAAGAAGTCGAAAGGGTGAGAAAGCTAGGTGCCAAGCATGTGACTCTTAAGACCGGTGCATACAGACCGGTAGATTTAGCCCGAGCAGTGAAATATTCATCACAGGCAAAGATCGATCTCCTTACTGTTGATGGTGCCGGCGGTGGAACAGGCATGAGCCCATGGCGCATGATGAACGAATGGGGAATCCCGACCGTCTATCTTGAATGCTTGCTTTATAAATACCTTAAGAGATTGAAAGAAAAGGGTGAATTCGTACCCGCTGTTGCAATGGCTGGTGGTATTGCCCTTGAGGATCATATTTTCAAGGCACTAGCGCTTGGAGCGCCTTTTGTGAAAGCGATATGTATGGGACGTTCAACCCTGACTGCAGGAATGGTTGGAAAGACCCAGGGCAAACTCATAGAAGAGGCTTACGGAAAAGGGAAGGAATATGAGGAAGCCCTTATGCGGACTTTTAACGGCGCTGCGCAGCTCAAGGAAAAATTCGGAAAAGATTTCAAAAAGATACCCCCGGCTGCAATAGGTATCTATACCTATTATGACAGGCTCGCAGTAGGACTGAGACAGCTCATGGCAGGTACCCGTAAATTTGCCCTTAAGCATATTGACAGGGACGATTTAATGTCTCTTACCAGAGAAGCAGCCGATATCTCTGGCATTCCATATCTCATGGATGTAGACATGAAAGAAGCTGAAAATATCTTAGGGTAAGGAGGGAAAAATGCTCAATTTAATTTGCTATAAGTTCTGTGCTTCACCTTTCTGCATGGTCAGCTGCCCGTCAGGAGCAATAAGCATTTCGGAGAAGGATAACAATGTGTACGCGGATACAAATAAATGTAACAGGTGTGGAATCTGCCGTGCAATGTGCTCCATTCTGAGTTTTGACAAGAACCTGAGAAGAAAACGTGTCTGGATGCGTGAGGATTTCGGGAAAAAATAACCCCTCCTTACTCCTCCCCTTAGCTAAGGGGAGGCAGGGTGGGGTTAGTCCACTCAGCCCTTGCGTAAGAGATAAGGTGAGAGGGGTTAGAGGTACTATAAATGCACGAAGAACTTTTAGAACAAATTTTAGCATCTTACAAGGGAGAAAAAGAAGAATTGGTTCCGATACTTCAGGAGGTTCAGGAAAATTTTGGATATCTGCCTGAAAAGACGATGCTTGAGATCGCCAGGTTCATCGGTGTTCCTGAGAGCCATGTTTATTCTGTTGCCTCTTTCTATGCGCAGTTCAGACTGCTGCCTTTAGGCAGAAAGCGCGTTGCTGTCTGCAGGGGAACTGCCTGCCATATCCGTGGCGCACCTCAAATTCTGAACACAATTGAACAAACGATTGGGTTAAAAGAAGGCGAGACTTCGGAGGATCTGGAGTATACCCTCGAAACCGTTGCCTGTATTGGCTGTTGTGCACTAGCGCCTTGCGTAAGAATAAACAAAGAAGTTTCTGGTGAGATGAACCCGGGAAAGGCTGAAAAAATATTCATCACAAATGGTAACGGGAGTCATGATGACAATTAAGCAAACAGTTCTTGTTTGCCAGGGTACAGGCTGCGTTTCTGGCGGATCTGAACAGGCTTTTTCACTTTTAAAAGATGAAATACAAAATTCAGGGCATGATGAAGACATCCTTGTCAAACGTACAGGCTGTCACGGTTTCTGCCAGCAGGGACCCCTCATTGCAATCGAGCCTGAGGGTATTTTCTATACAAAGGTCAAGATGGATGATATGCCCGAGATCATACAATCGCTTTTACCTGGCGGAAAAGCTCTGGAGCGTCTTTTTTATCGTGACCCTGCTACTGATAAACACATTCCCTATTATCATGAGATTTCTTTTTATAAGAAACAAGAGCGCACGATACTGAGATATTGTGGCTCTATAGATCCCGAGGATATCAATGACTATCTTGAGATTGGCGGGTATAAGGCATTGCGCAAGGCCATTTCTGAGATGACACCTGAAGGTGTTATCTCAGAGGTAAAGAGTTCAGGGCTCAGGGGACTTGGGGGTGCAGGGTTTCCAACAGGGCGTAAATGGGGATCCTGCCGAAATGCTCCAGGAGATGTAAAGTACGTAATCTGCAATGCAGATGAAGGTGACCCGGGAGCATTCCAGGACCGTTCCGTCATGGAGGGAAATCCGCATTCAGTTATAGAAGGGATGATTATTGCAGCATACGCTATCAGTGCACAAAAAGGCTTTATATATGCAAGGGCAGAATATCCTTTAGCAGTCAGTCGATTAAAGATTGCCATTGAGCAGGCAAGGCAAGAGGGTTTTCTTGGAGACAACATCCTTGCTAGCGATTTCAGTTTTGATTTAGAGATCTTCCAGGGCGCAGGCGCTTTTGTATGCGGCGAATCTACAGCGTTGGTGCGTTCAATCGAAGGGAAGAGGGGAATGCCAAAGGTAATGCCCCGGCCTCGAACTACTGAGGAAGGATTATGGAACAAGCCAACACTCCTCAATAATGCCAAGACCTTCGCCAACATACCTTTAATAATAAACAATGGTTCAGAATGGTTTGCTCAGAGAGGTTCAGAGAAGAGTAAAGGAACTGCTGTTTTTTCGCTGACAGGCAAGGTTGTAAACTGCGGCCTCATAGAAGTGCCCCTGGGAGCTGCGCTTCGAAAGATTATTTATGATATCGGTGGGGGAGTTCCTGGCGGCAAGGCCTTGAAAGCAGTGCAGACAGGCGGTCCTTCCGGCGGTTGTCTTCCTGCAGACATGCTAGATATGTCTGTTGATTTCGACTCCCTGATTCGTGCAGGCTCGATTATGGGTTCAGGAGGTTTGGTGGTAATGGACGAGGATACCTGTATGGTTGATGTAGCCCGCTACTTCCTTGACTTTAATCAGAGGGAATCCTGCGGCCAGTGTATTCCTTGCAGGCTTGGAACAAGGCAGATGTTTGAAATCCTGGATGACATCACGAAAGGTGAGGGAAGACCCGGAGATATTGACCTTCTCTTCGAATTGAGCGAGTCGATAAAGCGGAGTTCTATATGCGGCCTCGGCAAAACCGCTCCTAACCCTGTGCTTACTACTCTTCGTTACTTCAGGGATGAGTATGAAGCCCACATACATGAAAAACGGTGTCCGGCAGGAGTGTGCAATATTGGTTAATTATAGTTTTCGATGTCATTCCCGCTTGTCGGGAATCTTTCTGACATGAAAAAGGATTCCGAACAAGTCGGAATGACAGAAAAGATATTAGGATTTCTATAATAGGGGAGTGATTGATGGAAAAGATTGCTATAAAAATTGACGGGCAGGATATTGTAGCTCAGAAAGGAACTGCCATCCTTGAAGTGGCTCTTGCGAATAAGATCTATATTCCACATCTCTGTTACCATCCCGATTTAAAGCCTGCCGGAGCTTGCCGTATTTGCCTTGTAGAATTAGATAATGGTCAGTTTGTAACATCCTGCAGGACGCCTATAAAAGAAGGCATGGTCGTCAAAACAAAAAGCCCTGAAGTAGACAGGGTACGACGACCTGTTGTCGAAATGATCATTGCCAACCACCATATGGACTGCAAGAATTGTCTTAAAAAGGGGCAGTGTGAATTACAGAGAATCATGGCTTATATGAAGCTAGATAAAAAGAGAATTCAGGAGAATATGAGATTGCCGAAGGTTGAAATGCAATTGGATGAGTCTAATCCATTCTTCATCAGAGATCATAATAAATGCGTCCTTTGCGGGATATGTGTACGCACCTGTCAGAAGATAGCAAGGATTAATGCCATTAATATTTCTGGCAGGGGTAATAATACAAAAATCTCTACTTTTGGAGACAAACCAATTGCACAGTCAATATGTGTTTCATGCGGAGAATGTGTAATCCGTTGCCCTGTTGGTGCATTGGTCGTTAAAAAACCTCAACGTCCAGTTCAGCAAGTCAGGACTAGCTGTCCTTATTGCAGTGTTGGTTGTGGCGTATTTCTCGGTATCCGTGAAGGCGCTATTGTTAATGTACGGGCAGACAATGAAAGTCCAGTCAATAACGGACATTTATGCGTGAAGGGA
>Ga0172375_10006832_pt1 | contig 15840 bp, 11 predicted proteins | sample LakKiv1m_FD_114537 | JGI IMG/M metagenome (GOLD analysis project Ga0172375, IMG submission 114537) | Freshwater microbial communities from Kabuno Bay, South-Kivu, Congo - kab_092012_11.1m | ecosystem: Environmental > Aquatic > Freshwater > Lake | place: Democratic Republic of the Congo...
GTCCCCCTTTTTCTGGTCTTTCCCGGCCTCTTTGGCGGAAGTCTTCTGTTTGACCCTCGCCAGGTTCTCCTGGATCGCCTTGTTATCCGGCGCCAGCTTCGCCGCTTTTGTCACAAGCTCCAGTTCCTGCTTGTTATTGCCTTTTTTCCCCAAGGTGACCCCATGGTCGTTGTAAGCCATGGCCAGGTCGTTCTTGATTTCCAAGTTGGATGGATCATAGCCCAGGGCTTTGGTCAGCAGGCGAATTTCCTCCTCGTGTTTGCCTTCATCGCCCTTTTTCAAGGCGGCATTATGGTAGAGGGCAGCCAGATTGCTCGACGCCGCTTTGTTTTGATGATCCAGCTTCACGGCCTTCTCGAGGAGTTCAATGGCACGGGACGAAGACCCGCTCTTTGCCTCCTTGATCGCCTCCGCGGTCAGAACGCTGCACATGTTCTTCAAAGTCGAGGGATTCTTCGGATCGAGTTTCAGGGAGGCTTCCAGGTGGGAAACTCTCTCCTGGAAGGCCATTCCACCGTTCCCGGCAACAGCCAGATTGTTGTACACCGCAGCCAGGTTCTTTTTTGTCACGACATCTCCCGGGGTCAACTCCAAGGATTCTTTGAGCAGGGCTATCTGGCCCGGCACATCCTTTTCCTTGCCTTTTGCCACGGCCAGATTGGACAGCGCCCGGCCAAGGTTTTCGGTGACCAAGGCGTCTTTGGGTGATAGTTTCCTGGCCTTCCGGAGAAATTCCACCTCCTCCTGGAAGGCACCGGCTTTGCCCTTTTCCAAGCCTGCGTTGAAGTACGCAGTGGCGAGATTCTTCTTTATCTTTGCGTTGGACGGCTCAAGGGTAAGCGCTGCTTCCAACTCCGCCGCCTCAAGCTCCCTGGAACCCTTTCGACCTTTGACGACTGCCATGTTGTTCAACAGCGCGGCCAGAGTCTTCCTTGCCGGCCCATTGTTGGGGTCCAGTTCCAGGACCTTCTTGAGAAAAGCTATCTTGTCCTCGATCTTGATCTGCTCTTCGCCCAGCGCCACCGCCTGGGACACTGCGTTCGTGAAGTTCGCCCGGACGTCTGCGTCGTCAGGATTCACTGCCAGAGCCTTCTCAATATACCTGACTCCTTCGGGGACATTGCCTTCACGGGTCAACTTGAGCCCCAGATTGTTGTAGGCCACGGCCAGCACGCTCTTGTACTTCGAGTTGTCCGGGTCCAGCTTCACTGCCTGTTCGAGCGAGGGAATCGCCTCGGAGACATTTTCTCGGGACAGCAGATGGCTTCCCCGGAAGAAGGCGTTCTCGGCCTGGAGTGCCTCAGAGGGGTCCTTTGCGTGGATCGCCGTAGAGAGAAGTGCCATCAGGATTGCGAGGAACAATGTCCCCAGGAACCTGCCGATAGGAATTTTTCCAGAAGTCATGCCCTGCCTCCGGATTATGTTTCTTGCAGAACTTTTTTCTTAATCAAGGGACCAAATTTCATTAAAGCTCTTCCCCGGCCCTGTTTCATCATCGGAGGAATGTAGGGGGTTCAGGGGTGATTACGACTCTTGTTCTCGAGTGTGCACATTGACTGCCGCGGGCCGTTCATCGAATTGACCGCGTTTTCGTATGGCCGATTCAGCACATATCATTTCAATTGGATCGGGTCAATGGCAAGAAGCCGGTTTTGAAAATAGATCCAACATATGGAGACGGTCGTCAATTGACTGAGGAGCCTGCATTTCATGCCGACTAATACCAGTGCGCTTTCGTGTCGGTGAAACCGGCGGGGTACCTCCTCCGCTTCGAACGGACGACCTGACTTCGCTCCGGAGGTCCCCCGCCGGCAAGACAGAGTCACTCGTTTGAACGCGAAATGGTACAACGTCTTGACAAACTGGACGCCCGTAGTAAAAGGAGTTTTTCAAAGTCGGGCTTCAAGGAGGATGGCCGATGATAGAAGTGGAGGGACTCTCCAAATACTACGGCAGACTCGCCGCGATTCAGAACGTGAACTTTCGCGTGGAATCCGGTGAGATCGTGGGATTCCTGGGCCCCAACGGCGCAGGTAAAACCACGACCATGCGTGTTCTGACATGTTTTTCTCCTCCATCCTCCGGGGAGGCGAAGATCCTGGGGATGAGCGTCTGGAACAATTCTCTGGAAATCCGAAAGAAGGTCGGGTACTTGCCTGAGAATGTCCCTCTTTACGACTGGATGCGTGTCCGCGGCTACCTGGAGTTCGTGGCACGGGCCAAGGGTATTCCCGCATCTCAAAGGGCAACCGAGATTGACCGTGTTGCCGGCTCGGTCGGATTGGATCAGGTGATGGGCAAGCTGGTAAAGTGGCTGTCAAAAGGTTATCGCCAGCGTGTCGGCCTTGCTCAGGCGTTGATAGGCGATCCCCCCATACTGATTCTCGACGAGCCCACCATAGGTCTGGACCCGCGGCAGATCCGGGAAATCCGACGACTCATAAAGAGCTTTTCCGCGAATCGCACGGTGATCCTGTCCACGCACATTCTCCCGGAAGTCAGCCAGGTCTGCGATCGGGTCATAATAATAAACAAAGGCTCAATAGTGGCTGAGGACACGCCGGGCAATCTCATAGCAGGCCACGGGAAGTCTTCCAGGGCTCAGGTGACCGCGAGGGCTCCTGAAGGCGAGCTTCGCAATGCCCTGGCAGGATTGCCGGGAGTGCTGGCGACCCATTTGGGTCAGACAAGCAACGGATGCACCTCGGTGGTTGTGGAAGCCGCCGTGGACACCGACATCCGGCCGGCTCTGGCGAGAACGGTTCTTGACAAGGGCTGGGATCTCTTGGAACTGCGGGCGCACGATGTAAGCCTGGAGGACGTGTTCATTGACCTGGTCACTGAAGAGACCCAAGAAGAATCCGCCTCCGAAGACAATGACAGAAAGGAGGCGGTCGCATGAACGGATGGTATGCGGTCTTTCGCAAGGAGGCGGCGAATATCTTCGTATCGCCCATAGCCTACGCGGTCATGGCGATCTTTCTGGTGATTGCGGGCTTCTTCTTCTGGGCCAATCTCTCGTTGTTGAGCCTGCTAAGCCTGAAGGCAGCGAACAATCCCATGTTGTCGCAACAAATAAATTTCACAGACATCGTGGTGAGGCCGCTGATCCAGAACATGAGCATCGTGATGCTCTTCGTGATGCCTCTGGTCTCAATGAGGCTTTTCTCCGAAGAGAAGAAGTCGGGCTCCATTGAACTCCTGCTCACATATCCCATTACGGATCTCGGGGTTCTTGCAGGCAAGTTTTTTGCGGCCCTGGTGTTTCTGGGGGTTATGCTGGCGGGGACGCTTTCCTTTCCCGTCCTATTGTTCGCCTACGGGGCCACGGAGTTCGGGCCCATGTTCACGGGTTATCTCGGGCTGTTTCTCATGGGAGCCGCGTTCATGTCCCTGGGAATGTTCCTGTCGTCTCTCACCGAGAACCAGATCGTTGCCGGGACCATATCATTCGGAGCGGCGCTAATGTTCTGGATAATCAGTTGGACTTCCTCCTTCGCAGGAGAGAAGGCCGGGTACGTCCTCAAGCAACTCTCAATTTTGGAGCACATGGAGTCTTTCCACAAAGGGATACTGTCTCTGCCGGACCTATCGTTCTTTGTGCTCTTCACGGCTTTCTTTTTATTTTTGACGGCACGGTCTCTGGAAACCTGCAGGTGGAAGGGGTAAACCATGAATATGGTCGGATCAAAACGGAAAATGGTGCTGGGAGGCGGTGCCGCGGCGGGCGTGGTGATCTTCCTGGCCATAGTGATTGCGATACAGTACGTAGCTCTTCAGAATCCCAAGAGATGGGATCTCACCAGGACTGGACGCTACACCCTAGCCTCTCAGAGCACGAAGGTGGTCGAGAGCTTCAAGGAGCAGAAGCTTCCCATTCAAGTGCTGGCGTTCTACGAAACAAAAGATTCCGGGGTGCGAGAAACCGTCTCGGACCTCCTTGATCAATACAGGGACGTTTATTCCGGACTCAGTTATTCGTTCGTGGATCCCGACAAAGAGCGGTCGGTGGCCTTGGCCAACAAGGTAGACTCTTACCCAACTCTGATTATTAAGGCCGGCACCAAGGAAGAGCGCATCACCAACGCCGACGAAGAGACCCTCACGAACGCCCTCATGAAGATGCTGAGAAACGAGGTGAAGAAGGTTTACCTGCTCAAAGGGCACGGCGAACTTAACCCTGCCGAAACGGGAACCGAAGGATTCAGCGTGGCCAAATCGGAGATCGAGAAGCAGAACTACCAGGTCGAGGAGCTGGTGCTCCTGCAGGCGCCGGGAGTTCCCGAAGACGCGACCATACTGGTAATTGCAGGCCCCAAGACCGATCTCATGGACACGGAACTGGAATCCATACAGGCGTTCATCAAGCGAGGGGGCAGCCTGATGGTGATGCTCAACCCCTTCAAGTCCCCGAAACTCGCGACCATGCTCGCGCAGTACGGTTTCCAGACCGCCGAGGACATAGTGGTGGACCGCATGAGCCGTGCTCTGGGCGGAGATTATCTCATGCCGGTCATAACGAGTTACGTGGAGTTCCCCATCACCAAGAATTTCACCCTCGCATCTTTCTTTCCGGAGACAAGGTCGGTGAAAGCCGACAAAAAGCCGATTCCCCATGTGCAGGTGCAGGAGCTTGCCCTTACCAGTCCTGTATCCTGGACCATCAACCAGGAACAACTGAGTTCCGGGAATGCGAACTTTGACGAAAAGACCGGGCAGAAGGGGCCACTCTCGGTGATGGCCGTGTGCACCTATACCGGGACGGACAAAATTGCGGCGGCTGCAAAGGAAAAAGATCCGGCCAAGGACACGGAAACGCCGGAGTCCTCGGCTAAGGAACAAAATGCCGATCAACCTAAGAAGGCCCGAATCATAGTGTTGGGTAGTTCCCTGGTTGCCGCCAACAAGTTCTATAAACTGCAGGGGAATGGCGACCTGTTCCTGAACAGCGTTTCCTGGCTGGCAGAGGACGAAAACCTCATAGCCATAAGGCCCAAGTCCCCCAAGTCCCAACCGGTGGTCCTTACTGCCGGCGAATCATTAGCTGCCCTGATGATCCCGGTAATATTGATCCCGCTTGCGTGGGTGGTCGCGGGCTTTGTGGTGTTTGTGTATCGGAGGCGCTCCGTGCAGGCCTGACGGCGCTGTGTACCGATGGAAGATCTTGAGTATTCCATGACGGGGCTACGGTTGTCCATTCTCGCCCGATGAGATTGCTTCGCTTCGCTCGCAACGACAAATTTCGGGCATGTCGTTGCGAGGACCGGAGCGACGAAGCAATCTCGCGGGATGAAAGATACGTAACCGTATCTGTAAAAGGTGTACTAATATCACTGCGCTTTCAAACGGTGCCACCGACGCGGGTCGGTAGGGGCCGACCTGTGTGTCGGCCCGGCTCTCAGGGCGCACACGCGGGTGCGCCCCTACAAAGGTCGTGTCACTAGTTTGATGACGCATTGGTATGAGGCATTGAGCTCTGAAGCTGGAGGTTTTCTGAATGAAGCTCAACAAGGTTTTGATTTATCTTCTAGTTCTGGCCGTCGTTGGGGCATGGATATATTTCTATGAAATTAAGCACAAGCAGAAGAAGCAGGAGGCCGAAGATAAGGCCGCCCGAATCGCAGGCATTGAGCGCGACCAAATTGTAGAAATCCAACTTAGATCTTCCGACGGCAGCGTGATCGAACTCAAGAAGCCCGCGGACAAATGGGTGATGAATGCTCCAGTCATGGCAAAAGCCGATGAATCGGCCATGAGTAGTCTACTGATCTCGGCCACGGATGCAAAATCGGAGAAGGTCCTGGCGGAAAAGGACGTTAAGTGGGAGGACTACGGCTTCAACAAGCCCGAGTTCACCGTAGCACTGAAGACCAAAGACAAGAAGGCCGAGATCATTTTCGGCGAGCGCAATCCCTCCAAGACATCCTATTACGCCAGAGTGGAAGGTGATCCCAGACTGTTTCTTGTGGCGGACACATTGAAGAACAGTCTTAACAAGACTGCCTTCGATCTTCGCGACAAAACCTTACTGGGAATGGCTCCGGGCGATGTGGAACAGGTCGTTGTGAACAAAGAAGGCAAAGAGACCGAGCTGAAACTGGAAGCCGATAAGTGGGTCATGGTGAAACCGGAGCGGATGAAGGCCAAGAAAGCCGTTGTGACCAGGAATCTGGTCGGCCTCACCAATCTCCAGGCTAAGGAGATAATTGACAAGCCCCAGACCGATGGCGACCCGTACGGATTGGACAGCCCCACCGCGTCAATTCTACTGAGAGGAAAGAAGCTCAATCAGGATCTGCTGATAGGGAAACCCGCCGGAAAAGAGGCAAGGACGGGCGAGCCCGATCTCTATGCCCGCGTCAAGGACCGGGAGACCGTTTACGTGGTGGATGGCCGGCTTCTCAAGGACCTTGTCAACATGGACCCGGGGAAAATTCAGGACCGCTACGTCCTTTCCCTGGACCCCGCAACGGTTGACAAGCTGGAAATAGCCTTTGAGGGCAAGCAATGGCTCGCCGTCAAAGGCAAGGACAACAAGTGGGACCTGGAAAAGCCGGAAAAAAAATCCAAGGTTGACGGCTGGCCGGTCTCCGCGATCCTGTGGGAGCTCAAAGACCTCGAGTGGAAATCAGTGTTAAGGCCCGCTCCAAAGGACCTCTCGACAACTCACCTGGACAAGCCGCAGCTTCTGATAACGCTCTACCGGAAGGACGAAAAGGAACCACTTATAATCAAGGCGGGTTGGGAAGAGGTGAAGCCGGAGACGAAGTCTGAGGGAGCCGCTGCGCCGGTCGAGTCGGAAAAGGAAGGGCAGCCGCAGTCTGAGGGGAAGGCCCAGGACAAACTTGAAACACCTTCGTCAAAAGCCGAACCTGCTCCCGAGGTCAAGCCGGCTCTGCCGCCTGCCATGAACGTCATGGTCGAACCCCATGAGGACAAAGAGGCCGTGTTCGTAACTGAAACCGGCTTCTTGGAGCGGCTTCGTATGGACCTGGACAGATTGCTGGGAAAGAAGTGATTTGTCGAAACACTTAGTGCCGGTTTTCGTAAATACGTTTACGGATCGGAGTTCCAGGAAGCATGGCCGGAGGCCGCCGTACCGGACGTAGGGGCGGGGTTTATCCCCGCCCGCCTCTTAGGTTCCCGGATGACGGGCGGGGATAAACCCCGCCCCTACCTGGCGGTAGCATCGTGATCATTCGGCCCCGCCATCTTTGCGCGCGACCGTACTTGCGAAACGGTCTACTTAGTGCTCCGTTTCGTAAGTTTGGTGTCATATTCGGGTGCCACTGCTAGCTTGCTAGCAGCGTTTTCCGTAGGCACTGCCGGCAAGCCGGCAGTGGCACCCAGGGTGTGACGTACCCGCTGACGCGGACCTGATTCTGATGTCACCGTATTTAGGCAATAAACTACTTGGCTCCGGCGAGCTACCCCATGGGGGTCCCTCAATCCACCCGGCCTCAAACATTCTTCGGGATGAGCTCCACATGGCACTGGTCCCCGAATCTGACCCTCAGCGCCTCCTGGAGAGCGTCCAGATCCTGTTGGTCTTCCAGTTCTACGACGAGTTCGCCGTTATCGTAGCATTTGAGCCGGCCGTGGGATTCGAATATCTCCACGGCCTTAGCGGGATCCACAGTAATCCATCCTTTCATTCGCCTTACCAACTCCGCGCCGGTGAAGCCGCGTTCTATCACAAGAGAAATGTCCCGATGTTTGCCCTGCCAACCTATGACCGCGGGCCTCACCAGGACCGGCATCACGGGATCATGCATGGCTGCGCAACGGAACCATACCTTGGCTCTGATCATTTCTTCCTGCTCCCATTTGCGGGTTGGCGCTCCTGAGTCCTTGGCCCACTTCATTGTTCGTAGCGAGTCGGCATCATACCAGTGCTCTTCCCAGCCAGTGAAACGGGCAGTGGACCACCTCCGTTCCGAACGGAAGACCCGACTTCGCTCCGGAGGTAACCCGCAGGCAAGACGGAGTCACTCGTTTGAACTGAAGGTATAATAACAGAGAAGGGGCTCGGGCCGGTTTCTTTTTCATGGGGGCTTTCTCCCGGTGGGAGGTCGGAGAGTCACCAGCGCTTGGGGTCTTCCCCGGGATTCTTCGGCAGGTGCAACAAAACCACACAACATTCTAACTTTGCAGACTTATTTCATTTGTTGATGTGGCCGGTCATATCTTTCGTCTATCACCCCTCGATAAAAAGAACTTTTCAATCCCCTCGAACTGTGCTATAGAACACCGCATTAAATGACGAATTTGACAGGGGAAAAACGCTTGACACAACCCGGAATGGAAACTCAAACAGAGGAGCGGCTCCGGCGAAGTCCACTGCTCATATGTGTCACCGTATTGACCGCAATTCTCTGTCTGGTGGCCTTCTCGTGGCCGGACTCCCATGCCCTGGCCAAGGATCGAAAAAGCAAATCCCGGACCATCCATAAGAAAGTAGTCCCCAAGAAGGACGCTATAAAGAAGAAGATTAAAAAACAGGTCCCGTCCACTCAAAGCGTCCAGGCAAAGGCCGTATACTGCGTGAACGTGGCAAAGAACGAGACCCTCATCTCCCGTAACCCCGACCAGAAACTCCCTGTGGCCAGCCTCACCAAACTGGTAACAGCTCTGGTGGCACTGGAACACTTCTCTCCGGCCCAAAAGATCGCTGTTCCCGACGACATAAAGAACACGCCGAAGTCTGTAGTGGGACTGAAACCCGGCGACAAGGTGAGCACCGAGGATCTTCTCCACGGCCTTCTCATCGGGTCCGGAAACGACTGCGCCGAGACGTTGGCGGCAGCATTTCCCGGCGGCAGGAAGAGATTCGTAAAGGCCATGAACAAGAAGACCCGGGAACTGGGAACCAGACAAACAGTGTTTTACACCCCGAGCGGCCTGGACCGGAAGATCACAAGCCACGAGGACGGCAAGGCCTCCGTCGAAGTGGACTCCAACCAATCCACTGCCAGAGAAATTGCGCTGATAGCTAGGGTTGCCTTCGCCAATGAGACTATCCGTTCAATCTGCATGAAGAAATCCCACGTGATCTCGAGCGCGGTCAAGGACGAGGGATACCCGGTCAGAACCACGAACAAGCTTCTCAGGGATAATCTGCCCCTCGCGGGAGGAAAGACCGGCTTCACGGCCAGGGCGGGGCACTGTCTCGCCACAGAGTTCAGGCCCGGCCGAAACGTATTCCTTATTGTCGTGCTGGGAAGTCCGGATCATTTCAAGGACACGCGGCTGGTCTACAGAAAGGCCCTCAAGGAAGCCTCAAGGATAACCATTCCTCCGCTTCAAAAGGCAAATCGCATTGCTGCCGGTAGGTGACGCCGTACGGCGCGGACTCCATCTCATCAGCTCGATGCCGCAACCCCAGGAGATTCTTGCCTTAGAGTACTGGCCGGCATAAATTCGGTGACGTATTTTGCTCCTTCGGGAATGCTTCGTCGCTCCGCTCCTACCAATGACATGCCGGGACTTGTCGTTGCGAGCGAAGCGAAGCAATCTCATCGGGCGAGAATACGTAACCGTACTTGCGCGATAGAGTACTTCGCGATGCCGCCCGTGCATCACCCTTTGGGTAGAATGAACAAGAAGTTTATCCACTCCCCCGGTTTGCTCTCGCACCAAATCTTTCCGTTGTGGGCTTCGATAATCCTGCGGATATTGTAAAGCCCCAGACCGGTGCCTCTCTTTTCTACAGTGGTTTCATCGCGGACTCGATAGAATTTGTCGAATATTGTCTCCCGGTCGGAAACCGACACCCCCGGCCCCTCATTCCAGACGTTGAACAGGTAATAATCAGGAAACTCGACAACCCCGTAGGCGATCTTGCCGTGAGGATGTCTGTACTTGAGGGCATTCCCGAACAAATTGCGGTAAACGACCTCCAGAAGACCGGGCGAGCCCTTCAGATGGATTGCCCCTACCCCTCCCATGCTGGCGTCGTAGCTTCCGAAAGAATCAGGGTAGCGCTCCTTCAACCCTATCATGGCGGGCAGGATTACTTCCTCGTAGAAGTTCTCTATCGGTTCTTTCCGGACCTGAAACTCTCCGTGCTCCAGTTCTGCCATGACGAGGAAATCGCGGCTCATGGCCTCCAGAAATTTTGCGTGATGGTACACGATCTGGAGTTGTTCGTTGCGGACGGGATCGCGTTCGGTGTCAAGGAGCCGCCGGACAAATCCTGCTATAACGATGAGTGAGTTCTTGTTCTCGTGATTGATGAAGTGGATTGTTTCCAGGTAGTTTTGATTCAGGCGTTCCAGTTCCCGCCTGATGGCGCTCTCCCGGCCGATGTCCTTGCTGACGCCCACAGTGCCGAGGATTCTGCCTTCTTCGTCCTTGAGCAACGACAGGGTGATTGATACCTCCACGTCCTCGCCGTTCTTGGCCCGAAGCCTGGTTTCATAGTTCCGGATGCTTCCGGTCCTTATGACTTCTTCCAGTAGTCTCTCTCTCTCCTCGGAATCCACCCAGATGTCCGCCGCGTCTCGGCCCTGGAGTTCTTCGGCTGTGTATCCCAGGATCTTTTCTGCGCCGGGATTAAATTCCACTATGCGAGAATCAAGATCAGTCGTTATGATCATGTCGTCGGAGGATCTCAGGATCCCTTCCAGGTAGCCTGTTTCCTTGGCGAGTGCTTCGGTACGGATCCAGACCTCTTTTGTAAGGTTTGCCGCCAGCTTTCTGTAGCGTTCTTCCGACTGCCTCAGCATGGCCTCCAGATCGAATATCTCAACCTGGCGTCCGATGAGGTCGGCGGCCTCTTCCAGGAAATAGTCTTCTTCCGGCAGGATACTGGGCTGTTCCGGACAGTTTGCGTACAGCCAACCCCGCGTCCTCCCCTCCACCACTATCTCGTGGACCGCGACAGGCCCGCAGATTTCCTGAGGCCGCTCGCCGTACAGATGATCGTCCACCTCTCCCCACACTTTCGCGTTGGCCGGGTCCCGCAGGGCTGATGCAGCGTGCTGCAGCACCCTGGGCATCTTCTCCTTGAATGGAGCCCTGCCCATGAGATCACGGCTTATGAGTAGAAGTCCGCTGAGCTTTTTGAGGAATTGAGGGACCATCTCCCTGGATCGCTCTCTAATGTCGAGGCAGTCTTCCTCTTCCTCGGATAGAGGGCGGACCGTCTCCAGGATCGAGCCCTCTCCCTCGGCCCCCCGAAGAAAGCGCACACTGACCGAGCAAGTCTTCCCTCGCCTTACATGCAATTGATTGAGGATGGGGCCTGACACACCACTTGCGAGACCCTTGAAGGGGCAGAAGGGGCACGGTTGCTGCAATCCGGCTAGGACTTCGTGGCAATTCTTTTCCTTGCCGAAGGATTCCAGCATCGCCGCCAGACGGGAGTTCATACTGCGGATCTTCGCGTCGGGGCTGATCAGGGCGGCCCCATCCGCGAAGGACTCAAGGAATGTTTCTGTAGGCAGATTTATCATTTGCCCTCGGAAGAGCACTTGTGGCGGCGTGAACTTCTCAACAATCGCCCGGCCCCCCGGGCAATAGCCCGCGTTGTTAGTGATAGCTTTGGTTTGCTCGTCTCAGGTCAACGAGCGGATCGTTCGCGTGTGTGTCGGGTCGGTGTGGATCATCGGACCAGCCAACGGCACACTTGAACCGGATTCTTGGATTCTCACTTATCGTAGTTTGAATTGGAAGTCAATGGATGGACACGGCTAACCACCAGCGCAATGGACGCCTGATCTCGGCTAGTTGCAGCCGACCGTTCGCAGTGATGTACAGATTATCGAAGCATGTTTTCGGATGCGGCCTCTGCGTATCCCCTCGGCTCACCGGGCTAAGGAATGCCGCCCTCTGACAGTTTGACTCATGGAATCGCGGGTGCTAGAATCAGTATCCCATCGCTCCAACCGGAGGGTCAAATGAAGGGCGTAGTGCTGGCAGGCGGGCTTGGAACAAGATTGTATCCGCTGACGAAGATCACGAACAAGCATCTTCTGCCCGTGTACAACAGACCGATGATAACCTACCCCATAGAATGCCTTGTGAACGCGGGTATCAAAGACATCCTTGTGGTCACGGGCGGCAACAATCCCGGGGATTTTCTGAGACTACTCGGCAATGGCAAAGAATTCGGAGTGGATCACATCAATTACGCGTACCAGGAAGGTGAAGGTGGAATCGCAGAAGCTCTGGCCCTTGCAGAAGCCCATGCCGCGGGCGGCCGCATTTGCGTGGTCCTGGGAGACAACATCCTGGAAAAGAACATCATCTCAGCTGCCGAGGATTACAGACGGCAGCCCACGGGAGCCAGGATACTGCTCAAGGAGGTCAGGGACCCCAGAAGATTCGGCTGCCCGGTGCTCGAAGGCGACCGCATCGCGGAAATTATCGAAAAACCGAAGGACCCGCCTTCGCCGTATGCTGTCACGGGAATTTATATGTACGACCACCAGGTATTCGAGCTCATCCAGACCCTCGAACCTTCCGCCAGGGGCGAGCTGGAGATAACGGACGTGAACAATCTCTATATCCGGCAGGGAACCATGACATGGTCGGTGTTGGACGGCTGGTGGACGGACGCAGGGACCTTCGATTCCCTCCTGAGGGCGTCCAATCTAGTCGCGGAGGGAGGAGCCAACAAGGTTTGACTCACACAGAATGCTGTAAGTTCACGAAGCCTGATTCCAGGCTCATTGACGGTGTGATCGTTCAACCGCTTCGGGTAATACCCGACGAGCGAGGCCGCCTAATGGAGATCATGCGGCGAGACGATCCTTTCTTCACCGGTTTCGGACAGGTTTACCTCTCGACGGTTTATCCGGGCGTGGTGAAGGCCTGGCATTATCACAGAGTTCAGGTGGACAGATTCGCCTGCGTTCGAGGCATGGTCAAGGCGGTGCTGTACGACGATCGGGAAGGCTCGCCCACCAGGGGCAGTCTCAACGAGTTCTTCATAGGCGAGCACAATCCGAGCCTAGTGGTCATTCCCGCGGGCGTGTACCACGGATGGAAGGCAATAAGCGATTACGAGGCTTACGTCATAAACGTGCCTTCGGAGCCGTACAATCGCTCCGACCCCGACGAGTACCGAATTGCCCCCCACGAAGGCATAGTTCCTTACGACTGGTCCAGGAAAGACGGATAGCGTCGGAGTTGAAGCAAGGTCGCGTCACTGCGACCTCTACGAGGCCTAAATGAAGCTCATTGTTACCGGCGGTTGCGGTTTTATAGGGTCCAATTTCATAATACACATGCTCGAATCGCACCCGGACGCAAGCATAATCAACCTGGACCTGCTCACGTACGCAGGCAACCTGGAGAACCTCCAGGATGCGGTTCCGTACGGGCCGAGACACCGTTTCGTGAGAGGAGACATATCAGACAGGGAAGTGGTCGGGTCGCTCATGGCCGAAAAGCCCGACGCTGTGGTGAACTTCGCCGCCGAATCCCACGTGGATCGCTCCATCATGGATGCATCGGCATTCATTAGAACCAATGTTGTGGGAACGCAGGTGATCCTGGATGCCTGCCGCGAGCACGGCGTCCGGATGGTGCAGGTCTCAACCGACGAAGTTTACGGCTCTTTGAACCCTGATGAGGCCCCGTTCACCGAGGGTCACGGGATTGCGCCCAACAGTCCCTATGCAGCTTCCAAGGCTTCGGCGGATCTCCTGGTCAGGGCCTACCACAGGACTTACCGTCTTGATGCAGTAATAACACGCTGCTCCAACAATTACGGCCCGTTTCAGTTTCCCGAGAAGCTCATTCCTCTCATGATCACCAACGCCTTCCAGGATCTGGAATTACCGGTATACGGCGACGGCATGAACGTCCGGGACTGGATTCATGTAGAAGATCATTGCAGAGCCGTTGACCTGGTCCTCCACAAGGGCTCCGCGGGAGAGGTGTACAACATCGGCTCGGAAAACGAGTTCCCCAACATGGAGATAGTCCGCTACATCCTGCACAGATTGAACAAACCCGCGTCACTGATACGTTTCGTTCAAGACAGGCCCGGCCACGATCGGCGATACGCCATGAACGCCTCAAGGCTGAAGACAAAGCTTGGCTGGAGCCCCTCGATATCGTTCGAAACAGGAATGGACCGGACCGTTAGCTGGTACATCGAGCACGAAGCATGGTGGAAACGAATAAAGACCGGCGAGTACCTCACGTACTACGAGAAATGGTATGGTAACCGCTGATGAGACGGATCAGACCTCTCCATCGCGTTGCCTCCCCCCCTGAGAACATATGGAAATACGCCGCAGCAAAACCAACAGAATCTATATTGGAAAGGTTCCTATAGGCGACGCTGCTCCGATCTCCGTCCAGACCATGACCAATACCGACACCCGGGACGGAAAGGGCACAGTCCGACAGATCCGCAGGCTGGAGAAAGCAGGCGCGGAAATAATTCGGCTCGGCGTCCCCGACATGGAAGCCGCCCGCAGCCTGGGTGCCATAAAGGCGGCCGCAGGCGTTCCCCTGGTTGCGGACATCCATTTCGATCACCGGCTGGCGCTGGAAGCGCTCCGCCAGGGAGTGGACGCCCTTCGGTTAAATCCGGGCAACATCGGGGCGCCGGCCAAAGTCAGGGAAGTCACCAAGGCTGCGGCCGAGCGAGGTGTTCCCATCCGCATCGGGGTAAATTCCGGTTCCATTGAGAAGAAGCTCCTGGAAAAACACTCGGGCCCGACACCCGAGGCCATGGTGGAGAGCGCCCTCGGCCACGTGGCCATCCTGGAACGGGAGGGGTTCCATCTGATCAAAATATCTCTCAAGGCCTCGGACGTCAGCCGCACTGTGGACGCATACAGGCTTTTGTCCTCCAGGGTCCCCTACCCTCTCCACGTTGGGATAACCGAAGCGGGCACTTTGCTTCCCGGCGCGGTGAAGTCCGCGGTGGGCATCGGGCTACTCCTGGCCGACGGAATCGGCGACACCATACGGGTATCTCTTACCGCGGCCCCGGAAAGGGAGATCACGGCAGCGTACTGCATCCTCAGGTCTCTTGGACTGAGAACCCGAGGCGTCGAGGTAATCTCTTGCCCGACCTGCGCGAGAACCGAGATCAAGCTGATCCCGCTGGCGTTGAAGGTGGAAAAGGCGCTGCGGAACGTAAAGACCCCGTTGAAAGTGGCTGTCATGGGATGCGTGGTCAACGGTCCCGGTGAGGCCAAAGAAGCGGATGTGGGGATAGCAGGCGGCAAGGGTCGGGGTATTCTCTTCAGGAAAGGTAACCGTATCGGCACCTACGATGAGCGTGATCTTTTGGCGGCACTGCTGGAGGAAGTCCGCAAGATGACCGGCGAGCCGGTAGGATGACATAGGAGACAATATGAGCCGGAGCGTTGTATTCCCGTGGGGCGAAGGAACCATCCGGATCCCTTTGCCCGACCAATGGCGCCTTCTGGGAGAACTCAGACCAAGAACCGCAGCGGCTGCTTCCGATCCAGCGGCAGCCTGCGCTGAAGCGCTGAGAAATCCCATCGGATCGCAGCGACTTGCCTCCCGCAACCTTGCGGGAAAGAGGGTGCTGCTGGTGGTGGATGATCATTCGCGACCAACCCCTGTCCGCGGATTCATCCGACCGGTCCTGGAAGAGTTGACCCAGGCCGGGGTCAGCGAAGACGACATATCCATTCTTATCGCAACGGGCGTCCATCGGCCCAGTCGGGCTGAAGAGGTTGAAAGGAAGCTGGGCAGGGAGGTCATGTCCCGCTTCTCGTGGCAGTGCCACGACGCTTACCAACCCGGCGGCCTGGTAGGTCTCGGCACCACCACCCGCGGGACGAAGGTGTTTGTCAACCGGCTGCTCATGCAATCAGACCTCGTGCTGTGCATAGGAGCTGTGGA
>Ga0172375_10006833_pt1 | contig 15840 bp, 13 predicted proteins | sample LakKiv1m_FD_114537 | JGI IMG/M metagenome (GOLD analysis project Ga0172375, IMG submission 114537) | Freshwater microbial communities from Kabuno Bay, South-Kivu, Congo - kab_092012_11.1m | ecosystem: Environmental > Aquatic > Freshwater > Lake | place: Democratic Republic of the Congo...
ACCAAACCATAGCATCAATAATCAGAAATGTCCAGTACTTTTTCAAAAACTCCTGTTGCCATTCCAGCACAATCAGTAACTCATTGCCAAAATTGACCAAATCCTAACCGCACAGGTAGAAAAGATTATGTTGCTGACAACATTATTTATCTGTGTTGTTTTTGGTTTGGTTTACGCAGATGATGCAATCAAAGGCCCGTTGCCAGAAAAGTTCCCTCCACCTGAAAAATGTTCAGCGTGCCATGAAGTCCCTCAAACATATAAAGAGCTCTCGCAATCAGCTCACGAAGAGTTGAGATGTCTTGACTGCCATGTGCCTGGGGCTGTCCAGAGGGTAAAATATGAAAGCAAGGATTGCAGTTTCTATCGTTTAGGCTATCATGAAAAAGATGGAAACTGGATTGAAGCTGCCGGGAATGAGGTATGTTTGAGATGCCATGCAGCAAAGGGTATAAAAAATACAGCCGAGAAGTGCTGGTCGTGTCACATGAGCCAAGATGGTGTTGACAAGATCCGCATTTTAAAGGACAAAAAGGCGCCTCCAACCCCTGACAACATTAGAGAAATAAAGGAGGTTCCCCACAGGTCTCATACTTTCAAGAAGCATCTTGGAAATGGGATTGAGTAAAGAATCACGTGACCTCTGGGATGAATAATAAGTATAGTTATAATTATTTGTTATGATATAAACCGCAAGGCAGATGAAAAATATTTTTTTGGAATATTTATAAGGGAGTAACAAATGGCGGATGAACATTCTTTTGATATTGTAAGCAGGGTTGATATGCAGGAGGCATTAAACGCTGTCCGGCAGGCGGCAAAAGAGATAAGTCAGAGATTTGATTTTAAGGGAAGCAAAAGCAATATTGAGCTTAACAAAGATAAAGGTGAGATGACACTTGTTTCTGATGATGAGCAGAAACTTAGGAGCGTTATTGATATACTCAAGTCAAAACTTGTTAAACGCGGTGTTTCTCTTAAATCGCTTCAATATGATAAGGTTGAACCCGCATCAGGTGGAACTGTAAGACAGGTTATTACACTCCAACAGGGCATAGCTCAGGAAAAGGCAAAGGAGATTGTTAAATTAATTAAGGATACAAAACTCAAGGTTCAGGCAGAAATACAAAAAGACCAACTCAGAGTCAGGGCAAAAAAAATAGATGACCTGCAGACAGTTATAAATATGTTAGGAGAAAAAGATTTAGGAATACATATGGAATTTGTAAACTATAGATAATGAGGTAATTTCTGGTTATTTTTAAAAATTCTAAGCGGATGGTTTCTGTGAATGGCTGTCTAAGCTTCTTCAGCAAGTGCTTCCCATTCAGGCTCAGGAAAGATTTCTGACCTTTTGTAGACCTTCGGTGGCCCTTTCATTAGATGGGTCAGATTTTATTGCCTTTTCAAATGTATTCTTTGCCCTTAATTTAAAGCCAAGCTGCAGGTAAATATAGCCAAGTTCGGCCATGTAATCAGCGTTGAAAGGGGTAATCTTAAGTGCATTACTTATAGCCCTCTCTGCCTCATGCCATTTTTTTTCTTTTATAAGCCCGAGGCCTAAGTGAAAATGGTAATCTGCTACCGAACTATCAAGATAAACAGCCTGTCCGAATAACTCAGCCGCTTCCTTATATACCCTTTTCCTGAATGCCTCCATGCCTTCTTTGAACTTGGCCCTTGCTATCTCTACATTGTTGTTGCTTTTAATCTTTGCAGGCCTGATTGATAAGCGAGAGTCGTATTCCCTCCGCATCTTTGGGTCAGAGAGGATTTTATATGCATCGGTTATATGAGAAAAGATTATATTCAATTTGTTTTTCAGTGTCTCAGAAGACACATGAAAATGTATATCAGGATGAAATTCCTTGACGACCTTATAATATGCCTTTTTAATTTTGTCCTGAGTGGACCATTTTTCGACCCCTAAAATACTATAGTAGTCTGTAATCCCGCATCTCTTATAAAAGTCTTCGACTTTGTTTATAAATGCTGGATCTATCTCTCTTTTATATTCTTTCGTTATTTCCTCAAATGTTTCTTCTTCTGTTAACTCTTTTTCCTTTAGTTCGATTATTCTTGTATTGAGAAGTGCATAAAGTGTCTTTATTGTCGAGAAATTATCTACTGGTGAGATGGAAAGAATCTCCTGTATATTGCGCTTACCATCTATCAGGGCAAGGACGTCTTTATCTGTCTTGTCAAGGTTTATATCCTGGAATAAGTTCACCGGCTCGGTAGAATAGTAAAGGATTACATCCACAGGGGGCATTGCATTTTTAATATGTGTAAGGGTGTTTATTTTTTTGATCCCCTGATAAATAAGGTTTGCAGCACTGAGTTTAAGTGTTATAACCTCTTCTGAAAGAAGAGGGCCTTCTATAAATGCGAATTCGCCATCTTCCCATTGAAAGAGACTCAGGATGATCTCCTCGACCTGATGCTTTACTGTCCAGATGAGATCTTCGGGTTTAAGATAGCCGAGTTCAACAAGAACAGTACCCTGACGCTTACTTGTTTTTTTCATGGTCTCGAATGATTGATAATACTGATCAACAGAGATCTTGCCAGCCCTTAATAGAACCTCTCCCATGCGATCTTCTTTCTTGTTTGATGTGGCGAAGACCATATCCCCATTTTTTATATATATTCTTTTAGAGATATGACCGTTTTTTATCTCGAGTATTCCATTTTTTTCGCTTCTTTGCAGGTCCAGCAGGATATCAGAGAGTGGATAATGTTTTAAAAAACCAGAGATTGATTTCCTTTCAACTCCGACCTTGAGGTGTGAATTAACTTGTGCATACCATACAACCGTGCCCTCGATATCTAAGTTGAGGTCCTCGATCTTTAAATCAACAATGGAACCTTCGGTTAAAGGTGGTGCATTCTCAAGAGAAAAGCCAATGCCTCCTAATGAAAATTCATTTATTTTAGCATTAAAGGATTTTCCCCCAACTGATAAACGAAATCCTCCTTTATGTTTATATCTCTTAAATCGTCTTTTGTCTTTACCTGCTGGCATCGTTAGGTATATTAAACCTTTTAATAATCGAAATCAATATAAGCTGAACTTTAGTAATAGGTGATTTCTCCTCTTTCCAAATACGATCTGCGGCTTGTTGAATTGGAGGTCTATACAATTCTCTGCAAGCCAGCGCAGTAAGAACATAGTTTTTTATGGAAGGTTTAGATTGACAACCTGACCTTTCCCCCCGGGTTTACCCATCTCTTTTCCATCAAATATTAACTTTACCCCTCCGGCATTACCGATTTTTAATGAGAAACCGGTTTTTGCCTGCAACTCAATTGATTCTCCGGGCTTAAGTATCAAGTCTTTTGTGGTGACATTGTCTACCGCTATAAGAAGCCAGGTTGTATCTATAGCAAAAACCTTAAGAATATGCGGGGTATCCTCTTTTTTTAAAATGTTTTCTTTCTCGATCTCTGCAGGAGGTGGAGATATAGATATCTCTTTCTTCCTTGGGGAGGATGGGAACAGAATAAATGTGACAGTGATTACAAAGAGTAATAATAGTAAAGGAGTTAGCAACAACTTGAGCTTTGACCTTTTTCTCTTTAAAGCGTCTTTTTCAAGGGCTTCTTTATTTTCAGCTTGAGGTGGTGATACTTGTTGATTATAAGCCTGGATGACAATCTCCGGGTCGATATTCAGGATTTCAGCGTATTTGCGAATATAGCCTTTTACATAAACTTCTTCAGGGAGTTTTTCAAAGGTTTCATCCTCGATCGCCCTAAGATAGGTATAACTAATTTTTAGGGTCCTGGAGATTTCTAAGAGGTCCTGACCTAATTCTTCACGCTTCTTCCTTAGTATATCACCTACCAAAGCGTCTCCTTAAGGAATTTTTGGAAAAGATAATATATAGAGCCAATTGCAAAAGTCCTAATTTGTCACCCTGAGCCTGTCGAAGGGTGTTCTAACTGTTTGATTTGCCGTAATTCTTCGACAAGCTCAGAATGACAGAAGGTCCCTTTTTCAGACTTTTGCAAGAGGCTCTATATATTAAGAATAATAAATCCCGGGAATATTGTAAACTGCACTATGCTATTATAGCTAATAATGAATAGAATTGTTATAACAGGTATCGGTGCTGTTAGTCCTCTTGGGAATTCGTTTTACGAGTCCTGGGAGGCTGCAAAGGCAGGGTTATCAGGTATAATGCCTGTAACAAGATTTGATGTCTCTGATGTGAAATGGAAAGTTGCAGGAGAGCTAAAGGGATTTGATGCAGGAAAATATCTTTCCAAAAAGGAAATAAATCGTCTTGACCCCTTTGTGCATTATGCTGTTGCAGCAGCTGTGATGGCAGCAGAAAATGCAGGACTGATAGAACAGTTAGAAGACGGTAATCCCCCCACCCCCCCTTTAGCAAAGGGGGGCAAGGGGGGATTTGAAATAGTGGGGGAGGAGAGGATTATTAGCTCCTCACTCTTTGCTCCTCACCCATTACTCTCATCAGCAGGTGTTATTATCGGTTCAAGTCGCGGCGGGATAAGCACAATAGAAAAAGAATTGCAAAAAATTTTCTCGCCATACATTAGCCGTCACATTTCGCGAACATCTGCCTATCTTATGCCCTCAACAACGATCAGCATGGCTTCGTCTTACATTGCTCAAAAATTGGGAATAAAAGGCTATTGTCTCGGCGTCTCCAATGCTTGTGCATCGGGTACAAGTGCGATAGGTGAGGCCTATAGATTAATCAAGTCAGGCTATAAGGGCCCTGTATTTTGCGGTGGTGCCGAGGCCCCTATATGCAGGATCTGTTTTGAAGGATACGGTTCATCAGGCGCTTTATCTAATGTCAAGGATTATTCTGCGAGCAAACCATTTGACAGGACAAGGGACGGATTTGTTCTTTCAGAAGGCGCTTGTATTTTTGTTCTTGAAGGTTATGAGAGTGCATTGAAAAGAGGAGCAAGGATTTATGCTGAGGTTATGGGCTATGGTAATATAGTAGATGCATTTCACCAAACAATACCCGACCCGGAAGGTGAGGCGAGGGCAATAAAAATGGCAATAGATGAGGCGGGATTGAGGCCCGAAGATATTGATTTTATTAATGCCCATGGCACGTCAACAATTCTTGGTGATAAAGCAGAGACTGAGGCTATAAAGCTATTGTTTGGAAAAAAAGCCTATCATGTGCCTGTAACTTCTAATAAATCTCTGACAGGCCATATGCTTGCTGCCTCAGGGCCTCTTGAAGCAGCTTTTACATTGATGAGCATGAACGAAGGAATTATCCCACCGACAATAAATCTAAAAGAGAGAGATCCCGAATGTGATCTTGATTATGTGATCCGGTTAAGAAAGGCTAAGATTAAATTTGCTATTTCTAATTCATTTGGTTTTGGTGGAGTAAACGCAGCGCTGGTTTTTAGTACCCCTCCTTAACCTCCCCTTAAGGGGAGGAATGGTGGGGTTGGCCTGTAAACTCCTTTATTGCCTCGTCTTCCGGGGTCTCTGCATGCTTCCTGTATTTTGGAGAGAAATGCATAACAACAAGGTTTTTTACCCCTGCCTCCCTGGCAATCTTTCCCGTAATTTTTGCAGTAAGGTGGAACCTTTCTAATGCCCTGTCTCTGTCTCCTTCCATAAAATATGCTTCGCAATAAAGTGTATCTGAGTCACGAACAAATCCGACAATCTTTTTAATATTTTCATCATCTATTGATACGTCAGTAACATAAGAGATTTTCTGGCCTCTTGTTATCTTTGCAACATCCCTTAATTCCTTAAGCTTGTATCTCCTGTTGGAAACCAGAAACTCTGTGTCTTCTGATCTGCACTCCCTAATAGCTTTTTTCAATTCTGAAAGCCAGGGACCTACGGGAAGCCCCATTTCTTTCAATGAGGCCTTATTGATATTTATGTGAAACTCTTCTTCGAGTGAGAAGGCGAGGCAGGGTACCTGATGGTTTAACTGGATGGCTTTCATCGTTAGCAGAGGTTCTTTTAAGAGAACACCGTCAAATTCAGATATATTGTTATCTATCCTCTCAAAACAGTTTTCAGCATGAAAGCTTGATGAGATTATCTTATCTCCATTTATGCAAAAAACCTCTATATTCAACGGGTATTCCTTTATGAGGTTCCATGTGTAACCTCTGAGCTTGCCTTCTATACAGTCTATTATATTTGGGGGGCCGTACACCCTTAAAGGGGTTTCTCTCCTTAAAACAGCCCTGAGAAGTGTATCAAATCCTATGAAGTGGTCTATATGTGTATGTGTTACAAAGACATCTGTTATTTTCTGAAGGTCGCCGGGTTTGAGTTTGTTAATGCTGCCTATATCGAATAAAAAGGCCCTCCTTTCCCTTATTATCCTGACAAAGAGAGCAGGGTCTTCAAAAGAGCTGTTTACAAGACTGTGAATGAATGTAGGTTTCATGAGTGATTATATCCTATTGTGATATAATAATACCAAAATTAGCATGGTGACTATACCATGAGCAGAAAGCTTATTGCCTGTGCTCCTGGCTTATACTTATAACTCGGTGCTTTAGGGAGGAAATATGCCTGAACTTAGAAAAGATCCGATATCCGGCCGCTGGGTTATTATATCCGTGGAAAGGGGGAAAAGGCCCACAGATTTTGTCTCTCCATCCCAGCGAAAGAAAGGCGGTTTCTGCCCGTTCTGCCCGGGTAACGAATATACTACACCAGCAGAGATAATAGCCTTTAGACCTTCTGGTACAAAACCGAATTCACCCGGATGGACATTAAGGGTCATGCCGAACAAGTTTCCTGCACTCCAGATATATGGAGATCTGAATAAAGCAGGAGAGGGCATCTTCGATAAAATGAACGGTATAGGCGCGCATGAGGTCATTGTGGAGACACCCGATCATATGCTGTCCCTATCAACGATTTCACCAAAGGCTTTAGAAGATGTACTATGGGCTTACTATCTGAGGCTCATTGATTTGAGAAAGGATCGCCGGTTTAAGTATGTATTAATATTCAAGAACGAGGGGGATGCTGCAGGTGCGTCCCTTGAGCATTCCCATACCCAGTTGATTGCGCTGCCAATTGTACCTAAGCTTGTAAAAGAAGAGACAGATTTAGCAAAACGTTATTATGAGTTAAAAGAAAGATGTATTTTCTGTGATGTTATAAACCAGGAGCTTGGAGACAGGAAGAGGGTAATATACGAAAATGCAAAGTATGTTGCACTTGCACCATTTGCGCCAAGCGCCCCTTTTGAGACATGGATATTGCCTAAGATGCATGAATCGAGTTTCTATCCGCCAGACAAGAACTTCTCAGGTCTTGCAGAAATCCTCCAGGTTATCCTGAGACAGATGGACAGGATACTGGAGGTGCCTCCTTATAATTTCATAATACACACGTCTCCATTTTATGACGAGATAAACGAATACTACCACTGGCATTTAGAGCTTGTACCCAAGCTCACAAAGATTGCTGGGTTTGAGTGGGGCTCGGGTTTCTATATTAATCCAACGCCTCCTGAGGAGTCAGCCAGGTTTATGAGGGAGGCAAAGATATGAAAATAGTTATAGCAACTCCTGAGGCAGTGCCTTATGTAAAGACTGGCGGTCTTGCAGATGTTGCAGGTGCCCTGTTTAAGGAATACCGGAGGATGAAAAAAGATGCATATATTATTCTGCCTCTTTACAAAAAGATAAAAGAAAGCCAGCCTTCACTGACGGATACCGGTGTTAAGATAAAAGTTCCTGTGGGAAGCAGGGTGCTAGAGGGAAGGATATTCAGTCAATCTTCAGCCTACTTCATAGAGTGTGAAGAATTCTTTGATAGGGAGGAACTTTATGGTACGCCTGAGGGAGACTATGCTGATAATGCCTCGAGATTTGTATTTTTCTCAAGGGGGATACTTGAAACATGTAAGACAATGAACTTCCAGCCAGATGTAATCCACTGCAATGACTGGCAAACAGGACTTGTACCGCTTTATCTAAAGACGATTTACAAGACTGATAAATTTTTTACAAATACAGCCAGCATCCTTACTATACACAACCTTGGATATCAGGGTCTTTTCTCATCATCAGAAATGCCCCTTACAGGGCTTGGATGGGAGCTTTTTAACCCTGAAGGGCTAGAGTTCTATGGAAAGGTAAATTTTCTCAAGGCCGGCATTATCTCTGCAGATATCCTGAATACCGTCAGTAATACTTATTCAAAACAAATTCTCAGTAAGGAGTTTGGGTTTGGCCTTGACGGTGTATTGAGAAATAGAGTGAGAGACCTTTACGGTGTTATAAACGGTATAGATTACGAGGAATGGGATCCGTCAAGAGATGATTTTATCCCTGCAAAATATAGGCGTGATGACATTTCAGGAAAGGCCTTTTGTAAAAAGGAGCTTATGAAATCATTATTTAGACCTTTAGATATTCTCGACGCCGAACGTATTCCGCTTATAAGTATGGTTGGAAGGCTTTCTGCACAGAAAGGATTAGACCTTGTTCTACAGTCTGTTAATGAACTTTTATCTATGGGTGTAAAACTTGTTATTTTAGGTAAGGGAGATGAAATATTCCACAGGAGGTTATCAGAAATAGCAAAAAGATATAAAGGTAGGGTATCTGTTACTATTGGATTTGAAGAAGCGCTTGCACACAGGATTTATGCAGGTTCGGACTTTTTTCTTATGCCCTCGAGGTATGAACCATGCGGACTTGGCCAGCTTATAGCACTTCGATATGGGTGCATTCCAATAGCAAGAAAAACAGGTGGACTTGCAGATACTTTACAGGATTATGAACCCCTTACTTCAAAAGGCACTGGTTTCCTTTTTTCTGATTATACACCTTCCGCAATGCGAGAAGCAGTAAAAAGAGCTCTTTGTGTTTATACAGATAAAGATAAGTTTCAAGGGATGATAGTAAATGGCATGCAGATGGATTTCTCCTGGAAAAAATCAGCAAAAAGGTATATTAAACTTTATAATGAAATTATAAAAAAGAGGAATATTTAGAAGGTGTTTTTGATGGATGAAGCGCGTCAACAAAAGCTTATAGAAATAATTTTTGAGAATATCCCTGATGGTATTATAATGCTTGATAAAGACTATAAGATACTTGCAATTAATAAATCTACGGAGATGTGGACAGAAAAGTCCGCATCAGAACTTATAGGTAAAGACTGCAAAGATGTATTTCATGGCTTCGGGATATGTCCACATTGTGCAGCCAATGTTACAATCGAAACGGGTATTGCCAATATTGTTATACAAAAAGGCGATCTTAAAGGCAGGGCATACTACGCTGAGCTTTCAGCATATCCGATAAAGAATGAGAGAGGAGAGGTTATTGAGTGTGTTGTAAGTATTCGGGACATAACTGAAAAGGTGCTCCGTGATGAGGAGATTTTTCGTTTATATAACGAGGTCGCACAAACAAAGGAGTATCTCGATGGATTTATAGAGAACTCTGCAGATGCGATAGTTACGTCTGATCTGAATGGCATCGTTACATCCTGGAACAAGGGAGCGGAAAGAATATATGGATTCACAAAGGAAGACGTTATAGGGAAATATCTGCCTTTTGTTCCTAATTTTCTTATTGACCCTGAACGTGAAATGGCTCAGAGGATAATATATGGTGGAGAAGTTCTGAAAGATATAGAGACCTTCAGGAAAACGAAGGATGGTACGATCATAACAGTAAGCCTTACGCTCTCCCCGATTAAAGATGTGACAGGAAAGGTTATAGGCATCAGTGGAATATCCAGGGATATATCAGATAAGAAAAGTGTTGAGAAAGAGCTGGTCAGGAGGAATCAAGAGCTTTCAAGACTTTTCTTTATCAGTTCAGCAATGGGGGGAACCCTTGAACTTGACAGGTTATTGAGAATGGTTCTTACCGCAGTCACCATGAGCGACGGCCTTGGCTTTAACCGGGCCATCCTTTTCCTTGTTGATGAGAAAAAGAATATATTGAAAGGAGCCATGGGAGTAGGACCTGCGAGCCATGAGGAGGCGTGGCAGATATGGGGGAGGCTGTCAATAGAAAAAAAGACACTGTCTGACATTATGCATGAGATCGAAACAGGGCCATTGAAAAAGGATTCCTTTTTTGACAGACTTAGCCAATGTATTGAGATACCTCTAACAGGGGAAACAATCCTTACAATGGCTGTTAAAGAGAAGAGGTCTTTTAATATTCAGAATGTAAAAGAAGAACCATTCTCAGATGCAGTTCTAATACAGCAGCTTGGCACCGAGGCTTATGCTGTTTCGCCTCTGATATCGATGGATAAAGTAATAGGTGCCATATGGGTGGACAATCTTTTTAACAGAAAGCCTATCACAGAAGAAGATATGAGGTTTCTGAGACCTTTTTCGAACCATGCTGCAACAGCTATAGAGAGCGCAAGGCTCTTCGAGCAGGTTGCTCTCGCTGAGCAGGAGCTTGAAAATATATTTGAGTCTATATCTGATATGGTTTGCTTCATTAGAAAGGATTATGTTGTAAAGAACATAAATAAGGCTATAAGTAAAAGATTGGGTAAACCCCCGGGAGAAATTATAGGGAAAAAGTGTTATGAGGTATTTCATGGCATGAACGAACCGTGGTCAAAGTGCCCGCATCACAAAACTGTTGAGACAAAGAAGGCCTTTGTGGAGGAGGTTGAAGACCATTATCTGGGCGGCACATTCATTACTTCAAGCTCTCCGATATTTGATACAACAGGAGAATTTATAGGTACAGTCCATGTAATCAGGGATATAACAGAACTAAAGAGCCTTCAAGAAAGGCTTGTGATGACAGAGAAGATGGCTGCGCTCGGAGAGGTTGCGGCAAAAGTAGCTCATGAAATAAGGAATCCGCTCGTCTCTGTTGGTGGATTTGCAAGGAGACTCGAAAAGAAGTTAAACGGCAATCTAAAGGAATATGCTGATATAATTGCAAAGGAAGTTGAAAGACTTGAGGTAATACTTAATGAAATTCTCGGTTTTGTTAAAGAAATAAGGATTGTGAAGGAGGTAGTTGATTCAGGCAGACTTGTAGACGATGTTGTTTCTCTGATAAAGTCCGAGAGCGATGAAAGGAATATAGTCCTTGTCAAGGAAATTGAAGAGCCTATTGAGATATATGTAGATCCCGGCAGGATTAAAGAGGCACTACTTAACATATTATCAAATGCAGTTCAGTCTATAGGCGACAACGGTACAATATTTATAAAAACATACGTTAAGGATAATGCCTCGGTGATTGAGATAAAAGATACAGGTGGGGGAATAGCTGAGGAAGACATGGTGTTTATATTTGACCCTTTCTTTACTACAAAAAAGATTGGTACCGGACTTGGTCTTACCATAACTCACAAGATTATAGAAGAGCACAAAGGGCATATAGAGGTAGAGAGCAAGCCTGGCAAGGGTAGTACATTTAGAATATTTATACCGTTAAATAAAGTGATAGATGAAAAATGAAACATTCATGTCTCAAAAAGACTCAAAGGATGATGAAAATTTGTAATCCCCCTTTGCCCCCCCTTTAGAAAAGGGGGGTTAGGGGGGGATTTGAGGTATTTTCAGGTGAAATTAAGAAGGGGGGAAAAGAAAATATGAAAATACTTATAGTTGATGACGACCTGCACATTCAGAGGCTTTACAAAGAAGAATTAGAAGAAGAGGGCTATGAAGTTGTTATAGCATCCAATGGTAAAGAAGCAATAGAGCTATTTGATAGCGAGGTTCCTGACCTTGTTACGCTCGACATACTTTTACCTGATGTAGACGGTATCCGTCTTCTGAGGCAGATGAAGGAAAAGAGGCCCAAAGTGCCTATCATCATGTCCACGGCTTATGATTATAGGGATGATTTTGCTGTATGGGCTTCTGAGGCGTATATTGTAAAATCATCAGATCTTGATGACTTGAAATCCACAATAAAAAAGCTACTCAGCAAGTAATAATGTCCCGGGAAATCTACCTTGAAAACACTCCGTTACATGAAGCGCTTACAAAGTGGCTTAAAAAACTTTATTATGAAGAGGCTGCTAAACCGCTTTCGGGTGAAAAAATCAAAGTTATAGATTCTCTTGAAAGGGTTACTTCCTGTGCAGTTACCGCAAAAATATCCTCTCCTTTTTATCACTCATCAGCAATGGACGGCTATGCTGTAAGATTTACAGATACTTTTGGAGCATCAGAGAGAACTCCAAAAAGGCTGGAGTTAGGTGAACAGGCAGTTTATGTTGATACAGGCGAACCAATACCTGACGGGTTTAATGCAGTAATAATGATAGAGGATGTGAATATAGTCAGAAAACAGCAGTCAATAGTCAATAGTCAACAGTCATTAGTGAAAACCAGTGACCAATGTCCAATGACTAATGACCAATCCGCTAACTCGTTACAGGAATACATCGAGATCATTGCCTCTGTAACCCCGTGGCAGCATGTTAGGGTTATTGGCGATGACATTGTGGCAACTGAATTGATACTTCCTGAGAATCACAGGGTAAGACCTGTTGACCTAGGCGCAATGCTCGCAGGCGGGCATGTAGATGTAATGGTAAGAAGAAAGCCAAAGGTAGTAATTATACCTACAGGGACAGAGATTGTAGAGCCAGGCGCAGCTTTACGAAAAGGTGATATTATCGAATACAACTCGAGAATCCTCGGCGGCCTTGTCTCTGAATGGGGAGGTGAGCCTGTCAGATTCAGGATTATACCTGACAGTCTTGAAGAACTCAAAAAGGCGATACTCGATGCCCATAATAAGGGAGATTTAATTATCATTAATGCTGGTTCATCTGCTGGCTCAGAGGACTTTACTGCAAAGGCTATAAGCGAGCTCGGAGAAGTGATACTTCATGGTGTCAGCATAAAGCCGGGTAAGCCTGTTATTCTCGGATGGGTAAAGGGCAAACCTGTTCTTGGTATACCTGGCTATCCTGTATCTGCATATATAACATTCAGCCTATTTGCTAAGCCGCTTATTTACAAATGGCAGGGCCTTGAGGTCGAAGAACCTGAGATATTGAAGGCAAAGATTTCAAGGCAGGTTGCGTCTACCCCTGGACAGGAGGAATTCCTGAGAGTAAAGGTGGGGAAGGTCGGAGATAATTTTATAGCAACTCCTGTTAGCAGGGGGGCAGGTGTGCTTATGTCTCTTGTGCGCGCCGATGGGTTTGTTCGAATACCCGCCATGTCTGAAGGCCTTGGTGCAGGCACAGAGATAGACGTGGAGCTGATGAGATCTAAAGGCGATATTGAAAATACAATTGTCTGTATCGGAAGTCATGACAATGCATTGGATCTGCTTGCTAATATATTAAAAAAGAGGTATCCAAGGCTTTCTCTCTCATCAGCTCATGTAGGCTCAATGGGAGGTCTGATGGCATTAAAAAGGGGTGAGGCGCATATGGCAGGAACGCACTTGCTTGATGAGGAGACCGGAGAGTACAACATAACATTTATAAAAAGACTACTTTCTGATAAAAAGATTCTGCTCATAAATCTTGTCTATAGAGAGCAGGGCCTTCTTGTGCCAAAAGGTAATCCCAAAAATATAAAAGGCTTTGAAGCTTTGACAAGAAATGATGTTGTATTTGTAAACAGGCAGTCAGGTGCAGGAACGAGACTTCTAACAGATAAGTGTTTGAGAGAACTCAATATAAATCCAGAAGATGTTAAAGGATATGAAAGGGAGGAATATACACATATGGGTGTTGCATCTGCGGTACTTACCGGCATTGCGGATACCGGCCTTGCAATACTTGCATCCGCAAGGGCATTAAATCTCGATTTTGTTCCTGTTGCAAAGGAAAGGTACGACCTTGCAATACCTCGTGAGTTTTTTGAAACAGAGATGCTTCAGTATCTTTTAAAGATTATAAGAGAAGATACTGAATTCAGGACACTGGTAAAAAGTCTGGGAGGATATGATATTTCGGATATGGGGAAGGTAGTATATGTGGGTTAGGTATTCCTTCACTCTGTGTTTCTCCTTTTTTTTCACCCTCAATAAGTCTTTTTGCTCCGATAAATCTTTTTAGATAATACGGGGTTCCGAGGCTGTCAATGGTGACCTTCTTGCTTCTTGAGGAGGCATGTATAAACAGGTTATTGCCGAGATAAATTCCTACATGGGAAGGGAAGGATGCATATGTCCTGAAGAATACCAGGTCGCCAATGGAGAGTTCTCCCTTATCAACAAGATTTCCTTCGGAGAATTGCTCTCTTGCTGATCGTGGGAGATCTATCCCGATCAGGCTATAAACCTTTTGAACATATGCTGAACAGTCAATACCGAGAAGGCTGCTTCCACCAAACCTGTAAGGAATGTTTAATAGTTTATTTGCGAAAAGGATAAGTCTTTCACGCAACCCCATTTTGCTAAGTTCTTCAGATGCGGATAATTTTTTTATTTCTTCATCCGCACTAGCCTTTGAGAGTATCACCTCATAGTTTTTTATCCCATCATTTTTTGGTTCATCCGGTTCAATTTCAGGTTCCAGAAGGATTTTCTGCCCCGGTTTTAATAAGTCAGTCTCGAGACTATTGATGTCCCTCAGCTCATCAAGATCAACATTAAACCTTCTTGCAATCTTATAAATATTATCGCCTTTTCTAACTGAATAGCTCTTAGGTGCGGTTTGTTTTAAAAGGATATGCTGACTTGGTTTGAGTTTTGTTGATCTGAGGTTATTTATTTCCTTTGATGGAATAATTATCTTTGTGCCCGGCTTAAGATTATTTGAACTTAGGTTGTTGTTTTTTACGATATCCTGTACGTTGACTTTAAATTTTTTGGCTATTCTGGATGGATTGTCGCCTTTTTTTATCGTATAAGTTGTATCGGCATAAATATTATATGAGATAAAAATTGTAAATATAAAGACAGTGATAAACAGACAAAAATTTTTTGAGGAATTCCTTTTAATCAAGCTGCTTCTTCCCTTACAAGGTCTTTAAGAGTCGGTAAATCTGTGAGGTCTTTTAACCCAAAGTACTGTAGAAATTCTCTTGTTGTACCATAAAGAAATGGCCTGCCAGGTACTTCCTTTCGACCTATTATTTTTATGAGCCTTTTCTCGAGAAGGGTCCTGATTGCGCTGTCAGAATTTACACTCCTGATCTGTTCAATCTCAGCCCTGATTATAGGTTGCTTGTATGCTATTATGGCGAGGGTCTCTAAAGCAGGTGTTGACAGTTTGCTGAACATGTGTGTACTTCTGAATTTCTTTATCCAATCTGCGTACTTCGGGTTTGTCACTAGCTGGTAGCCATTGGCAATTTCAACTACCAGCAAACCCGTATTACGCTCTTTGTACTCTGTAATTAGTTCTTCCATAAGCCTTTTTATCTCAGACTCGGGAAGGTCTGTCACATCCTTCATAGTAGGAATAGTTATCGGTTCTCCTGAAAGAAACAAAATTGCTTCAAGCACTGATTTTTTTTCTATTTCTCCTATCACAGAAGCAATATAGCAGAAATAAGCTCAATATTTCAATTATTTTTTCTATAACTCCGATATAAGGATCGGATAAAAAAATATCCTACATGGATTATGGGGCAGGAAGGTCGAATTTTTGAAAGATATTTGTTTTATAATCAGATCCCATAATTTTTGCACAATCCTTGACGGAGCCGCCAAGTAATACGGTTAGTTCATGCCGCATTGCTATGGTTGGCTTTGAACTGAAGGATGGTTGACACACGGAACAAAAGATGATAAATTCTAAATATAAGAGGCTCTTGCAAAAGTCTAAAAAAGGGCCCTTCTGTCATTCTGAGCTTGTCGAAGAATTACGGCAAATCAAACAGTTAGAGCACCCTTCGACAGGCTCAGGGTGACAAATTAGGACTTTTG
>Ga0172375_10006834_pt1 | contig 15840 bp, 13 predicted proteins | sample LakKiv1m_FD_114537 | JGI IMG/M metagenome (GOLD analysis project Ga0172375, IMG submission 114537) | Freshwater microbial communities from Kabuno Bay, South-Kivu, Congo - kab_092012_11.1m | ecosystem: Environmental > Aquatic > Freshwater > Lake | place: Democratic Republic of the Congo...
ACTCCAGAACATACATATCCAGAACTTGGCAAATATAAGGCAAAATTGATAATTACAGATGACCAAGGAAATTCAGATGATGTTACAAATGAATTTACATTGCCATTATCAAAACCACCTGTTGCAGCATTTACTTACACAGCAGCTGCAGACGGGAGAATACAATTTAAAAATAATTCAGTTGTAGGACAGGGTAGCAAAGCTCAAATAAAACAATACATTTGGGATTTTGATGCGGAATCAAATCTTCCAAACGCAGATAGTAATGGTGATGGTGTAAAAAATAATGATTCTGATTCAATTGAAAAAGACCCATCTCGTTTGTATTCAGTTTCAGGTGCATATAAAGTACAACTAACAGTTATTGATACAGCTGGAGGAAAATCATCAGTTGTAAATCAAGTTAATATAACAATAGGAACAGGTGGAACTATTTCTGGAAATCAGACTGGTACGGGAACTGGCACAGGAACCGGAACAGGAAGTGGAACTGGTTCTGGAACTGGCACAGGAACCGGAACAGGAACCGGAACAGGAGGTGCCACCGACCCAAAATATCCAAACGGATTAATTCCAGTATTAATTACAACTCCATCCCTAGCATCAGATGGCTTTGTATATATTAATGACAATCCATACAATCAAGTAACCTTTGATTTTACTGGTTCAAAAGGCCAAATTGCTTATTACACATTCGACAAAAATATTTATTTCGATACTAATAAAGATGGGATTTTAGACAACGATGAGGACTACAAAACTGCAATGCCGGGAAGATGGACTACCAATTTTGATAAAGCTTGGGGTAAAATAATCGTGAAATTCACTGTATTAGATTTGAAAGGGAATAAATCAGAAATAAAACAAGAAATAAAATTTCAATAAAAATTAATATATGGAAAACAAAAAACCACAAGATTTCCAAGAATTTGGAATGGATGATAATACAGGAAAAACCGAACAACCAGTTATAAATAATTATGCAAAACAGGAAGTTAAACCTACGCCAGTGCCAGTGCAAAACAATGTAAACCGTAGCGCACCAGCACCAGCGCCAGCACCTACGCCAACGCCAGCACCTGCTCCAGCACCAGCACCAGTACCAGCGCCTGCTCCTCAGACATCTGTATCGCAAGCAACTCTTCAAACACCCGCACCGGCATCAGCGCCATCAGCACAACCAGTGCAGCCGCCAGTACCAGCACCTGCCCAAACTCAAGCACCAGCACCAGCGCAACCATCCGCTCCAAACGCAAAAGCTATTCAGGCAAACATCGCTACAAAAAAAGCTATCTATACATTCTTGGGAGTATTTGGATCACTTGTTTTAATTTTCTTCGTACTTTCATTTGTATTTATTGCACAGACTCAAAACGAAAGTAATCCAATCGCAAAATTACTAAAGGTAAATGATGCGGCTTTTGTAAACGGACTTATTACATTCATTCACGTCATATTTATTCTTGTATCATTAGTTGCATTTGTATTTTTAATGATCGGATTAGGAAAAGCAGCACTTGCCAAGAAAGATGACAAAGAAAAGAGAAAAGAAGGAATGAGAGAGGTAATAATATCCGGAGTGATTTTATTAATAGTTTTGATTCTTTGGTTCATGGTTTTCTTATATTTAGACTCAAAGAGAATTAAAAAAGCTACAGAAAAATTAGACCCAATTATGACGACTCCTGTAGTTACTTTAAATCTTACAGCTCCAATTGAAATAAAATTCGATGCTACCCACGTACCAAAAAGTAATAGCAGCACAATCATAGGATATGTGTGGGATTTTGGAGATAAAACAACCGGGACAGGAGAAATAACTTCTCATGTTTACGAAGATAAAGGAAACAACAACGGCTTATATAAGGTAACATTAAAAGTTGTAAGAAAAGATAATAAGACTGGAGAAGATTCAGAAGATGAATATACAAAAGATATAAGCATCGCAAAAGAAGCGATGGCAGCAATTATTAAAGCCACTCCAGAAGAAGGAGAATCACCTCTCACAGTTTCTTTTGATGCATCATCTTCAAAAAATCCAAACGGTACAATAAGTGATTATGATTGGGATTTTAATGAAGATGAAGAATACACAGAGGCTTCTGGAGAAAAAGCAGAATTTACTTTCAAGAAAATTGGAACATATCGCGTTGGTTTACGTATCACATCTTCTATAGGGGATTACGCAGTATCTACAAAAGAAATTAAAGTTACTGAAACTGTTCGTCCATCAGGAACGATCACAGTCGTAGATGCTCCAAAAGAATACACAATCAACGTTCCATATGTTTTCAAGACTGACGATGCATCATCTCCATTCGGGAATATTACAAAATATGAATGGGATTTCGGAGATGGTACAAAAACCGAAACTAATAAAACTGTTACTCACACATTTGGAAAAACTGGAAACTTTGTAGTTAATTTAAAGCTTATAGATGGGACAAATAAAGAGGGGACTATCTCGCTTCCAGTTAAAGTTGTAGGTCCAAAAACAGCTCCAAAAATTGTAATTACAACTGATCCAGTAAAAGGAAAAGACGACACAATGTTGGCAGGAAAGGTTCCATTTGTAGTTGTATTTGATGCTTCAAAAACAGTCGACGAAGACAATAATATCGTAGACTATCAATGGGATTTTAACGGCGATGGGACTGCTGAATCATTTGGTGCAAAAGTAACACACACATTTGAAAATGAAGGCACATATAATGTCGCCTTATCTGTTACAGATGCAGATAATAATGTTGTAAAAGATTCAGTTTCAGTCCAGGTAAAAGCTCAAGGAATAGTAGCGAAATTAACTGCAGATTCAGTGGAAGGAAGCGTTCCTCTTACTGTTTCATTTGATGCAAGTGGATCTACTTATCAAAATGGCCAAATCACAAGTTATGAATGGGAGTTTGGTGACGGCACATCTCCAAAGAAAGGCGACGCAAAAATTACTCACAAATATACGGAAATCGGTACATATACAGCAAAAGTAAAAGTTCAGGGGGCAGATAATACAACAGATGAAACATCGATGACTATTACTATTAGAGATATTCCTCTTACAGCATGTTTCATTACTGTATTTGAAAAAGGCCCAGCTCCGCTAAACACATCATTCGACCCAAGCTGTTCTACAGGTACCGCAGCAACATATTTCTGGGATTTCGCAGATGGGACAACTTCTACAGACGTAAAACCAGTTCACACTTTCGAAAAACCAGGTGAATACAGAGTCACTTTAGAAATTGCAGACGCCGACAAAACAGTCAGCAAAGCTGAGTTATTGATAACTGTGGAGTAGGGAGAATATTAAGGTAATTGCATTCCCTTTGTCGTATTTATATCAAATGTATTTAACGTATTAAACTTAGCAGAATTGGTATTTAAGAATTCAAGAGTAGATGTTCCTGAAAAATTTGATAAATTAAATGCTTTTGCGGCGTAATCAAACATTACATGATACACTCCATACGAAAAAGATTCTGTGGATTCTTTTTGAGAAAATTGTTTTGTTAAATTACTTGAAAGCTTAGTGTCATTTCCATTTGCCATATCGTGGATTTCGTCAAAGCCTTTCCACATGTCATTAGCATATGAGATAGCTCTAAAAGAGATATCTCTAGTGTTATCATATGAATCAATGGAATTTACCATCACTCCAGTCATAAATTTTTCAGTAAGTCTTTCAGTGTCTGCATTAAAAACTTTATCATCTAAATCTAGGATTAATCTATCTGAAAAGTTTTTTGTTTCATTAGTGGAATTTTTTGTTAAATCATTTCTAAGAAGTTCTAAGACTGGCCCCTCAGAAGCAAATAATTCTTTATTCAATTCTTTTCTGTAGTTTTCCCAATCAAAAACTTCTACAGGAACTTTGAAAAAAGAACTGCCTTCGAAACTAGAAAAACAAGAATTTGGATTTTTTATACATTCCTCAAGTGGTTCTACTGCAATACCGACATCAAATCCTAAATCATAATCACAAAAAGGGCTAACTGTACAAGAATTACACCCAGAAATCCCTGGAGGACAGTCGCAAATTTGTTCACAATCATCATAATGAACTATACAATTAGAATCAGAAATACATTTAACATAAGGACCGACAGTTATATCTCCTCCAGTTTCGCAACTTTTAGTTAATGATTCTTTTTCTACATCAGGTTCGCCAGTACAGCCAGAAGGAATTTTATATGCAACTCTATCCTGAGATCCTGCTAAACATTCTCCCCATTCAGAATATGTCCAGCCAGTACAATTATCAGGTTCTAGTATTGGAATCCCTATATCAAACCAAAATAAATGATATTTAGGAATTACAGTTTCTATAGTGAAATCTTTATCACACCCTCGACGTAATTCAGAAGCTTTAATAGAAGAGAACACAATTTTACCTCTATCGTTATCCATAAAGAAAATTGATACTATATGGTCTTTAAAATAAGAATCATTTATAAATGAGCACAATTCATTGCTTGTATCAAATCCAATAAGATGCCAGCCACTATTTTTAAAGTTACTAGGTTCAAATAAACTGGTTTTCAATGGAGCTTCATTAACAACTTTTCTTAAATCTGATTCATAGTCATACATAGCATCTCTAACATATGGAAGATATAATTTTGTAGGTTTAAGAGCCCAAACAATAAATCCATTGTAAGCTTGGATTTTTTCATCATCACCTTGTCTAAAATTTATGCCACTTTCTTTTAAAATTTCTTTGCCAGGAATATCACCCCCATCAGGATAGATGGCTGTAAAACCTTTAGATTTATCATAATAAACAACTAATATAGAATTTGTAGCAACGTCAGAGGCAGAAGTCGAAGCTGGTCTTTTTATTGCATTAACAATTTCTCCAATAGAAACATCTTTCAAAGAATAAAAATATGATAATTTTTGTTCTCCCTTTATAGTTACATAAGAGTCAGAAACGGCATATTTACCATAAGTTTCTTGGAGATTTTTTTTAATGTTTTCAGCATCTTTTTCAAGTGCTTGATCAGTTTTTCCTTTATTAGAGGTGAGGAGAATTACTGGCAATTGTAACATCGGATCGAATCCAAGCATTTGACCTTTGAAAAGAAGAGAAGAAGAGTTGGATCCTAAGTTTAAAACTGGAGGAGTAGAAGATTCTGTAGATGAAGGAGGTCTATAACAAAAATAATAAACTGCCCCAGCTCCCACAGCTAAAACTAAAATTATAAAGATGATTGCAGGTAATAGAGTGGCGCCCCTTTTTTTAGTATAAGAAGAATTTTTCATAGGAGATTTTATTAAAAATTACTAAAAACATTAAAGCATTTCATGGGAAAAGCTTCAAGGCATAAGGAAATTAAGCACTATTGAAAAATAGGCTCAAAAGTTGTATAATATAAAGATAAAAATAAACAAAAAAATGACAAAAGAACTAAAAATATCGAGATTAATAGTCCTATTTTCAACAGTAATAAGCTTGATAATTATTACTGGATCAATTGTTGCAAATGCAGATAATACACCGCCTGAATTTAATCCAGGAGATACATGTACAAGTGATGACGAAGGAGATACTACAACAGATAAAAGTTTGATTTGTGATGGAGATGAATGGATTTTCTGTACATCTGGAGTAACAGAAATAATAGATGGGAAAGAGTGCTCCGGAGGAAAATGGATAGAAGAATCGGGTTCTACAGATTGTGATAAATTCGTATATAGTTCATGGAGTTCATGTACAGGAGGGACAAAAACTAGAAGTGTAGAAGAAAAATTCCCATTAGGATGTACAACAAATCCACCAGCAAGTGAATTAACTCAAACATGTACAGTAACAGTTCCTTGTACTGGATGGGGAACTCCTGGTAGCTGGACATCATGTGTAGATGGGAAAAGATATAGAACAGTTTCTGCTATTCCAGCAGGATGTACAGGTACACCAACAAGTCCTAAACCAGCGATAGAAGAAACTTGTACTGTAGATGCGGAAACTTGCGACGAAGGCGACAAGCAAAATTCAGATGTAGATCTTTGTATTTCTGAGGATTGGGAAACATGTAATTCTTCAAAAAAAGGTGACATAGAATTAGATTTCTCAGAGATATGCGACACAAAATGGTGGACATGTAATAATACAAATGAAGCACTTTTAAAAAATGATGATAAGGCAATGTGTCTCGAAGGAAGCTGGATAGAATGTTCTAGTATATTTGAAAATTCTGTTGTGGGGACAAAACAATGTAAAAGTGGAAAATGGCAAGACCCAACAACTCCACCTAGCAATACTTGTACAAACGGAGCATTACAAAATAACGATTCAGAATTATGCGTACAACATAATTGGTTCAAATGCGTATCAGCTTTAGAAAACAGCGAAGTTAGCGGTAAACAATGTAAAGATGGAAAATGGCAAGATCCAGAAGATGACGATGATGATGACGACGATGATGATGATGAAGATGGATTAGAAATATCAAAAATTAATGTTGATCCAAAGACTTTTAATCCAATGTTAAGTAATGTAACAATCAAATATAAAGTGTCAGAAGATGCCTTAGTAGAGCTAAAAATAGAAGACGAATCAAACGCTTTAATTTTAAAATTAGTAGATGATGAAGAAATTGATGGGGATGAAGAACAAACAGAAAAATGGAACGGAACAAACAAGTTAGATTCTTCAGGAACAGCCGTAGAAGCAGGAAAATATTTCTATAAATTACTTGCTAAAGATCCAACTTCAAAAGATATAAAAGACACTAAAACAGGCGAAATAACCGTAGTATATAGCGATATGCCACTTCCTCCACCAGGTGGCGGAGATAATGGAGGAACAGGAAACGAGGGCCAAGATAGTTTTTCGGCTCACAATAATCCACCTAAAAAAACTTCAGGAACAGGCCCAGAAGCCCTAATTTATATGGTATTCCCAGTTGCGACATATCTATATCATCGAAATAGAAGAAAAAGACAATAGTTTCAATACCCCCGAAAATTTGACATTACGCCTACTTGGTCGTAGTATAATTAAACCAAAGGGCAAGAAATAACGAAATTAGGGCAATTAAATTAACAATCGAGAATATGGCTGTCTATAAGACAATAATTATTCTCACTTTAATGGCCTCCGTGGGATTCTGCTTACTAACGATAAGTAGAGTTTTGGCTTACAATCGTCGATATCACCTTCCGGAATCAAAATATACAAAAGTATTTAGATTCTTACAAAAAGAACATGTCGCAGTGATATATGCAGTAGCTATTGCCATCCAAGTTGTCACAACAACTTGGTTTTTAATAATACTCTGATTATGACAAATCTAGACAAATACTTTAAAGGGCAACAAAAACATGAAGAATTGGTGTGTTTCTTTAGGCAACATTGGATAGTACTAATGAGAGAATTTTTAATAATTGGACTTTTTATGGTGGTCTTAATTTTGACAATATTTAATATCAGCGAAATTGCAACATTTCTGAAAAATACACCAAGTATGGAAACAATATTTGTCATAGGATTTGTTGCATCAACAGTATATATTCACTACTTCTTTTTAAAATTTTTAAACCATTTTGTCAGGGTCGGGATAATTACTGATATTCGGCTTATAGACCACAAAAAAACGTTATACTTCGTAGACACATTGGAGACCACAGACCTAAATAATATTCAAGATATGGAGCAAGTTTCGGAAGGATTATTGCCAAATATTTTAGGGTATGGTGATTTAAAAATTTACTTAACAGCTTCTTCTACTATAAAAACTTTTTCAAAAGTGCCAAACGCACAATTTCATTTTAGATGCATAAGCCGTCAAAAAGAAGAACGTCAGAAAATTATGAGAAATAGAGAACCGTCAGGGTTAAATTATCCAGTTGATTCTAGGAATAACGTTACGGAAAAAAATGAAGATCCTGTATATTACAATACTTAAAAAACAATTAAACTTAATGCAGATATAGCTGCAGTTTCCATTCGAAGAATATTTTCGCCTAAGATAAATATAGTTCCGCCAGAATCTTTTATGGCCTTTAATTCTTCATCTGTAAGTCCTCCTTCTGGCCCTATGACTAAATTAACATTCTCATCTTTTTCAATTTTTATTTCTGAAAGTTTTTTATCGTAAAATCGACCATCTCCAGTAAGAATAATTCCGTTTGGAGGAGAAGTCACAATTTTATCAAAGCTAATAACTTCATGAAAAATTGGGAGAAAAATTCTTTCACATTGTTCGGAAGCTTCTTTTATTATGAAATTAAGTCTTCTTAAATTGTGAATTTCTTTTATCTGACAGCGTGAAGTATTTAATGGAATAATATCTGTAACGCCCAATTCAGTTGCTTTTTGTAGAATTAATTCAAAAGTGGCTGGTTTTTTAGAAATGGCTATATACAAACGAATATGACGATTTGGATAAGGATAATTTTTATATTCGCTTAATTTAAAAACTATCGTTTTTTTATCAATAGATTCTGTAACTCCTTTTGTTTTTCCGCCTTTATTATCTAAAAATATAAATTCTTCTCCGACTCTTACCCGAAGAACATTTTTCATTTGATGGAGAATTTCTTCGTCGGTTAAAGTAAGATGACTCTCCGAAATGTCCTGATCTACGAAAAAGTGCTGCATAAAGCCATAAATAGTTAATTCTGAAGCAATTTTACCACTATTTAATGACCTTTTTCCATATCTTCATAAAAGACCTTCAAATTTTGGCTAATTTATGCTATAATTTTAAGAAATAATAAAACAAAAACATTTACCAACATGGGAAATGCCAATAGATGACAAAATTTTGGAGCAAAAGTTGCTTGAAAAAGTACTTATTGCTGAAAAAACTCTGGCAGCTTTAAAGAAAAAAGCAGAAACAGAAAATACAAGCCTGGAAGATGTGCTTTTTAAGCAGGAAATTATTCCAGACGATAAGCTTGGAGCTGTAATTGCTGAAATTTATGATGTGCCATTTGTAAAACTATCTGACAAAATTATTGCTGAACCATTGCTGAAAATGATTCCGTATGCGCTAGCTTCTAACCAATACGTGATCCCATTTCAGCACACAGGTTCAAGTCTAAAAGTGGCAATAAACAATCCTAAAAATTATGAGCTTATAAGCTCACTCGAAAAGAAAACAGGATTAGAAATAGAAGTAAATTATTCGACTAAAAAAGAAATAAAGACTTCTCTAAAAGCTTACAACAGAGATGTAAATGAAAAATTTAATAAACTTTTAAAAAGTGTATTAGAAGATCCAAATAAAATGGAGTCTTTAAAAGATTCAGCGAAAATAGTGGATACAATCATATTATTTGCTTTCCAAAACAATGCTTCAGATATCCACATAGAACCACGCCATGACAATATCATTATCAGATATAGAATAGATGGTATTCTTCAGCAGATTGCAGAATTGCCAATGACAATTCATGAACTTATAGTCACAAGAATAAAAGTCCTATCAAATTTGCGTACTGATGAACACCGTGCAGCACAAGACGGACGTTTCAAAATTGTGCTTGAAAACAACGAAATTACACTTCGTGTCTCTATCCTCCCTACATACGACGGAGAAAAAACTGTAATGCGTTTACTTACGTCTACAAATCAGGAATTGGACCTGGAAACACTTGGATATTCAGGAGAAAACATGAATGCAATAAAAAGAAACATTCTAAAAACACACGGCATTATTCTCATGACAGGTCCTACAGGATCAGGTAAAACTACGACTCTTTATTCGATATTGAAACTTCTAAATTCTCCCGAAGTAAACATTTCTACAATCGAAGATCCTATCGAGTACCGTCTTGAAGGAATCAATCAAATTCAAGTAAATCCAAAAGCCGATCTTACTTTTGCAAATGGACTTCGTTCATTACTTAGACAAGATCCGGATATCGTGATGGTCGGAGAAATCCGTGATGAAGAAACGTCAGGAATCGCTATAAATGCAGCTCTTACCGGTCACTTGGTTTTGGCTACACTCCACACGAATGATGCATCATCTACTCTCCCTCGTATGCTAGAAATGGGAGTTGAAGCGTTCCTTCTTGGAGCCACAGTCCAGATGATTATTGCTCAAAGACTTGTAAGAAATGTGTGTTCTAAATGTAAAAAAGAATATCAACTCACAGGAGAAGAAATAAATAATCTCGGAGCAAAATACAATATCAAAAAAGATTTCTCGAAAATAATTTCCGAAGCCTTAGGTCATGATATAGCACCAGACGAAAAAGTAACTTTCTACAAAGGTGAAGGATGCGCAGCGTGTGTCGGGAGTGGATACAAAGGAAGAACTTCAATATGTGAAATTATAGAAGTCAGCGATGAAATAAAACAATTACTTCTTCGTGGCGCGAATGCCAAAGAAATAGATGAGCAAGCCCAGAAAGAAGGGATGATGCCGATGTTCAAAGATGGTATCAAGAAAGTCCTGAGCGGTGTATCAACTGTCGAGAAGTCTTACGTGTAATGCGCGGATAATATAAAAATTTATGCCAAAATTTAATTATGTCATCACAGACGAAAACGGTAAGAAGAAGAATGGAAGCATTGATGCGCCTACAAAAGAAGCTGCGCTTCAGAGCATAAGGAGTATAAGATAATATCGTTCTTTCCATCACCGAAGATACAGCCTCAAAAGGCTGGATTTTTGGTAGACCGAGCATGAGCATGATGGAAAAAATGATATTCGTAAAAAATCTTGCAACGATGATCGAAGTAGGAATTACGATATCTGAATCTTTGGTAATTTTGAAAGAGCAGACTAAGAAAAATAGCTTGAAGAGAATGTATGACGACATTCTGGAAATGGTGAATGCAGGCCAAACTTTGGCTGGCAGCTTGCGAAAATACGACAACAACTTCTCGGAACTTTTTATAAATATGATCGAAACCGGAGAAGCATCAGGAAATCTTGGTGACGTTTTGAAGTATCTAGATTTACAGCTTGAAAAAGACTATGAAATAAGAAAAAAAGTTATCGGAGCCTTGGTGTATCCGGCTATTATTATTTCTATAACTTTATTGATGGCAGTAGGAATAGTGATTTTCATCATGCCGAAAATCACAAGCATATTTAAACAGTTTAAGGCTGAAATGCCTTTACCTACACAATTCCTTATAAATTTTAGTAGTTTTCTAACTACAAAGCCATTATTGGCTGCTCTAATATTGATAGTATCCGTAGGATTTGTAGTCTTTATTCTCAAGCTAAAAGCCCTAAAACCATTCTGGACAAAGGTTCTTACACGATTACCGCTTATAGGGAATATAGTGATCAGTGAAAATGTAGCAAGATTTTCTAGGACTATAAATTCACTCATAAGATCAAGCCTTCCAATTACAGAGGCCCTTACTATTACAATGAATATGCTTGATAATGTCTTATACAAAAATGCTTTGCAGGAAGTAAGAGACAAGGTTGAACAAGGAGGAAAAGTAGGTGATAGTTTAGAGAAACATGAGAGACTATTCCCGCCAATGTGTACAAAAATGATGTCACTGGGAGAGCGCACAGGAACGCTAGAAACTACCACGGGAAAAGTAGCAGATCTATATGAAAGAGATGTAGATTCCAGGACAAAAAATTTATCTACAGCTGTAGAGCCAATACTTTTGATTCTGATGGCAGTACTTGTAGGAGGTATTGCAATATCAATTATTTTACCTATCTACCAGTTGCCAAATTTAATAAAGAAATAGATGAATTTAATAAAAACAAAACAAAAAGGATTCACAATAATAGAACTAGTACTTGTTCTTACAATAATCGTAGTTTTAATAGGATTATCTGTAGGATATTACATGAATTCTCAAATTAGGATGGATGTAAATTCTGAGGCAAGTAACGTGGTCCATTATTTAAGGCTTACCCAAAGTAATGCCGCTTCAGGATTGAATAATAGTAAACATGGAATTCATTTCGAGTCAGGATACTATGTAATATTCAAAGGGAATTCATATGATCCAAACAGTACTGCGAATTTTAGAATAAATCTTCCATCAACAATGATCATAAATAACATGGCTCTAAATGGTGGCGGGCATGATGTGATTTTTTCAAAAACTGACGGGACGACAACAAATTACGGCTCAATCTCGGTATATTCAGCAAAAATAAATAAAGCAGTCCAAATAACAATATCTCAAATAGGTACAATAAATTATTAAATTATTAATATGAAAACAATAACAAACAAAAAAGGATTCTCTTTAGTAGAAATTATGCTTGCAATATGCATATTCGCGATTTTCGCGGTGGGGATAACATATCTGTCACTGGATACTCTGAATCGCGACTCTAAAGTTGTACTCAATAGTGAGGCGATGCATTACGCGCAGGAAGGACTAGAAGTTGTGAGAAATATAAGGGATAGAAATTTTCTGTCACTCACGAATGGAGACCATGGACTTGTACTAAATAATGGGGTTTTGGACATTTGGATTAGCACCAGAGGCTGTTGATAATTTTTATAGTAGGAAAGTCACAATATATGATGTTTACAGAGATGAAACGGGGAATATTTCAGACGACGGCACATTAGATCCAGATATAAAAAAAATAGACTCTACAATCACATGGATGGAAAACGGAGTAGTCCCAAAGTCTATCACTTTGACAGATTATCTTAGTAACTGGCGAGAAGATGATTGGATCCGCACAACTTGTTCTGATTTCGGCGAGGAAAGTGGACAGGAAGTTCAAGTGCCAACAACCCCCTCAATTACAGTGTGCGCAATGCTTTTGGATTATCAGGGGAATATAATAACAGGAGAGGATTTAGCGGGAACTGAATTTAAAATAAAATTAAAAGATAGAAACAATCATGTCGTAAGTGAGTCTATTTTTCATACACCTTTAGTTCATGATAAGAGAGTTATAGCAACGAGTCCAAATTACGATGCGGAATGCATCACATACGACAATCTTAGTGAGCAAAATTATAGTTATGATCAGGAGGTTATTACTAATAACGGAAGCAGTCTTAAAACACCTTTATACAACGACCAATTCGATGTTCAAATCCAAGATTTAAGTGATTTTTATCAATATGAGCTGAACGGACCTAACGAAAATTCCAATGGTAAAATAGATCTCCGTTTAGCTGAAAAACACAGAACTTTGGTTGTTTTGAATCAGTATAACAGCGCAATAGGAGACGAAAATCCTATAAGCGCAGGCGGGGTTTACAACAATACAGTCCTAGTGGAGACAGATCCACCTCCGGAAGGGGACTGCGGAATAGAATTAAAGGATATAGAAGAAGCGAGTACATCCATATCTTATTCGAATGTTGGCGCACATGCCACAGATGTAGATGTCGATGGAAATTATGCTTATGTCAGCATAAATAAAACACAAGCAGGATTTGGAATAGTTGATATTGCAGATAAACAAAATCCAGTAGTCCGTTCCACGAAAAATATTGATAATAGTAAAGGCTACTCGGTAAAAAAGGACGGAAATTATGCATATGTAGGGACCAGCAATGGATATGCAATCGTAGGTGTGTCGAATCCATATTCACCAACCACAGAAAAAATCGTCAAACCTTATACAGCAGTATATTCATCGGAAGTAGTAGGAAACTATCTGCTTGCCGTAACCCACTCGGCTTCAAAAGCTCTTCTTGTATACAATGTAACTTCAAAAACCAATCCATCCTTATACAAGACATATACATCAAATGATGGATTCCACAAGATAGTTGTAAGAGGGAATTACGCATATATAGGTTCACTATATGATTCAAGTGGTTTTAGAATCCTCAATATTTCAAATTTGGCAAATATTACCCAAACAGGATCGTTAAATGTGGGAGAAGAAGTCCATGCGATTGCACTGAGTGGAAATATAGCCTTTTTGGGTGTAGAAAACGGATTTATAAAAGTTGTGAATATTTCGGATCCTGCACATCCGTCATTGGTAACTGCGGTACCGGCAAACACTGGAGTTAACGATCTAACAGTTGCGGGAGATTATTTGTATGCTGCAATAGATACCCCTCATGGAGGATTGTATGCATACAATATTTCTGACCCATATAATCCATACTTTGTTTACACATTGGATGTAGGAGGAAAAGGAACAGGCATAGATTCAGACGGCAGTTATGTTTATGTAACAACTGATACAGCAAACAAAGGGCTTACCATCGTTGGTGCAACCGTTACAGGATCAGCAACGAGCGGAGATTATACTTCTGGTTCTTTTGACACTGAAAGCACTGACACAATTTACGATTACATCGAATGGGAAGCTACTCCTGCCACAGGGGGATCAATCAAATTTCAAATCAGAACCGCAGATACGATAGCACATCTGTCTAGTGCAACATGGGTGGGAGCAAATGGAACCAATTCTACCTACTACGAAGCGTCTCGCACTCCTATTGTGCTGAGTGCAGACAGAACTGGAAACAGATATTTCCAATACAAAGCATTTTTTACATCGAATGGAGTAAACAGTCCACTCCTAGATAGTGTGCATATAAAATACAAACCATGATGAAAAATTTCGCAAAAAATAGAGGATTTACATTGATAGAAATAGTATTGTACATGGTAATAGTTACAATAATTCTTTTTGCAATAATGAGTTTCTCGATACAAATTTTTGGAACAAATTCACATGCCGTAAGTGTACAGGAAATAGAGACAAATATAGATTTTATAAGTAATAAGATTTCAGCAACTGTGAAAAATGCAAGTAGTATAGATGTAGCAAATTGTATCTTTGATAATGATTTAGGGAAATTGTCCTTGAACGTTCCAGCCCCACAAAAAAGCCCGACAATTTTCTACTTACAAAATGGTGTAATCTACATAAAAGAAGTAAGTGGTAGCATAATGAAAATGAATTCAGATTACACGCAATGCCCACAATTAAGATTTTCGAGAGTTACTCAGATAAAAACTCCTGATCTTATAGTGATGGATATGCGATGTGAGCCAATCAGCGTCGAAACAATGCCAGTTATACCAAATTTACACATACATACATCAATGTCATTACGAAGATGAAATTATTAAAACTAAACCAGAGAGGATCGATAGCTTTAATTACAGTACTGATAATATCAGCAATATTGCTTATATTGGTTTTAGGGGCTTCTAGTAACCAAGTTTCTACTTCATATCAGCAGTTAAATACGAGCTCTAATAGATATTCTTACTATATTTCAGAAGCATGCTTAGAAGATATTCTAGGAAGGTTGAAAGTAAATATAAATTATCCAGGAGGAACAATAACTTTGGGAGATGGTGCCATTTGTACGACAACAGTTTCCGGTACTGATACAAAAACTATAGGAATAACAACTGTATACATGAATTACACCAATTCATATCAAGCACAGATATCCGTCACTACAGACGGAGAAGCGAATAATATTAGGCGTTTAAATTGGCAGAAAATCTAATAGGATAATATCAAGACAAAAACACATGAGTATATTCAAAAACACAATCGTAGGAATCGATTTCCATGACTACTCGGCACAAATAGTAGAGATTTCTATTAGCGGAGAAAAGAAATATTTAGAAGCTTACAACAGAGCACTAATCCCAGCCGATGTGATTGTAGACGGCGAAATAAAGAAACGCGATGATTTAAAAATAATATTGAGAGAACTGTTTGATCACGCAAATCCTCATCCTATTACAACAAAAACACTCGCAATAACATTCCCTTCAAGCAAGATTCTTACCCATATTTTCACATTTCCTGGAGATTTAAAGGAAGATGAAATAAGAAAAGTAATATCATACGAAGCCGAAACAGTGATCCCATTTTCAATGAACGATATCTATTGGGATTACACTATTTTGGAAAAGAGTGGCTGTATAAATGGCCATACGAACCAACG